>ENA-UBIJ01000227-UBIJ01000227.1-human-gut-metagenome-genome-assembly--contig:-NODE-227-length-32211-cov-8.250529_pt1 | contig 32211 bp, 33 predicted proteins | sample MGYA00244944_ERZ654876 | MGnify/ENA primary metagenome ERZ654876 (study PRJEB26926, sample SAMN06164748) | human gut metagenome | biome: ENVO:00009003; feature: ENVO:2100002; material: ENVO:00002003...
CGCGTAAGATCGTCGGCAGCGTCAGATGTGTATAAGAGACAGGATCCCCTACCACACGGACATTATGGAGAGGTTTGACGGCATCGACATGGACGCCGCCGCCCGGGTCTCCGGCAGCGGATTTTACTACCTGCTGGGGGATATCGCCCGGATGCACGAGGCGGTGCTGGCCTATGGCCGGGACTTTATGATAAACAAGGGCTTCACCTACTGCATCCCCCCCTTCATGATCCACGGCAATGTGGTGGAGGGGGTCATGAGCCAGACGGACATGGACGGCATGATGTATAAAATTGAGGGCGAGGACCTCTACCTCATCGGCACCAGCGAGCACTCCATGATCGGCCGCTACATCGACCAGATCCTCCCGGAGCGCGCTCTGCCTCAGACTCTCACCTCCTACTCCCCCTGCTTCCGCAAGGAAAAGGGCGCCCACGGCATCGAGGAGCGGGGCATTTACCGCATCCACCAGTTTGAAAAGCAGGAGATGATCGTGGTCTGCAAGCCGGAGGAGAGCAAGGCTTGGTATGAAAAGCTGTGGCGCTACAGCGTAGAGCTGTTCCGCTCCCTGGACATCCCTGTGCGGCAGCTGGAGTGCTGCTCCGGCGACCTGGCGGACCTGAAGTGCCGTTCCTGCGACATCGAGGCCTGGTCCCCCCGGCAGCAGAAGTATTTCGAGGTCTGCTCCTGCTCCAACCTGGGTGACGCCCAGGCAAGACGGCTCAAGATCCGCTACAAGGATGACAGCGGCAAAATGCAGCTGTGCCACACCCTGAACAATACCTGTGTAGCACCCCCCCGGATGCTCATCGCCCTGCTGGAAAACAATCTCCGGGCCGATGGCAGCGTGCGTATCCCCCAGGCTCTGCAGCCCTATATGGGCGGCACAGAGGTGCTGATCCCCAAGCATTAACATCCTGTTAAGGAGAAAAGACTATGAAGAAGTTTTTTCAGGAATTCAAGGAATTCGCCATGCGCGGCAACGTGCTGGACATGGCCGTGGGCGTTGTGGTAGGCTCTGCCTTCACCGCCATCGTCACCTCCATCGTGCAAAATCTGCTGACTCCCCTGCTGGGCCTGCTGATTCCCGACAGCACCTTTGCCGAGTGGGCCCCCGGCGGCTTCGGCATCGGCGCCGTTATCAATTCTATCATCTCCTTTATTATCACCGCCTTTGTGGTGTTCCTGCTGGTAAAGGGTGTGAACAAGCTGACGCACCTGAAGAAGCAGGAGGAGCAGGCCCAGGAGCCCGAGGAGCCTGCAGGCCCCACCACCGAGGAGCTGCTCACCGAGATCCGGGACCTGCTGAAGGAGCAGAAATAACTTGGAATCCATTTTGAAGCAAGGCTTGGAGAGTCTGGGCCTGGACGCCGCCGCCATCCCGACGCTAACGGAATTCGCCCGGCGGCTGCTGGAGAAAAATAAGGTCATGAACCTGACGGCCATTACGGAGCCCCGGGACGTGGCCACGCTGCACCTGCTGGACTGCGCCTATCTGCTGACTGCGGCGGACTTCCGGGGCCAAGCCGTGGTGGACGTGGGCACCGGCGCAGGCTTTCCGGGGATGCCCATGGCCATACTGGAGCCAACCGCACGGCTGACCCTGCTGGACAGCCTGGGAAAGCGTATCGATTTCCTGCAGGAAACAGCAGAAGCCCTAAAGCTGGAAAACGTTTCCTGCATCCACGCCCGGGCGGAGGAATTCGCCGCCGACCATCGGGAGCGGTACGACTACGCCGTGTCCCGGGCAGTGGCGGCGCTGCCGGTGCTGAGCGAGCTGGCGCTGCCGCTGGTGAAGCCCGGCGGGGCGTTCCTGGCCATGAAATCCGTGGATTCGGATGCGGAGATCGACAGCGCCCGCAGCGCCATCGGGCAGCTGGGCGGAAAAATTGAAAAGCTCCTGGACTACACCGTCCCCTGCACGGAGGTGCGGCACCGGGTGGTGCTCATCCGCAAGGTAAAGCCCACGCCCCGGCAGTTCCCCCGGGCTTTTGCCAGGATCAAAAAATCCCCTCTCAAATAAGGAGGCACAATGGGCGAGATCATTGCCGTGGTGTCCGGCAAAGGCGGCACCGGAAAAACTACATTCACCTCCAACATCGGCTTCGCCCTGGCCTCCCTGGGAAAAAAGGTGCTGTGCCTGGATTGCGACATCACCCTGCGGAACCTGGACCTGGCCTTGGGCCTCAGCGACAGCGCCCTGATGGATTTTTCCGACGTGATGGGCGGCCGCTGCACCCTGGAGGAGGCGGTGGTGCGCCATCCCAAGTACCCCTCCCTGTTCCTGCTGGCAGCGCCCTTGGTTTTTGACGGCTTCCGGGTAGACCCGGCCCAGGTCAGGACCCTCATGGGCCAGATCAAGGAGAGCTATGACTTTTGCCTGGTAGACGCGCCGGCGGGTTTGGGCCAGGGCTTCCGCATGGCCACCCAGGAGGCGGACCATGTGGTGGTCGTGACCACCACGGATGTCACCGCCCTGCGAGACGCCCAGCGGACGGTGATGGAGCTGGACCGCTTCCCCACGGACAAGGTCCACCTGGTGGTGAACCGGGTGGCCAAAAAGCTCATGCGCCAGCTGCACACCACCATCGACGACGCCATGGACGCTGCGGGCCTGCCCCTGCTGGGCGTGGTGCCGGAGGACCCGGACATCCCGAGATGTCTGAACCAAGGCGTGCCCCTGCGGGATGACAATTTCTATGCCGCCCGGGCCTACTATAATATTGCCAAACGCATTGCGGGCGGAAAGGCCCCGCTGATGAAGCTATAAAAAGCTCCCGGTGTATGATCCGTCGGAGCTATCTGCCAAAAACCTTATAGTCTGCGGACGCGAACTCTGCGAGGCTATTTTAATACTGACTATCTATTGCACAGAAAGGAGAGCGCAATCATGAATATCGCACTGATCGCTCACAACAACCGAAAGGAACTCATGGTCCAGTTCTGCACCGCCTACTGCGGCATCCTGGCCAAGCATACCCTTTGCGCCACCGCCACCACCGGCCAGATGGTGGCCGAGGCCACAGGCCTGACCATCCACCGATTTATGAGCTTTTACCACGGCGGTGGCCAGCAGATCGGCGCCCGCATCGCCTATAACGAGCTGGACATGGTCCTCTGCTTCGACGATCCCAACACCAAGGAGCCCTCCCCGGACATCATCTATATCTCCCGCCTGTGCGACAAAAACAACATCCCCTACGCCAGCAATATCGCCACCGCCGAGATGCTGGTGCTGGGCCTGGCCCGGGGCGACCTGGATTGGCGCGAGGTGGTCAATCCCAAAAGCAACCCCTTCACCGCTTGACATTTCCCGGCTAATGGGCTAAAATAAGCTGAAATACCGCGATAACGGAGCAGGAGTAGTTCTGTCCCCGCCGGAGCAGAGAGGCGCGCCATCGGCTGCAAGCGCGCCCCGGCACACAGAGCGAAGACAGCCCTACCAGCGGGGATGGAAACATCCACGGTCCGCTCCCCGTAACAGGAGCGCCAAAGGGCCCCCCTTAGGGGCCGAAATTGGGTGGCACCACGAAGCATCACGCTCTCGTCCCAATGCAAGGGATGGGAGCGTTTTTTTACCTTCCATCAACCGAAATTCATAATAAAAGGAGAACACAAACATGGCAAAAATGACGCCCCGGACCCTCTCGGGCTTTATGGAGCTGCTGCCGCAGCCCCAGCAGCAGATGGAGCGGATGATGCAGATCCTGCGGGAGACCTATTCCCTCTATGGCTTCACCCCCCTGGACACACCGATCATCGAGGCCAGCGAGGTGCTGCTGGCCAAGGGCGGCGGCGAGACCGAAAAGCAGATTTACCGCTTCCAAAAGGGCGATGCCGACCTGGCTCTGCGTTTTGACCTGACTGTGCCCCTGGCCAAATATGTGGCCCTCCACGGAGGCGAGCTGTCCTTCCCCTTCCGGCGCTATCAGATCGGCAAGGTCTACCGGGGCGAGCGGGCCCAGCGGGGCCGGTTCCGGGAGTTTTACCAGGCGGATATTGACGTCATCGGCGATGGCAAGCTGGACATCACCAACGAGGCGGAGATTCCTTCCATTATTTACCAGACTTTTACTCGCCTGGGGCTGAAGCGATTCCAAATCAGGGTGAACAACCGTAAGATCCTCAACGGCTTCTATGCTATGCTGGGGCTGACGGAGCAATCCGGGGCCATTATGCGCACGGTGGATAAGCTGGATAAAATCGGGCCGGACAAGGTCCGGGCGCTGCTGCTGGAGGACTGCGGGCTTACCGAGGACCAGGCTGCGGAGATCCTCAAGTTCATCGCCATCACCGGCTCCAACGCCGATGTCCTGGCGGCCCTGGAGGGCTACGCCGGGCGACACGAGCTGTTTGACCAGGGGCTGTCCGAGCTGAAAACCGTGACGGCGTACTTGGCGGACTTCGGTGTGCCGGAGGAAAAATTTGCTGTGGATCTGACCATCGCCCGGGGCCTGGACTACTACACCGGCACCGTGTATGAGACCACCCTCCTGGATCACCCGGAGATCGGCTCCGTCTGCTCCGGCGGCCGGTACGACAACCTGGCCGAGTACTACACCGACCGGCAACTCCCCGGGGTGGGCATTTCCATCGGCCTGACAAGGCTATTCTATGTCCTGGGTGAGCAGGGGATGCTGAACCCCGACCTTCCCACCGCCCCGGCGGATGTGCTGGTGCTGCCCATGACAGAGGACCTGGCTCCGGCCATCAGCCTGTCCACCAAGCTGCGCTCTGCGGGAGTGCGGACCCAGCTGTATACCGAGCAGAAGAAATTCAAGGCCAAGATGAGCTATGCGGACAAGCTGGGCGTGCCCTATGTGATCTTCCTGGGTGGCGATGAGATCGCTGCCGGGGTGGTGGCCTGCAAGGACATGAACACCGGTGAGCAGACCAAGCTGCCCTTTGCCGAGACACTGGCCCTGATCCAATCCGGCCTGGCGGAGAAGAACAAGGGCGCGGTGATTTTGGAGTAAAGCGTTGGGGTACGGATTGCCACGACCAGCGTGTGCGCTGGTCTGGCAATGACAGTTTTGCAAGAGCCGCGGTGCAAGCCCGGACCGGCGGGGTGATGGCACCCCGCCCTACGGACCGGTTGACGGCTTGTGTAGCGGGCAAACAGGGCGGACGGCCCCCATATTATCCCTTTCGAATTCATTTTTTGAAAACAAGACGTAATATTTAATTGTAATTATACAAAACTTTATCAAAACAGGAGGAAGAAAACCATGATGCAAATGCGTACACACACCTGCAATCAGCTGCGCCTGGCCGATGTGGGCAAGAGCGTGAAGATCGTGGGCTGGATGGAAAACGTCCGGGAGGTGGGCAGCAACCTGGCCTTCGTGGTCCTGCGGGACTTCTACGGCACCACCCAGGTGGTGGCCGAGACCGAGGATATGCTGGCCATTATCAAGGGACTGAACAAGGAATCCACCATCAGCGTGGAGGGCGTGGTCCGGGAGCGGGCCAGCAAAAACCCCAAGCTTGCCACCGGCGAGATCGAGGTGGTACCTAATAAGATTGAGGTTCTGGGCCGCTGCCGCTACAACAGCCTGCCCTTTGAGATCAACCGAAGCCGGGAGGCTGACGAGACCGCCCGCCTGAAGTACCGCTATCTGGATCTGCGCAATCCCGCCGTGAAACAGAACATCATCCTGCGCTGCCAGGTGGTGTCGGCCCTCCGGGCCGCCATGACCGAGCACGGCTTCCTGGAGATCACCACTCCCATCCTCACCGCCTCCTCCCCGGAGGGCGCCCGGGATTACCTGGTGCCCGCCCGGAAGCACCCGGGCAAGTTCTACGCCCTGCCCCAGGCCCCCCAGCAGTTCAAGCAGCTGCTGATGACCTCCGGCTTTGACCGCTATTTCCAGATCGCCCCCTGCTTCCGGGACGAGGACGCCCGGGGCGACCGCTCCCCCGGCGAGTTCTATCAGCTGGATATGGAGATGGCCTTCGCCACCCAGGACGATGTGTTCGCCGTGCTGGAGGATGTACTGCCCCCGATTTTTGCCAAGTTCGGCACCTACAGCGTGGCCTCCTCCGCCCCCTTCCGGCGCATCCCCTATTTGGAGGCTATGGAAACCTACGGCTCCGACAAGCCCGACCTGCGCATTGATCTCACAAGCAAAAATGTTACGGAGCTCTTTGAAAACAGCGAGTTTGAGGCCCTGCGCGGCCAGACCGTGAAGATGGTGGACATCACCGATTGCACCCTCACCCGCAAGCAGATCGAGAAGCTGCTCACCGATTGTCAGGTGCAGTCCGGCAGCAAGGGCTACTGGTTCAAGGTGGATGAGAGCGGCGAGCTGGCCGGAGGCATCGGCAAGTTCGTGACACCCGTGCGGGAGGAGCTTTCTAAGACCCTGAACCTGAAGCCGGGCACCTTGGTGGTGGTAGCCGCCGGAGAAGCCGCCACCAAGTCCGTGGGCGTGATGATCAAGACCTTCGGTGCCGCCTGTGAGGGCCACATGGACAAGGAGCGGTACGAGTTCTGCTGGATCGTGGACTTCCCCATGTACGAGATCGGCGAGGAGAGCGGCCAGCTGGAGTTCTGCCACAACCCCTTCTCCATGCCCAGCGGTGGCATGGAAACCCTGCTCAAGGCCGAGCGGGGCGAGCTGGATCCCCTGGACATCATGGCCAACCAGTACGACCTGGTGTGCAACGGCGTGGAGCTTTCCTCCGGCGCTGTGCGTAACCATGATCCGGAGATCATGATCAAGGCCTTTGAGATGGTGCGCCTGGGCGAGGAAGATGTGAAGAAAAAGTTCCCCGCCATGTATAACGCCTTCTGCTATGGTGCGCCGCCCCACGCGGGCATCGCCCCGGGCGTGGACCGCATGGTGATGCTCCTGGCAGGGGAAAGCTCCATCCGGGAAATCATCCCCTTCCCCATGAACAAGAACGCCCAGGATATTATGATGGGCGCACCGTCCACCGTGGAGCAAAAGCAATTGGACGAATTGCATATTGCTCTGGTGGGCCAGCTGGAGGAGGAGTAAGCTCCTCCCATGCGGATTTCTTCCCGCTGCTTTTGCTCCACACCAAGCGTTTTGCACAGCAAAACCTTGCCGCAGGCGGAATTCACTTCCGCCGAGGATTGAAATCTATGCGAGGGGGCCCCGCAAAATGCTCCGCCATTTTGTGGGGAGTGCAAAAGCAGCTGGACGAGCTGCATATTGCTCTGGTGGGCCAGCTGGAGGAGGAGTAAGCTCCTACACGCAAACGAAAATTAAGAGGTGGCCGCAAGGTCACCTCTTTTTGCAGCGCTGGAGGAGCGGATCGCCGAGACCGGTGACATCGGTCACCGGTCTCGCAATGACACCCCAAAAATTTACCCTGTCATTCCGAACCAGTGCGCACACCGGTGTGGGAATCCGTTCCCCTTGTAGGAGCGGACGCCCCTGTCCGCCCGGTTCCGGCAGCGCAGCACTATGTAGGACGGGGCCCACGTGCCCCGCCACACGCCGCGTTTCCCGGGCGGGACGATGTGGGCATCGTCCCCTACGAAACGATGACAAGAAATGTAGCGCATAGCACGGCAGACGCAAAGTGTTTCCCTGCTGCGTCAGGGCAGCGCGGGCCCGCGTGAGCGGCCAGCGGATGGCGCCGCAGAGACCATACGAAAGCAAGGTGCAAATTTTGCACATCCCGGTCCGCGAGGTAAGAGGAGACCGACGTGGGCGACACCTCAGCCGCGAAAAGGATTCCAAAACCTTGGTTTTGGCGGCGTTCTTTCCTCCCTTTCTTTTGCCGCAGAAAGAAAGGGAGCCGTCGGAGACATAAAAACCGCAGCGCTGGGGAAACGGATCGCCACGGGCGCGGAGCGCTCTCGCAATGACAGGGTTTTTTCATGAGTTGCGGTGCAATTCCGGGCGGCAAGGTGTGGTCACCCCGCCCTATGGGGGACAAGGAGCGCGGTAGGGCGGGACGATGTGGGCATCGTCCCGCCCTACGGTGCATTATTGTTGGTGCGGTGGAGCTTGTTTCCCCTTCCCCCCTTGCATTTCTCCTCATTTTGCGGCATACTGGGGATGTTCATTCTTATCTTAAAGGAGTTTTCGCCATGGAAACCGTGAAGTTATATTATGAAAATGCGTTTTTACGGGAATTTGACGGAGTGGTAGTCGATTGCCGTCCCCAGGGCAAAAAATGGCTGGTCATCCTGGACCAAACCGCCTTCTACCCCGAGGGAGGCGGCCAGCCTGCCGACCATGGGATTTTAGGCGGCGCCAAGGTCACCGATGTCCACGAGCGGGACGGGGTGATTCTCCACACCTGCGACCGGGCCCTGCCCGAGGGTGAGACCGTCCACGGGGAGATCGATTGGCCCCGGCGCTTTGACCACATGCAGCAGCACTCCGGGGAGCATATCGTCAGCGGAATGCTCTGCGCCGCCTATAACTGCGACAACACCGGCTTTCACCTGGGGGAGGGCTCCGTCATCATCGACTACAACGCCGACATTCCCTGGGAGGGAGTGCTGGACATTGAGGCCCGGGCCAATCGCTATATCTGGGAAAACCATTCTCTGGTGACCCTCTATCCCACAGCCCAGGAGCTGGCCGCCCTCCCCTACCGCAGCAAGAAGGAGCTGACCGGCCAGGTGCGCATTACCCAATTTCCCGGGGCCGATATGTGCGCCTGCTGCGGCACCCATGTGTCCCGATCCGGCCAGGTGGGGCTGGTGAAATTCATCGGCTGGCAGAAATTCCGGGACGGCGTGCGCCTGGAGCTGCTGTGCGGCCAGCGGGCGCTGGAGTACCTCTCCCTAAGCTGGCAGCAAAACAGCGCCGTGGGCCGGGAGCTATCCGTGAAGCCCGACAAGACCGCCCAGGCCGTGGAGCGGCTGCTGGGCGAGGTGCAGAGCCTGAAGGCCCGGTGCGCCGGGCTGGAGGAGGCGGAGTTCCATCGCCTGGCAGAGGAGCACCGGGGCGCAGGGAATGTGCTGCTGGTGCAGCCGCCCATGGAGCCGGACAGCGTGCGCCGGCTGTGCGACGCCGTGAGCCGCACCTGCAGCGGCCGGTGCGCCGTGTTCGCCGGGACAGACGGCGGGTACAAATACGCCGTCATCCACCCGGAGCAGGACATCACGCCCTTTACGAAAGCCATGAATGCCGCCCTCCGTGGCCGGGGCGGCGGACGGGACGGCTTTGCCCAGGGCAGCGCCGCCTGCACGGAGGAGGAAATTCGCCGTTTTTGGGCAGAAAATACATAAAATACGAAAAACGGCCGAAATAGATCCTATTTTTGGACTATTTCGGTCTTTTCTTTTCATCGAAAGGATGTTATACTATTTTGACGTGAATCAAAATAAGAGGTAAGCTATGCAAAACGAGAACAAGCTGGGCGTCATGCCCATTAAAAAACTGATTTGGAATATGTCGCTGCCCATCATCATTTCCATGCTGGTGCAGGCGCTGTATAACATTGTGGACAGCGTGTTCGTCTCCTGGGTCAGCGAGGCATCTCTGACCGCCGTGTCCCTGGCGTTTCCGGCGCAGAACCTGATGATTTCCCTGGCAGCGGGCACCGCCGTGGGTGTCAATGCCCTCATGGGCCGGGCCCTGGGCGCCAAGGATCAAAAGCGGGCGGACACCGTGGCTATGAACGGCCTGTTTTTGGCCCTGGTGGGCTTTGTGCTGTGCGCGGTGCTGGGGCTGACGCTTTCGGACTTCTACTTCCGCAGTCAGACGGATGTGGAGGAGATCATCCAGATGGGCAACCAGTATCTGATGATCGTCATGGGCGCGTCCTTTGGCGCCTTCGGCCAAATGATGCTGGAGCGGCTGCTCCAGGGTACCGGACACAGCATTCTATCCATGTATACCCAGGGCGCCGGCGCCATTATTAACATCATTCTGGACCCCATTTTCATCTTCGTATTCAAGCTGGGCGTGGCGGGCGCGGCCATTGCCACCGTCATCGGGCAGATTTTTGCCTGCGTCTTCGCCCTGGTGCTGAATCTGAAGAAAAACCCGGAGCTTCACCTGGTGTTCCGGGGCTTCCGGCCCAACTGGCGCATTATCGGCAGTATTTACGCCATCGGCCTGCCGTCGGTAGTGATGATGGCCATCGGCTCGGTGATGACCTTCCTCATGAACAAGATCCTCATCACCTATCACTCCGCCCGGGAGACCGCCGCCACAGCCTTCGGCATCTACTTCAAGCTCAACAGCTTTGTGTTCATGCCCGTGTTCGGCCTGAATAACGGCGTTATTCCCATCATCGCCTATAACTACGGCGCCCAGCAGCGCCGCCGCATGATCGAGACCGTCAAGCGCAGCACCGTCTATGCCTCCTGTGTGATGATTTTGGGCATGGTGATCTTCCAGCTCTTCCCCGGCCCCCTGCTGAAAATTTTCAAGGCCACGGACACCATGATGTCCGTGGGCATCCCGGCCCTGCGGATCATATCCCTGAGCTTTTGCATGGCCGGGGCGTGCATTGCCTTGGGCGGCTGCTTCCAGGCATTGGGTAAGTCTATGTATTCGCTGATCGTGTCCTTTATCCGCCAGCTGGTGCTGCTGATCCCCGTGGCCTTCGTCCTGGCGCAGATCGGCCACAGCATGGGCAACGACAACCTGGTCTGGTGGTGCTATCCCATTTCAGAGATATTCTCTCTGCTCGTTTCGCTGCTGTGCTTCCGCCGGCTGCACCGCACCCTTATCTCCAAGCTGCCCGAGGACGGCCCGGCCCCCTGTGCCGGGGATCCTTCCATGTGAGCTTCAGTCCTCACAGCTGTAAAACCGCAGATCGCCGCGCCGGTATACATGCCGGTGCGGCGATGGCTTTTTTGGGGCGAAGCTCAAGTATCCCACCCACTCACTCTGCATCCCATGCAAGCCCTGCCACTGCGCACCGATGCGCCCACCGGTGCGGCGATCCATAATCCCCATCCATGCGCAAATCCAATATGCCCCTCCCACTGACACACCCTCGGCCTCCCATAAAAGAAATGCAAAGCCGCCGCTTCTGGAGTAAGCGGCGGCTTTGCATTAAAAGGGGAAAGGGAAGAATATGATTGGAAAAGAAAAGGTAAATCTTAATTCATTACTTGCCTGTTGCAGCAGACACAACGCCCACGATTACCAAGATACCGGCCAAAGCGGCCAAAATGATGTTCAATGCCATAGTTCTGACCTCCTATTTCGATTTTTGATTTTCGTAAGCTTACTGGTTGATTTTATATTAGCAGAAACTTAGCAATATGTAAAACGAATCTTATTCATCATTTCCATGAAATTTTGTTGTGCCTGCAGGCAAACTGTGTTACACTGGGGGTGCAAAGGAGGGCGAGGCACATGAACATGGGAAAATATCAGGTGTTTTTGCGGGTAGCCGCCTGCGGCGGCTTCACTCGGGCGGCGGAAGAACTGCATTTCACACAATCCGGCGTCAGCCACACCATAGCGACCCTGGAATCGGAGCTGGGGGTGCCGCTGTTCGTGCGCAACCGGAGCGGCGTGACCCTCACGGCGGACGGCCGGGCGCTGCTGCCCTACATACAGACCCTGTGCGACGACGCCCTCCGGCTGGAGCAAAAGGCCGCCGACCTCCGGGGCATGGAGACCGGCCTGGTGCGGGTGGCCACCTTCAACAGTGTGTCCGTGCAGTGGCTGCCGTATCTGCTGAAATCCTTCCGGGCAGAGCACCCGCACATTGAGTTTGAGCTGCTGCCCTTTGTGGAAAATGCGGAGCTGGAGGAAGCGGTGCTCAGCGGCCAGGCGGATTGCTGCTTCGTCAGCCTGCCCACAACCCAAGCCCTGGACACCTGGCTGCTGCACCGGGACCAGTGGCAGGTCATTGTTTCCTATGGCCATCCCCTGGCCGGGCGGGACCCCTTCCCCTTAGAGGCTCTGTCCACAGAGCCGTTTATCTATCTGCAGGAGGGGGATGACTACGAGGTGCAGGCCGTGCTGGACCGCCTGCAGGTGCGGCCCAACATCCAGTATATCTTGCGGGATGACCTGTCCATCCTGGCCATGGTGTCCAACAATTTGGGCATCAGCATCATGCCGGAGCTGGAGCTGGAGCACTGCCCCTATCCCCTGGTGGCCTGCCCCCTGCCCCAGACGTTTTACCGGAACATCGGCATCGGAGTAAAGGACAAGACCGCCCTATCCCTGTCTACCCGGCGGTTTGTGGAGCATACCCGCCGCTGGGTAGCCACCCATTATGGCCAGTAAGCGGCTGCGGCAGGTAGCCAGCCATCTTATCCTTCCTCCGCAAAAAAAACCGCCACCCTCACGGTGGCGGTTTCTATAAAACCTTAAGTTCACTTCGTTAGGGCCAACCGCTTGTGGCAGCACCCTTTCTTTGCGCATGATAGCAGAAATATCCGTCCTGTCAAGTATGAGTGCAGTGGCGGTGCGGATTTTTCCAGCCTTACTTATAGTAGTCCGTCTCCTCCTCCAGAGCCATAGGCAGGCCGTTGTGATACACGGGGATGGTGGTGAACTTAAAACGGCTGGCCCTGTGCTTCTGGTCGATCTGCTCCTTGATCTCCGGGTCGCACACACCCCGGCGCACATATTCGTTCACGGCGTGGTAGGTAAAGCCCAGGTTATCCTCGTCCGTGAGACCGGTGAGCCCGTCAGAGGGCGGCTTCTGCAGAAAATGCTCCGGCAGCCCCAGGGTCCGGCCCAGGGCAATGACCTCCTCGGTGGTATACATGCCCAGGGGAGAGAAGGCCCCGGCGCTGTCGCCATAAATGGTGCAGTAGCCCACCCAATCCTCAGAGAGGTTGGAGGTGTTGATCACCGTGCCGCCGGGCAAGCTCTGTGCCACGGCGTAGAGGGTGGACATGCGGATGCGGGAGGGCAGATTCACCGTAGTCTGGCGGCTGGGCGTAAACCCCGCCTTCTCCATCTCGGTCAGGACGCCCTGCACCGCGCCCTGAATGTTGATGGTGCAGTGGGGGATCTGCAGGTGCTCCACCAGGGCCTGGGAAAAGTCAATATCCGGCTGCACGCCGTTGGGCATGAGCACACCATAGACATTCTCCCGGCCATAGGCCGCCACAGCCAGGGCCGCCACGGTGGAGCTGTCCTTGCCGCCGGAGATGCCGATGACCGCGGTCTTGCCGTGGCAGCTTTGCATCATTTCATTCATCCATTCCAGTAGGCCAGCCAGCTGCATGTGGGGATTAAAATCCATAAAAATGCGCCTCCCTATACTATTAATGGGGCTATTGTACGGCATCGGACGGCAAATTGCAAGCGGCTGTGAAATTTTCTGCATAATTGTCGCGCCAAAAAGGCTTACAGGAAAGTCCATTAGGAGCTTTTGTCAAATACAGGAAAGCCCCCCAGCTTTAAACTGGGGGGCTTTCCTGTTGTGTGTTAGGAGAGAGAGAAAATCACTTAAGGAAAGGTTCTTTGTATGCTCATATACTACTTTGTAAATATGGCAAAACAATAAATTCCCGGTGAACAAATTGTGAACAATTTCTCAATGTTTCCGGCTCTCGGCCACAGCCAGCTGGTCGCAGCGATTATTTTTGGCGTTGGAGGCGTGACCCTTGACCCAGTGATACCGGACCTCATGCCGGGCGATAAGAGGGAGCAGCTTCTCCCAGAGGTCCACGTTCAAGGCGGGCTTTTTATCGCTCTTGATCCAGCCCTTTTTCTGCCAGCCATAGACCCAGCCCTTGGACAAGGCATCAATAACGTACTTGCTGTCGCTGTAAAGCTCTACCACGCAGGGCTCCTTCAAAAGCGACAGAGCCTCGATGACACCGGTGAGCTCCATGCGGTTGTTAGTGGTCTCCGCCGCACCGCCGGAAATCTCCTTTTCCACGCCGTTCCACTCCAAAATGGCCCCCCAGCCCCCGGGACCGGGATTGCCGGAGCAAGCGCCGTCTGTGTAAATGGTTACAGTTTTCATAATAGCTCCTTGCGAATGCTTTTGTCATTGCGAGACCAGTCCGCAGACTGGTCGTGGCAATCCGTTCCCCACGCGGCGGGGTGTAGGCACCCCGCCCTGCGGATAAAGTTAAACCTCTGTAGGGCAGGGCCCGTGTGCCCTGCCGGAAGGGGTCCGTGGCTGACAGGCGGCGGGCTGAGGGCGCCCGCCCTATGGATAGTAGGAAAATTTATGCAAGCCCAGGTTCGGGCCGTCGGGACGCCGGCCCCTACAGGCAAAAACAAAAAGTGCTTGCGGTCGGGCCGATGTGGGGAGCGAATCGAGCGCCGCCGGTGGCGGATGAAGCGAGATGAACGAGTGGCCGCGGTCAAAATTTCATGCGGCAGCCACAAGGCAGCATGGAAATTTTGGGTACCGCAACAGGATCATCGGCCCCTACGGAATCAAGCTTCTGGCTTTGCGTAGGGCGGCGTGCCCTCACGCCGCCGCGCAGTAGCCGCAGAGGTTTTCCCTGTTTCGCCAGGCCAGCACAAGCGCAGAGCGCGTCGCGGATGGGGACGCAGAGACGATACGAAAGGACGGCATAAATTTTGCACAGACCGATTCGCGGGGCAAAAGGAGGCCGATACAGTCGGCGCTTCAGCCGCGGAAAGGATTCCTGAACCATGGGTTTTGGCGGCGTTCTTTGGGTACTTTCTGCCGCTGCTGGCAGGAAGTACCCCGCCGGAGGCATTTGCGGGTGCAAAAGGTGCGGCGCAGGGGATTACGGATTGCCACAGCCTGTGACATCGTTGTTCACACGAAGCGTTGCGTGGGGCGGGACGATGCAGGCATCGCCCCGCACGGCATTAATCCTCCACCGCCAGGACGGTGAGTACCCCGTTCTGCACAGTAAACCTCACGTTTTTTCCGGCAAAGGCCAGGCCATAGACCCGCTCCGGGTCCTCCTGATACCGGGGCCGGGGATCGCAGGCCAGCACGCCCATAAGTCCCGCCCGCTGCTCCTCATTCAATCCCGCCAGCAGGGCCTCCTCACACGCCACCTGCAGGGTCTGTCCTTCCAATGGGTCAGTAAACCCGCCGGTGGCCTCGGGGTGGCAATCGGCATAGGGCAGGTAGGGCTTGATGTCCAGGATCGGCGTGCCGTCCACCAGGTCGGCGCCGCTGACGTCAAGGACCGGACCTAGCTTCTCCTCCTGCCGCACCTCCTCCAGCTTCACGCAGGACAGACCTATGGCATTGGGCCGAAAGGGCGACCGGGTGGCAAACACGCCCATGCGCCGGTTGCCCCCCAGCCGGGGCGGGCGCACCGTAGGCGACCAGCCCTCCCGCACCGCCTGATGAAACTGAAAGATCAGCCACAGGTGGGAAAAGCCCTCCAGCCCCCGCAGGGCGTCCGGATTGCGGTACGCCGGCTCAAACACGATGGTTCCCCGGAGCTGGGGCACCAGGCCGCTCTGCCGGGGTACGCCGAATTTTTCAGGCAGCTCTGTGCGGATGCGGGCGATGATATTCACGGTCATCCTCACTTCCTCCGGCCGGTATCGGTCAGGTGGGCGCGGATGTCCTTGGGCAAGCGCAGCAGGCGCACCGCCTCCCCCGCCACGATGATGACCATGCACACTACCACGAAATAGATGTTCTGCCACCTGATAGCCGACAGGAACACCAGGCACAATATCACCAGCAGCAGCCCGTGGATGCGGCGGTTACCTGCCTCGATGCGCTGCAGCTCCTCACTTTTGAAATAGATGACTCTGTCATATTCAAACTCCGCCCTGGAGGCGGCGTCACTATAAAGGGTCTTGGTGAAATACTGCCACCGGGTCAGGGGCGCCACTCTCTCCCGTTTCCTTCCCATCGTTTACTCCTCCGCAGACGGTGTCTGCCCCTCCGGGTCAGCCAGGGCCATGGAGATAACGCGGTCGCCCTCGGTCTTAAACCGCATGACGATGACGCCCTGGGTGGCGCGGCCTGCGGTGCGGATGTTCTGCACCGGTGTGCGGATGAGGATGCCGCTTTCAGTGACCAGCAGCAGATCCTCCGTGCCATCCACCACCTTGATGCCCACAATGGGGCCGGTCTTGTCGGTGACCATGTAGTTGCGGATGCCCAGGCCGCCGCGGCTGGTGATGCGGTAGTCCTCCACGGGGGTACGCTTGCCATAGCCCCGCTCGGTGATGGTGAGGACGGTTTTGCCCTCCTCTGCCCGGGCGGCGCCCACCACATAGTCGCCCTCCCTGAGCCGGATGCCGCGCACGCCCACAGCCGCACGGCCCATGGGCCGCACATCGCTCTCGTGGAAGCGCACCGCCTGGCCATCGTGGGTGGCGATGAGGATAAACTGCTCCCCGTCCGTCTCCTGCACGCTGATGAGCTGGTCGCCCTCGTCCAGGGTCAGGGCGCGGATTCCGCTCTGGCGGATGTTCTTCAGCTGGTCCACAGGCAGCCGCTTCACGGTGCCGCTGCGGGTGGTCATAAAGAGGTACAGGGGCTTATCCTCCGTCTCCCGGAAGTGGAGCATAGCCTGGACCTTCTCCCCGTTCTCCACCTGAATGACATTGACCATGTTGATGCCCTTGGCGGTTTTGCCGCTCTCGGGAATCTGATAGCCCTTCTTGCGGTAGACCTTGCCGGTGTCGGTGAAAAAGAGGATATAGTCATGGGTGGATGCGGTGAACACCGACACCACCTCGTCCTCCTCCCGGGTGGACATACCCTTCTTGCCCATGCCGCCCTTGCTCTGGGCGGCGTACTCGCTGACGGGGGTGCGCTTAATATACCCGGCCTTGGTGAGGGTAAAGACGCACTGCTCCTCCTCGATCAGGTCCTCGATATCTATCTCGTCCTCCACATCCTGGATCTCTGTCTTGCGCTCGTCGCCGAATTTTTCGGCCAGGGCGGACAGCTCCTCCTTGAGGATCTGCCGCACCAGGGCGTCGTCGGACAGCACCCGGCGGAAGTAGGCGATCTTCTCCTCCAGGTCGTCGTACTCCTTCTGCAGCTTCTCCCGGTCCAGCCCCTGCAGGGCCTTCAGGCGCATATCCAGAATGGCCTGGGCCTGGACCTGGTCCAGCCCGAAGCGGGCCATCAGATTTTCCCGGGCATCGTCGTAGCTCTCCCGGATGATCTTGATGACCTCGTCAATATTATCCTGTGCGATGAGCAAACCCTCCAGCAGATGGGCCCGCTCCAGAGCCTTGTTCAGGTCGAACCTCGTGCGGCGGATGATAATCTCCTCCTGGAAGGCCAGGTACTCGTCGATGATGTGCCGCAGGGACAGGATTTTCGGCTGGCGCTGGTTGTCCACCAGTGCCAGCATATTGATGGCGAAGGTGGTCTGCAGCTGAGACTGGGCAAACAGGCGGTTTAAGACCACCTGAGGATTGGCGTCCCGCTTCAGCTCAATGACGATGCGCATACCGTTGCGGTCGGACTCATCCCGGATGTCGGAAATCCCGTCCAGGCGCTTGTCCTCCACCTGCTCGGCGATGTTCTTAATGAGCATACGCTTGTTCACCTGATAGGGCAGCTCCGTAATAACGATGCGGGTGCGGTCCTTGCCGAACTCCTCAAACTCGTGCCTTGCCCGAACCACCAGCCGGCCCCGGCCGGTGGCGTAAGCGGCCCGGATACCGCTGCGGCCCATGATAATACCCTTTGTGGGGAAATCGGGGCCCTTGATATGCTCCATGAGGTCTGCCAGGGTGGCGTCCGGGTCGTCCAGCACACAGATGCACGCGCCGATGACCTCCCGCAGGTTGTGGGGCGGGATGTTGGTGGCCATACCCACGGCAATACCCGACGAGCCGTTCACCAGCAGGTTGGGGAACCGGGCCGGAAGCACTCTCGGCTCCTTGCGGGATTCATCAAAGTTGGGATCCCAGTCCACGGTGTCCTTTTCAATGTCCCGGAGCATCTCGTTGGAGATTTTAGAGAGTCTTGCCTCGGTGTAGCGGTAGGCGGCGGCGGGGTCGCCGTCCACGGAGCCGAAGTTGCCGTGGCCGTCCACCAGCATGTAGCGCATGGAAAAATCCTGGGCCAGACGCACCAGGGCGTCGTACACCGATGCATCGCCGTGGGGATGATACCGGCCCAGCACATCGCCCACGCAGGTGGCGGACTTCTTAAAGGGCCGGTCGGAGGTGAGGTTGTCCTCGTACATGGCGTAGAGAATACGCCGGTGGACGGGCTTCAGGCCGTCCCGCACGTCGGGCAGCGCCCGGCCCACGATAACGGACATGGCGTACTCGATGTACGACTTCTCCATCTCCGGCACCAGGGGCGACTCCACAATGTGCTGCTGGGGATACCGGATCTCCTCCGGATCGTATTGGGGTTTCTTACTCATATCGTTTCTCCTTTGTGAAAGGATTGGTTCATCGGATTTTATGGGATTGCGCAGGGCAAATGCGTGACAAAAGTGCGGTAAAGCGGGGCGTCGAGGACGCCGCCCCCTACGGACCTCTATCTGTAAACGGTTTGTAGGAGAGGACGCCTCTGTCCGCCCGTTTTTTGGGGTAAAATTCTACGCCTTATTTTAGTAATCCAAATTCACCGCATATTTCGCCTTCTGCTCAATGAACTCCTTCCGGGGCTCCACCTTTTCGCCCATAAGCACCGTAAAGGTGGCGTCGGCGGCCACGGCGTCGTCCAGGGTAATGCGGCGCAGAGTCCTCTTCTCCGGGTCCATAGTGGTCTCCCACAGCTCGTGGGGATTCATCTCGCCCAGGCCCTTGAAGCGGCTGATGTCCACCTTGGCCTCGGGATTATCCCCCCGGAGCAGGGCGGAGACCGCATCCCGCTCCTCGTCGGAGTAGGCGACCCGGGTCTGCTTGCCCCGGCTCAGCTTATACAGCGGCGGCACCGCCGAATACACATATCCGTTCTCGATGAGCGGCCGCATGAAGCGGAAAAAGAAGGTCAGCAGCAGCGTGCGGATGTGCGCGCCGTCCACATCGGCATCAGCCATGATGATGATTTTGTGATAGCGGAGCTTATCCGCGTCGAACTCGTCGCCGATGCCCGCCCCCAGGGCGGTGATGACCGGCTGGAGCTTGTCGTTTCCGTAGACCTTATCCGCCCGGGCCTTTTCCACGTTGAGCATCTTACCCCACAGGGGGAGGATGGCCTGGAAGCGGGAGTCGCGCCCTTGGGTGGCGGAGCCTCCTGCGGAGTCGCCCTCCACGATGTAAAGCTCTGTCAGCTCCGGGTTATTTTCATTGCAGTCCCGGAGCTTGTCGGGCATGGCCGCACCGCCTAAGGCCGTCTTGCGCCGGATGGATTCCCGGGCCTTCCGGGCGGCCTCCCGGGCACGGTTGGCGGTGAGGGCCTTGTCCAAAATGGTCCGGGCCACCGCCGGATGCTCCTCCAGGTATACCGCCAGCTGGTCTGATACGATGCCGTCCACCAGGGTGCGGATGTAGGCGTTACCCAGCTTGTCCTTGGTCTGCCCCTCGAACTGGGCCTCCGTCAGCTTCACGGAAATCACCGCCGCGATGCCCTCCCGGCAGTCCTCGCCGGAGACCTTGTCGTCTCCGTCCTTGAGCATCCCGTATTTGGTGCCGTAGGCGTTCAGCACCCGGGTCAGCGCCGCCTTGAAGCCGGTTTCGTGCATACCGCCGCCGGGGGTATGGATGTCGTTGGCAAAGGAGACCAGGGTCTCGCTGTAGCCGTCGTTATATTGCAGGGCGATCTCCGCCGTGGAGTCCCCCTTGGCGCCGGAGAGGTAGATGACCTCCTGGTGCAGGGGGGTCTTGTTGCGGTTGAGGTAGGTCACATACTCCCGTATGCCCCCCTCGTAGCACATGGTCTCCCCCTGCTCGCTGCCGGGCCGGGCATCGGTGATGGTGATGCGCAGCCCCGCATTCAGAAACGCCTGCTCCCGCATACGGGTGTGGAGGATGTCATAGTCATACACCAGGGTGTCAAACACCTCCGGGTCGGGCTTGAAGGTGACGGTGGTGCCGGTGTGGTCTGTGTCGCCGATGATCTTCATCTCCTGAGTGATGTCGCCCCGGGAGAATTTCATCTCATAAATGTGGCCGTTTTTGTAAACCTGCACCTCCAGCCACTCCGACAGGGCATTCACCACGGAGGCGCCCACGCCATGAAGGCCGCCGGAGACCTTATAGCCCCCGCCGCCGAACTTGCCGCCGGCGTGGAGCACGGTGTAAACCACCTCCAGGGCAGGCCGCCCGGTCTGGGGCTGGATGTCCACGGGGATGCCGCGTCCGTTATCGGTAACGGTGATGGTATCGCCTTCGTTGATGGTCACTGTGATGTCCGTGCAGTAGCCGGCCAGGGCCTCGTCGATGGCGTTATCCACGATCTCGTACACCAGGTGGTGCAGGCCAGAGGAGGAGGTAGAGCCGATGTACATACCGGGCCGCTTACGCACGGCCTCCAGGCCCTCCAGCACTTGGATCTCCGAGGCATCATATTCCGTATCCACGGCGATGACTTTTTCCAGTTCTGACATAAATCCTATCCTTTCTCAAGGGAAGATGATCTTCCGCTGTATTTACAAAACAAAGACGGGGGTGAAAACGATATGGAGCGGCGGGGCGATGCTCACATCGCCCCCTACAAAATTCTATCGGTAAACACTTTGTAGGGGCCGATGCCTACATCGGCCCGCCCGGGCTTATACAGCACCTCTTGTTAACGGTGTCATTGCGAAGCCAGTGCGAACACTGGCTTCGCAATCCGTTCTCCTCGTCCCTTGTGCAAGGGTATTACGGATTCCCACGACCAGTCTGCGGACTGGTCTCGGAATGACATTGTAATTCACAAGGTGTGCGTAGGATCAAACAACTCTGCCCGAGCGGCGCTCCTACTCTCCCCTGCTCCGCTTCTGCAGGGTTTGAGGATTCAGCTGCGAAATATACACGATCTGCCGGTGGTACGGGTGGTCGCACACCAAAAAGGACTTGGGGATGTCCTCCGTCACCGGCACCACCACACCCTCTCGCTCCGCTTTTTCCAAAAATTCCCGGGTGCGCCTCGACTGAGAGGTAATGTCCAGGTCGAAAATGCCGATGATCCGCTTTTCCGGGATCATGGCATTCTGCCCGATATGCAGATAGCTCACAAAAGCACCTCCCCGTTTTGGATGTGAAACAGCCGCCCCGCCCGCAGGCGGTCCAGCCGGTCGTTTTCGCAGCAGGTGATGAACACCTGACCGCCGGAAATGCGATTTAATACATACTCCTGCCGCTTGGGGTCCAGCTCCGACAGCACATCATCCAGCAGCATCACCGGGTACTCCCCCACGGCGCTGCGGTGTATCTCCCGGTCAGCTAATTTCAGCGACAGCGCCGCCGTGCGTACCTGCCCCTGGGAGCAGAACTGCCTGGCGCTCCTTCCGTTTACCTCTACGATAAAGTCATCCTTATGGGGCCCCGACAGGCACAGCCCCGAAGCAAGCTCCGCATGATAATGGCTCTCCTGGTGCTCGCGTAAATTCCGGGCGATGTCCTCTGTCTTGGCAAAGGGGTCCAAAACGGTTTTCACCGTCTCATAGCCCAGGGTCAATTTTTCCCGTCCGCCGCTGCAATCCTCGTGGGCCGGGGCAGCGTATCCCTCCAGCGCCCGGCAATACCGGGCCCGGTAATAGATAAGGATGGCTCCCACCCGGCACATGCGCTCGTTAAAGTCCGGCAGCATGGCCAGCAGCCCCGGATTATCCTCCCGGTCCCGCAGGATACGGGTCTTGTGCTCATAAAGCCGATGATACTCCGCCAAAGCCTGGGTATATCTGGGCCGCAGCTGGCACAGGGATTGATCCATGAATTTTCGCCGGGCCGCCGCCCCCTCCCGGATAAGGAACAGATCCTCCGGGCAAAAGAAAACCGTGTGCAGCACGTCGGACAGCTCTGCGGCATTTTTGGCCGCAACGCCATTGACGGTCATTTTCCGCCGCCGGCCGGCCTGCAAGGTAATGTCCGTAACAAACTCTCTGTCCCGGGAGAAAATTTTCCCGGTAATGCGGGCCTGCTGTCCGTCAAAGGTTATAAGCTCCCGGTCACTTCTTGTCCGGGGAGACTTGCCGCAGGAGAGATAAACTATAGCCTCCAGAAGGTTCGTTTTTCCCTGGGCGTTCTCCCCGTAAATGACGTTGCAAGCCGGGTCAAAGGCCAGGGTCTGCTCCCGGTAGTTGCGAAAGCCCACCAGGGTCAAGCTATTGATCTGCATATTTTACGCCGTAGTCGGCCCCATCAAAGGTCACGGTGTCGCCGGGGCGGATTTTCTTTCCCCGCTGGGTGCAGACATCGCCGTTTACCAGCACAGCTCCCTCCTGCACCTCTATTTTCGCCTCGCCGCCGGTGGACACTGCATCCGCCAGCTTCAGCAGATCCTGCAATTTGATAAATTCCGTTGTAATGGTCACGATTTTCATATTTTCCGCTCCTTACGCCTTCAGCCGCACCGGCAGCACCATATAAAGAAAGCTGTCGCCGCCGTCCACAGGGGTCATGACGCAGGGGCTGATGCCGGTATTCAGCTCCATTACCACCTGATCCGCCGGGGCAAAGCGCAGGGCGTCCATGAGATAGCGGTTGTTAAAGCCAATTTCCAGGCCCTGACCGTCCCCCTCCACAGGGCACACGTCCGTTGCCTCGCCGTTGCCGGTCTTGGCGGACATGGTGATGCAGCCGCTGCCCATAATGCAGCGGACAGGGCTTTTCAGCTTCTCGCTGATAACCACGCTCACCCGGTCCAGGCTGCTGAGCATGGTCTTGCTGTCCACGGTGAGGCGGATGGGATTGTTCCGGGGAATGGCGTTCTTGTAGTCCAGGAATTCCCCCTCCAGCTTCCGGCAGATGAGCTGGGTAGAGCCGGTTTCAAAGAGCAGGTGACGCTTTCCAAGCATCACGGTGATAGCCTCCTCGCTGTCCTCGCAAATCTTCTCCACCTCGTTTAAGGCGCTGCCGGGGCATACAAACCGGAAGGCGCCGCCCTCCAGCTGCTCTATCTTCTCCCGGCGCAGAGCCAGGCGGAAGCCGTCCACGGACACCACCGTTACCCCATCGATGCCCACCTCAAAGAGGGACCCGGTGTGGATGGGGCGGTTTTCGTTGGTAGAAACGGCGAAGGAGGTCTGGTTGATCATAGCCTTCAGGATCCCCTGCTGCACGGTCATGGAGTAGTCGCTCTCCACCTCGGGCATCTCCGGATAATCATCGGCAGACAAGCCCAGAATCTCGAACCGGGCGTCCCCGCAGGTGAGGGTGACCATGAATTTTTCATCCGCAGAGAAAACGATGACGTCATCGGGCATTTTCCGGATGATGTCGCCGAACAGCCGGGAGTTGAGCACGATGCGTCCGCCCTCCCGGATATCGGCCTCCAGCCGGGTGCGGATGCCGGTCTGCATGTTGTAGCCGGACAGGGTCAGCACGTCCGTCCCCTCCAGCAGCAGCCCCTCCAGAGCGGGGATGGAGCTTTTGGTGGCCACGGTGCGGGAGGCGGTATTCACGGCGAGCTGCAGCAGCGCCTTTTCGCAGGAGAATTTCAGCATCTGGATCATCCTTTCTTTTTTTCCGAAAAATCCCGCGCATATTTTATGCGCACAGAACATAAGCTAAGTATTTTTTAGTAACAGTAGTCGTAGGGAAAACAATTGTGGAAAAAGTAAGCAAAGCCGCGAAACGGCTCGTTTTTTTCTCCACATAGGGGCGGGGAAAATATCCACAGGTTTCTACGGATAATTGGGCAAAAACGGAAGCTGCCCCCTTTTCCACAGAAAGTTCACAATCTATGTGGAGAAATTACCCCCGGGCGCTGTTATTGATATTGGTGGTGATCTGCTTCACGGTTTCGGCAAAGGCCGGGTCGGAGCGCATCTGCTTTTCCACCTTGTCCAGGGAATGCAGCACCGTGGTGTGGTCCCTGTCGCCGAACTCCTTGCCGATGTCCACCAGGTTCATGCAGATCATCCGCCGCATGAGGTACATGGCGATCTGCCGGGCGTTGACCACCTCCCGGCCCCGGCTCTGGCCCCGGAGCACATCTTCGTCAATGTGATAGGTGGAGCAGATGAAGTCCACCACTGCCTGGGCTGTGGGAATGTACTCGTTGTTTTTCTTGATCATATCCCGGATGGCCTTGAGGATGTCCTCCTGGCTCATGGTGCTGCCCATGAGGTCGTAATAGGCTAAGATTTTATTCAGGGTGCCCTCAATCTGTCGGACGTTGGCAGTGACGTTCTCTGCGATGAGGTCGGACACCGGATCAGACAGCTTCACCCCCAGCATGGCGGACTTGTTTTTTACGATGGCGAGGCGCGTCTCGTAGTCGGGGGGCGTCACGTCCACCATCAGGCCCCACTCAAAGCGGGTGCGCAGCCGGTCCTCCAGCTTGGTCATCTCCCGTGGCGGCCGGTCAGAGGTGAGAACGATCTGCTTGCCGGCCTCGTACAGGGAGTTGAAGGTGTGGAAGAACTCCTCCTGGGTCTGCTCCTTACCGGCGATGAACTGCACATCGTCCACCAGCAGCAGTGTCGCCTGGCGGTATTTCTCCCGGAACTCGGTGTTTTTTCCCTCCCGGATGGAGGCCACCAGCTCGTTGGTAAAGTCGTCTCCCTTGATGTATACCACCTTGGCGTCCGGATAGTTCTGCTTTAATCCGTGGGCGATGGCGTAGAGCAGATGGGTCTTGCCCAGGCCGGAATCCCCGTAGATGAACAGGGGGTTATAGTTCACGCCCGGCCTGTCGGACACGGCGTGGGCGGCAGCGTAGGCCAGCTTGTTGCTGGGGCCCACTACATAGGTCTCAAAGGTGAACGTCCCGGAGTCCTCCAGGTCCCCCGGATAGTCGGGTTTGATGCCGTGATAGGCGGACAGCTGATCGTCGTTGAGGATCTTGATCTCAAAATCCGCGGAGAACAGATCCCGCAGGGCGTCCCGGATATAGGACAGAAACCGGGTCTCAATGGTTTTCTTCTTGAATTCGTTGCCGCAATGCAGCACGAAAGCAGAATCCTCCATAGTGACCACGTCCACCTCGTCAAACCAGGTGTTGATGGTGGTGGGGGCCAGCTGCTGTGACATCTGCTGCAGCACGCTGCCCCATACATCGGTCAGTGAATTCAAAGTGATAGCTCCCCTTTCCCAAAAGCAAATTCTATCTATAGGGTAAATCCGGCCCGGTGTTGCCCATCCTGGGACAACGCTGCGGGAAATATTTCTGTGTCAGCCACCGATTACCGCCCCACTGGGAAGGGGCGGCACATAGGCACCGTAAGTATATCATAAAGACATAAAAAAGTCCACACTTATATATTAGATAATGTATAAATCTTTTTTTCTTTTTCCGGGAAAACACGCCGCCTGCGGAGAAATATTTCTGTTGACAGGCCCTTTTACATTATGTATAATGAACAAAGTGCCGTATTTTCGGCACCTGACTTTTTCAACTGCGGGGCGGAGGGAACTTCGCCCGCCGTCGAGTAAGTGTGGCGGCCCGGTTGCCGCCGCCGGATTTTCTATGTAATGGAGGTGTCCTGCAATGTTCCGTACCTATCAGCCCAAGAAGCGCCAGCGCTCCAAGGTGCACGGCTTCCGCAAGAGAATGGCTACTGCCAACGGCCGCAAGGTTTTGGCTCGTCGCCGTGCCAAGGGTCGCGCTCGTCTGACCCTCTGAGGTCACGGAAGGTGCATCCGGCATAGCTCGTGAAAAAAAGGGACGGTGGAAGGGAAAACTGCCGTCCCTATTCGTCTATGCAAATGTCGCGTGGCAGTGTAACTTTAAGCCGGGAGAAAACCATGAAAGCAGCCGTAACCGTCAAGGAAAATTACGAATTTCGCCGCATCTACCGCAAGGGCCGCTCCGTTGTGAGCCCCTATTTTGTGGTGTACTGCCTGAAGAATCGGGCCGGGGCCAGCCGCCTGGGTGTCACGGTGAGTAAGAAGCTGGGTCATGCGGTGGTGCGCAACCGGGTGCGCCGCCGGATCCGGGAGCTTTATCGCCTGAACCGGGATAAAATGCGCCCCGGGTGGGACGTGATTGTGGTGGGCCGTGGCCGCAGCGCTGCAGGCCCGTATCAGAAGATGAACGAGGCGTATTTGGATTGCCTGCGCCGGCTCTCCCTGCTGCAGGAGGAGGGCGAGGCATGAAAAAAGCATGTATGGCCGCCATCCGGTTTTACCAGCGGGAGGTTTCTCCTCTATTTCCGCCCCGGTGCCGCTATATTCCCACCTGCTCGGAGTACGCTCTGGAGGCGGTGGAAAAATACGGCGCCGTAAAGGGAAGCTTTCTTGCCGCCAAGCGTATATTGCGATGCAATCCCTTCCACAAGGGCGGGTATGATCCCGTTCCGTAACCATCGGCTTTTCCCAAGAACTAAACGGAGGAAAAAAATATGTTCGCACAACTCGGATATTATATCTGTGTGCCTTTTGCCTGGCTGACCCGCCTGTTCTATTCCCTCACCGGGTCCTACGGCCTGGCGCTGATCCTGTTCACCCTGGTGGTGAAGCTGGTGATCCTGCCCTTCCAGCTGAAGGGTAAGAAGAGCATGCTGCGCATGAACCGTATGCAGGGCAAGATGAAGGACATCCAGACCCGCTACGCCAATAATAAGCAGCGCCAGCAGGAGGAGATGGCCAACCTCTACGCCCAGGAGGGCGTGAACCCCATGTCCGGCTGTCTGTGGTCCTTCCTGCCCTTCCCCATTCTCATCGCCCTGTACGCTATCATCCGCCAGCCCCTGCGTTACCTCATGGGCCTCAGCGTGGACACCATCAGCGCCATCACCGACGCGGCCACCAAGCTGGGCTACACCGTGGCAGAGGGGGGCCAGGCTGCGGCCTATGAGCAGATCTACCTGGCCAAGTTCGTCCATCAGAACTGGGACAGCTTCCAGGGCCAGTTTGACGGGCTCATCAACCTGGACTATAACTTCCTGGGCATGGACCTGGCCAGCCAGGGCTCCCAGCTTTTTAAGCAGATCACCACCGGCGGCTGGCCGGTCATCGGTGTGCTGCTGCTGCCGGTTATTGCCACAGCCCTGCAGTTCCTCATGACCCTTATCAGCATGAAGGCCACCGGCAATGCCGCCGGCTCCCAGGGCAAGATGATGATGTACCTCATGCCCCTGATGACCCTGTGGATGGGCTATATCCTGCCTGCCGCCCTGTGCGTGTACTGGATCGCCAACACCGCCTTTGCCACCATTCAGGAGCAGGTGCTCAATAAGTACTTCAACAAGATCCTGGACCGGGAGGAAACGGACAAGGAGCGCGCCAAGCGCGAGGCCCGGGCCGCCAAGATGATGGCCTCCCGGGAGCGGATGCTGCAGCAGCAACAGCAGTATGAGAAGTCCAAGTCCGGCAATAACAATAATAAGAAAAAGAATCAAGCTGCCAAAAAGCCGGAGAAAAAGGCCGGCACCAATGAAAACGGCCGGGTGGGCCAGCGTCCCTATGCCCGCGGCCGCGCTTACAGCGAGCATCACTACGACGAATAAGGAGTTTTGTCATGCGTTATATTGATGTAACAGGCAAGACCGAGGAGGAGGCCGTCCGCAAGGCGCTGGAGCAGCTCCATCTGGAGCGGGATGACGTGTCCCTGGAGATATTGGAGCGTTCCAAGAGCGGATTTTTAGGCATCGGCAGCAGCCCGGCCAAGGTGCGGGTGCGCTACGAGCTGGACGTTGTGGAGGAGCCGGAGGTCAAGACCCCGGCCCCCCAGGCAAAGCCCGCCGAAAAGAAGGCCGCCGAGAGCAAGCCTGTAGAAAAGAAGCCCGCCGAGAAGAGACCGGCGGAGAAGAAGCCTATCGAGAAAAAGCCCGAGGCCAAGCCCGTGGAAAAGCCGGCCGAGCCGGCTGCCCCCTCTGCCGCCGCCTGTGATAATGACGATGCCCGCCGCATCACGCAGTTCCTGGCGGGCCTGCTGGAGCACATGGAGTGCAAGGCGGAGATCAAGGTGTACGAGGAAGAAAAGAACCGCTACAAGGTCATTCTGGAGGGCCAGCGCCTGGGTGCGCTCATTGGCCGCCGGGGCGAGACCCTGGACGCTATCCAGCAGCTGACCAACTATGCTGTGAACAGCGGCCGGGACAAGCGCCTTCGGATCCATGTGGACGCGGAGAATTACCGTGCCAAGCGGGAGCAGAGCCTGGAGAGCCTGGCCCATAAGGTGGCCGGCAAGGTGCTCAAGTATCGCCGCAGCGTGACCCTGGAGCCCATGAATGCCTATGAGCGCCATGTGATCCACGCCGCCCTGCAGGATAAGGCGGGCGTTACCACCTATTCTGTGGGCACGGAGCCCAACCGCCGCGTGGTCGTAGCCTACGACCGGGGCAACCGGTAAAGTAAAGTTAAAAGCAGAAAAACAGACCGGGTATTCCCGGTCTGTTTTTTTGGCTGATGCCCCTGTAAAAAAGCATGTCATTGCGAGGCCGCAATGCGCCCGCGGCAATCCGCACCTCCGTCCCCACTAAATACCAGGCGGGCCGATTTTCTCAATCGGCCCGCCTTTCTTATTCCCGATTCAGAGCCAAGAGCTCTCCGATCACCCCATCAAGCAGGGGCAAATACCTACTGTCGATGCGCCCTATGCGCTGGGCGCGCTGCTCGTCACCGCAGCGCTTTTCACCGAAGAGCACATAGTCGGCACTGAGCCCCAGCACATCGCAGATTTTAATGAGCATCTTTACTGAGATCCCCGTGCGCCCCCGCTCCACCTCGGCCATATAGGACACGCTGACATCCAGCAGCTCCGCAAATTTCTCCCGCGTATACCCGGCATCCTCCCGAGCCTTGCGGATTCGCATATACATATACTATCACCTCTGCATACAGTATCAGTGATAGTTTGCACAAAAAACATCAACCAATCTTGTATATTAAACATCTTGTATTAGTTTATGTTTTATCCTATAATGAGTACAAACCTAAAAATGACCGAATAGAGAGGAGAAAATCATGAAAACAAAACGGGTGGGGGCCATGGCCCTGCTGCTGGTGTTGGTTCTGTCGCTGGCAGGCTGCGGCAAGAGCCTGGAAAAACAACTGCCGGGATCGTGGTATTTGGAGGGAGAAAACGAGCCATATTTTATCTTTTATGATGGCGGGACCTGGAATGCTCTCAACGGATATCACGGCACCTGGGCGGTTGTAAATGGCAATCAACTGAAATTGACCAATTCTTATGGCGAGGGAGGGATTGTGACCATCGAGAGCCTAAAAAACGGCTGCTTGAAAGTCAGCGACGGCGGCATTACGAGCACCTTTTGGAACACGCCCCAAGGAAAGTGAGGGAAACCCAAGAAGGGATTCCCCCACTATTTAATTCAATCGTTTTTAGAGCATTGAAAGAGTTCTAAAAACTTAGCCAGCGTGTCGAAAAAGCTTTTTCAACACGCTGGCTGTGCGAATTACACTACATATCGGGCCCTATACGGTGACGATCATCGTAAAACGCAGAAACCGCCACCCCGGCAGGTGACGGTTTCTTAAAAATAGAAACTTAAACTTGAAGGGCTAACCGCTTGTCGCAGCGCCTTTCTACATTCATTATAGCAAAAATATCCCCCATGTCAAGAGGCCGGCGTGCCCTCACCCCGCCCTACGGAAGCGCATCAAGTCGCGTGATAAGCGGGCCGTCGGAGACGCCGGCCCCTACGGAGCTATATCAAAGACCTGTGCGTAGGGGGCGATGACCCTGTTGCGGTGCCCAAAATTTCTGCGCTGCCTAACGACGGACGCTTGAAATTTTGACCGCGGCCACTCGCTCGCCTCGCTTCATCTGCCACTGGCAGCGCTCAGCTCGCTCCCCACATCGCCCCGCCTGCACTGCACTTACCTGCCGTGCGTAGGGGCGTCCGCCCCTGTCCGCCCACCTAATAGTGAGGGAACCCTTGCAAAACTGTCATCGCCGCGGTCGGTTTACAAACCGGCCACGGCGATCTGTTTTCCCATTCGGCGCACGAAAGTCTTCGTCACACGCCGAAAAACCGCCGTCCGTTTTCCCAGGTGGCCTTTTCCACCTCCTCCGGGGTCAGGCCCTTGATCTGGGCGATCTTCTCCGCCACAAAGCGCACATAGGACGAGTCGTTCCGCTCCCCCCGGTGGGGCACCGGGGTCAGATACGGCGCATCCGTCTCAATCATCAGCATAGAAAGGGGCGCCGCGGCGATGACCTCCGGGGCCTTTTTTGCGTTTTTGAAGGTGGCCGCCCCGTTAAATGACAGCATCCAACCCATTTGGATCAGCTCCCGTGCCATTTCCGCAGACCCGGCGAAGCAGTGGAATACCCCCTTGACCCGGGGAAATTCCCGCACGATGGCCATAGTGTCCCCGTGGGCGTCCCGGTCGTGGATGATAACGGGCAGCTGCAGCTCCTCCGCCAGCCCCAGCTGCCGGCGCAGCACCTCCTGCTGCAGCGCCCTGGGAGGATTTTCCGCCCAGTAATAGTCCAGGCCGATCTCCCCGATGGCCACCACCCTGGGATTTTTTGCCAAATTCCGCAGGGTATCTATCTGCTCCGGCACAAAGTCGCCGCAGTTTTCCGGGTGGATGCCCACAGCGGCGTATACAAAGTCAAATTTTTCCGCCAGCGCCACCGCCATCCGGGAGGTGGGCAAATCGCAGCCGGGGTTCACGATAAGGCCCACGTTTCTCTCCGGCATACTCGCCAGCAAGGCGTCCCGGTCGGCGTCAAAGCGCTCATCGTCATAGTGGGCATGGGTGTCAAACAGCATAGCCTTAGTCCTTGTGCAGCTGCGTGTCGGCAATGCAGTCGTCCTTGATGACCCGGAGACGCTTCATATGCTCCTGCTCCATGTGTATGCGCTGGTGCTCGGCGGTGTCCCACTCCTCCAGCAGGAGAATTTCGTCCTCGTTCTGGCAGGAGAGATAGTAGTCATACCGCAGGCAGCCCTCCTCCGCTCGGATGGCCGCAAGGATGCCGCCCTCCACGATGCGCCGCAGGAACTCCTCCCGGCGGCCGGGCTTGGCAAAGTAATTCACAGATAGCTTCAGCATTTTTTTAAACCTCCAATTCCAAATACACCGGGCAGTGGTCGCTGCCGAATATGTCGCTGCGGATGTCCGCCGCCTTTACCTTTCCAATAAACCGCGCCGACACAAGGAAGTAGTCGATCCTCCACCCCACGTTTTTGTCCCGGGCGTGGAAGCGGTAGCTCCACCAGGAGTAGCGGTCCGTCACATCGCCGTGTATGTAGCGGAAGGTGTCCACGAAGCCCGCGTCCAGAAGCTGCGACATTTTCTCCCGCTCCTGGTCGGTAAAGCCGGGGTTCTGGCGGTTGGTCTTGGGGTTTTTCAGGTCGATCTCCCGGTGGGCCACGTTCAGGTCGCCGCAGTACACCACGGGCTTTTTCCCGTCCAGCTCCCGGAGGTACTCCCGCAGGTCGTCCTCCCACTGCATCCGGTAGGAAAGGCGTCTGAGCCCATCCTGGCTGTTGGGAGTGTAGCAGCACACCAGGTAAAAGGCCGGGTACTCCGCCGTGATGATCCGCCCCTCGTGGCGGTGTTCGTCGGGGCCGAAGTCATAGGTCACGGAAAGGGGCTCGGTTTTCGTCAGTATGGCCGTGCCGGAGTAGCCCTTTTTGTCGGCGGAGTTAAAATACCGGTGATAGCCCGGCAGATCAAAAACCGCCTGCTCCGGCTGCAGCTTCGTCTCCTGCAGGCAGATGACGTCCGGATCCTCCGCCGCCACATAGTCCAAAAATCCCTTGCCCAGGGCGGCCCGCAGGCCGTTCACATTCCAGCTTATCAGTTTCATGGGTCGCTCCTTCGCGGTTGGTTTTTCCCTATTGTATCACAGACCGGCCCAAAACCCAACAAAAATATTGACAAAGCCGCCCCGGGAGAATAATATAATATCTAATGGTGAAGGCTAAAAAAGCCTCGCAGAGTTTCCGCCCGCAGGCGGAAAAATCAAACCCGTTTGTCGGAAAATCTCAAAGAAATTTTCCGATAGGATTTTAAAGTGGCAATGAAGGAAAGAGTACCCCATTTTAGACCGCCAAAGAGAGCCCGGCCGGGTGAAAGCGGGCGCGGGACGGATGGGGGAACATGGCTCCGGAGCCGCTGGGTCGAGGGCACCTGTGCCTTAGGCTCGGACGGGGGCGCCCGTAACAGCGCAGAGGTGTAACGGCACTTCATGAGGCCGACCTGCGTGAGCAGGCGGCGAAGCAAGGTGGTATCACGGTGTTTCGGCATCGTCCTTGGCAAAACGCCGGGGACGATTTTGTTTATGCTTCCACAGGCGGAAGCCGTCCCTTGCACCCATTCCTGGGAACCAACGACCGCCGTCCTCCTCCCTCTGTCATTGCGAACCAGTGCGCGCACTGGTTCGCAATGACAGAGGGAG
>ENA-UBIJ01000229-UBIJ01000229.1-human-gut-metagenome-genome-assembly--contig:-NODE-229-length-32077-cov-7.546374_pt1 | contig 32077 bp, 23 predicted proteins | sample MGYA00244944_ERZ654876 | MGnify/ENA primary metagenome ERZ654876 (study PRJEB26926, sample SAMN06164748) | human gut metagenome | biome: ENVO:00009003; feature: ENVO:2100002; material: ENVO:00002003...
GATAGGAGTCCGTCTCGTGGGCTCGGAGATGTGTATAAGAGACAGATGCTATACTATACGAATTGATTGAAACGCTTTTCTGAAAGGAACGGTATCTATGGGTCTGCCTGCGAAGCTGGTGCGCGCACAGCTCAATTTCTTTAAACCCTTTGTCGCCAACTGCTCTCTGGAGATCACCCGGAAGGGACAGGACAAGCTCGGCGAACTGATGGAGGCCATCCACCGGCGCGACGTGATCGTCCGCGACCATGACTTCGGCCCGTTCCAGGGCGCGTGGATCATGCCCAAGGACGAGCGGCGGCAGGGCGTTGTGCTCTATCTGCACGGCGGCGGCTACACCTGCGGCAATTTGGACTATGCCAAGGGCTTTGCGGCCACGCTTTCAGACGAGTGCGGTGTGCGCGTGTTCTGTGCAGCCTACCGTCTGGCCCCGGAGGACCGCTTTCCGGCCGCGCTGGACGACGCAGTTGTGAGCTATCAGTATCTGCTCTCCAAGGGCTATCCCGCAAGCCAGATCCTGCTCTGCGGCGAGTCCGCCGGCGGCGGACTTATTTACGCCCTCTGCCTGCGCCTCAAGCAGCTCCGCCTGCCGCTTCCGTGCGGCCTGATCGGCATTTCGCCGTGGACCGACCTGACCGGCTCCGGCCAGTCCTATATCGACAACCGCGACATCGACCCCTCCATGACGCCGGAGCTGCTGCAATTCTATGCCGCCTGCTACACCGACGACCCGAAAAATCCCCTCTGCTCGCCGCTGTTCGGCGATCTGACGGGCCTGCCGCCGTCGCTGCTGTTTGTCGGCGGGGACGAGGTCATGCTCGACGATACGCGGATGCTCCATAAAAAGCTGCTCGATTCCGGCTGCAAGAGCCAGATCGTCATTGCGCCGGAGCGCTGGCACGCATATGTGCTGTATTATCTGAATGAAAATATGTCCGATTTTGACACCATCGGACGGTTCATGACGCGTGTGCTCTCTCCGGTGCGCAAGCTGCGCTGGATGCGGCTGGACAATGCCGCGAAAATTTACCCGGCGGCCAAGCGCCGGAACTGGACGAATTATTTCCGCCTGTCCGCCACGCTGACGGAGGAGGTCGATCTGAACGTGCTGCGCGCCGCGCTGGACGTGACGGTGCGGCGCTTTCCGTCCATTGCCGTCCGCCTGCGCCGGGGCGTGTTCTGGTACTATCTCGAGGAGATCACGAAGGCTCCCGCGATTGAAGAAGACAAGAGCTATCCGCTTGTCCACGTCCCGTTTGACGACGTGCGCAAATGCGCCTTCCGCGTGCTGGTCTACGGCAGCCGCATCGCCGTGGAGTTCTTCCACGCAGTCACGGACGGCACGGGCGGTCTGATCTTCCTCAAAACGCTGGTTGCGGAATACCTGTGCCAGAAATACAAGATCAATATCCCCGCCGGAAGCGGCGTTTTGGGCCGCTTGGAGGATCCTGACCCGGAGGAGCTGGAGGACAGCTTCCTGCGCTACGCGGGCGACATCACCGCCAGCCGCGCCGAGCAGACCGCCTACCACATGAGCGGAACGCCGGAGCCGGACGGCTTTTTAAACCTCACCACGCTCATGCTGCCCGTCCCCGCTGTCAAGGAAAAGGCGAAGGAATTCGGCGTCAGCGTGACAGAGTTCATTGCCGCCGTCATGATGAAGGCCATCAGCGACCTGCAGAATGAAAAGGTTCCGCGCCGTATGCGGCGCAAGCCTGTCAAGGTTCTGCTGCCGGTCAATCTGCGCGGCCTGTTCCCGAGCCGGACGATGCGGAACTTTGCGTCCTATGTCACGCCGGAGATCGATCCGCGCCTGGGCGACTATTCTCTTGCGGAGATCTGCCGGATCGTTCATTACCGGATGGGTCTGGAAAACGATCCCCGGATGATGGCGGCGAAGATCGCGACGAACGTGGCGAGCGAACGCTCCGCTGTGCTGCGCGTCATGCCGCTGTTCGTGAAAAATATCGCCATGAAGGCCGTGTTCGATCTGGTCGGCGAGTGCAAATCCTGCCTGTGCCTGTCCAACCTCGGTCTTGTCAGACTGCCGGAGGAAATGGCTCCGTATGTTGCGCGGATGGACTTCATCATCGGCGTGCAGGCCAAAGCTCCGCACAACTGCGGCGTCGTCAGCTGGAACGGCACCATGTATATCAACATGATCCGGAACATCCGCGAGCCGGAGCTGGAATCTCATTTTTACCGTGTGCTGCACACGCTGGGGCTGCCCGTCAAGGTCGAGAGCAACCAGCGTTGGGCATGAATAGGAGGCTGTGAAACATGTATTGTGTCAAATGCGGCGTTGAACTCGCTGACAGCGAGAAAAAATGTCCTCTGTGCGGGACGCCGGTGTTCCATCCTGATATTCCGCGCAATCTTTCCGAGCCGCCCTTTCCGCCGGACAAACGCATCCGGCCCGAGGACGTGAACCGTTCCGGCGTCCTGTTCGTGCTGACCATCGCGGCGCTTCTGCCCGCACTTTTGTGTCTGCTGTGCGACTGGCGCATCAACGGAACGCTTGTCTGGTCCGGCTATGCGGCGGGAGCGATTGCGCTGCTGTATGTCGTTATCCTGCTGCCCATGTGGTTCCGGCGGCCCAATCCCGTCATATTTGTGCCGGTCGATTTCATCGCGGTGGGACTGTACCTGCTCTATATCAACTTTGCCACCGGCGGGCACTGGTTCTTGTCCTTTGCATTCCCGGTCACAGGTGCGATCGGCCTGCTCATCAGCGCAGCTGTTGCCCTGACGCACTATCTGCGCGGCGGGTATCTTTACATCTACGGCGGTATGCTGATCCTCGGCGGCGGTCTGGCCGTGCTCATCGAGTTCCTGATCAATCTGACGTTCCAGATCCACGAGACGCTCTTCTGGTCATTTTATCCGATGGTCGCGGGCATTGTGCTCGGCCTGATGCTGATCGTCATCGCCATCTGCAAGCCCCTGCGCGAATCCCTGCACCGGAAATTCTTCCTGTAAGACAGCAGGAGAACAAAAATCGCTTTTTGCACAGTGAAAAACACGCATGGACCCGGCTGGGTTCATGCGTGTTTACATAATATAATGAAGCGTTTATTCGTACAGATAGACGCGGGACTCGTATGGGCGGGTGAGGAAGCTGTTTTCCTCGCGGGTACCGTCGTAATTCGTCAGAAGAAGCTTCATGTCGCCAAGTGAGAAGTTATACGGCGCCTGAAAGCGCACAGGCTTGTCGGTGAACGAACAGATCACCAGCAGCTTCTGCTCCTTTGTCTCGCGGGCGTAGACATAAAGCTTGTCCGAGCCCCTGTAATATTCCTGATAGCTGCCGTCGCGGACGACTGGCAGGCTCTTGCGCAGCGCGATGGCCTTTTTATAGAAATTCAGGATCGACTCCGGATCGTTCAGCGCCTGCTCTGCGTTGATGCTCGTGTAATTTTCGTTGACATAAAACCACGGCGTACTGGTCGTGAACCCGGCGTTTTCGCCGTCTGTCCATTGCACGGGCGTGCGGGCAGAGTCGCGGGACGCGCGGTGATAGAGCGCAAGGCGCTTTTCCTCCGGCCAGTCCGGGTGCTGGTTGCGGGTCTGCACGTCCTCGTACATACTGGTGCTTTCCGGCCGCCAGTTCGTCATGCCGAACTCCTGACCCTGATAGATGAACGGCGTGCCCTTCAAAAACAGATAGCTGACAGCCAGCATTTTTCCGCTCTCCACGCGGTACTGTTCGCTGCCGTAGCGTGAGATCACGCGCGGGTGGTCGTGATTTTCGAGATACAGCGCGTTCCAGCCGCGCCCGTCCAGCTGCGTCTGCCAGCTGGAAAAGGCCCGGCGCAGGCGCTTTAAGGAGAAACTGCGCGGCATATAGTCCGTAAAGAAGCAGTCGGCGCACATACACTGGAACTGGATCATCATGTCGATCTCATTCGTGTCCGACTCTTCGATGTAATCCAGCGCCCGCTGCGGCGTGACGAGCGGCGCTTCAGCAATGGTCATGCAGTCGTAATTTTCCAGCACATCGCGGCGGAACTCCTGCAGATACTCGTGGATGTGCGGGCCGTGATTGTAAAACCGGATGCCCTTGAAGATCGGGAACAGATGGTCGTCCGGCAGGCCCTCCTTTTTGGAAATAAAGGTGATCACATCTTCACGGAAGCCGTCAACGCCGAGATCGAGCCAGAATTTGAGGATCTTCTTGACCTCTGTTCGGACAAGCGGATTGTCCATGTTGAGATCCGGCTGCTTGACGGCAAACAGATGCAGATAATATTCCTGCCGCAGATCGTCCCACTGCCATGCCTTGCCCTCAAAATGACTGTCCCAGTTGTTCGGCAGTTTTCCGTTCGGCTTTGCGGGCCGCCAGATATAATAATCGGTATACGGCTCGATGCGCCGCCGGGATTTCTGGAACCATTCATGCTCGTCGCTCGTGTGATTGACGACCAAATCCATGACAAGCTTCATCCCGCGCTGGTGAAGGCCCTCCAGAACGGCCCGAAACGCTTCCATGCCGCCGTATTCCGGTGCAATGTCCATGTAATCCGAAATATCATAGCCGCAGTCCGCGCCGGGCGACGGATAGAGCGGCGAGAACCAGACGCCGTCAATGCCGAGCTCCTTCAGATAGTCGAGCTTCTCCAATACCCCCCACAGATCGCCGATCCCGTCGCCGTTTCCGTCGCGGAAGCTCCGGGGCCAGATCTGATAAAAAACCATGTCCTTAAACCATCTTGTATGACGCATATTCATTTCTCCCTATGCCGTTTGTTGGTTTCCATAACAACAATATTATTGTAACATATCACCGCAGTTTCGCTATATGGAAACCTGAACAGATTTTCAGGCCCGCTTTCGTCCAAAATTGACACTTGCGGGAGACTGGAAAAACACATACAATATAAACAAGTATATACACCCATAAGAGGTAAAAGGAGGACGACCCATGCGGCTGCAGTTCCCGGAAGGATTTTTGCTTGGCGTCAGTTCCGCCTCGGCGCAGATCGAGGGCGGCGAGGTCGGAAGCAACTGGAATGACTGGTACCATCAGGGCCGGATCAAGGACGACTCTGACCCCGCGGTGGCCGACGACCATTGGAACCGCTGGCGCGAGGACTGCGCGCTGATGGCGGGGCTGCACCTGCCCATCGCCCGCATGGGCGTGGAGTGGGCGCGCATCATGCCCGCGCGCGGCGAGATCGATGAAACGGCGATCACGCATTACCGCGCGGAGCTGGAATATATGCGGCAGCTTGGCATCCGCCCGCTGCTGACCATCCATCATTTTTCCAACCCCATGTGGTTCGAGCGTCTGGGCGGCTTTTCAAAGCGGGAGAATCTGGACGATTTTCTGTCCTTCGCAAAGCTTTGCGCCGACCGCTTCGGCGATCTGGTCAGCGACTGGATCACCATCAACGAGCCGAACGTCTACGCCACAAACGGCTATTTCTTCGGCGACTGGCCTCCCGGCCATAAAAGCTTTTCTGAGACGTTCACGGTGCTGGAAAATATGGCCTTCTGCCACATCCGCTGCTATCAGATGCTCCACGCGACGCGCGAAGCCATGGGCTATTCCGACACCATGGTCGGCTTTGCGAACCATCTGCGCGTATTTGAGCCGGAAAACCCGAAAAATCCCGTGCAGGCCGCCACGGCCAGAGCCGTCGAGTGGCTGTTTCAGGGCGCAATTACGCAGGCTATGTCCACAGGCGTATTCCGCCTGCCGCTGAAGAACCACTGGAAGCTGCCAAAGGGCGAATACTGCGATTTCCACGGCGTCAACTATTACACGCGCTCGACCGTCACGGGCTTTGCCGACGGCGTCCGGAAAAACAGCCCGCGCAACGACCTCGGCTGGGAGATTTATCCCGACGGTCTGCCGCAGGTCGCAGCCAAGCTTGAAAAGCTGCTCAAGCGCCCCATCTGGGTCACGGAAAACGGCACCTGCGACAATCAGGATGCCTTCCGCGCCCGGTATATCTACGAGCACCTGCACGCCATGCTCCGTTCCGGCCTGCCGTTCGAGCGGTATTATCACTGGTGCTTCTGCGACAACTTTGAATGGCTCGAGGGCGAGAGTGCCCGTTTCGGCCTCATCAACGTCGATTACGCCACCCAGACGCGCACGATCAAGCGCTCCGGTGAGTTCTACGCCGATATGATCCGCAATGACGGCGTAACGGACGAGGCCTATAACACGTATGTCAGAGGGGAGGTCTACCGCGTCGAATGATCACAGTCAAGCACGGCGTGTTTCATCTGCAAAATGAAAAAAGCTCCTACCTGTTCCGTGTACGGGACGGCTTTCTGGAGCACCTGCATTTCGGCACGCGCCTGAGCGCGTCCGACGCAGACGCACTTGCCGTCCGGCCCGGCAACGGCTGGGGAGACAGCACGCTTTACCGGGAAGGCTCCAACGCCAACTGTCTGGATATTTTTCCGCTGGAATGGAGCGGCTGCGGCAGGGGAGACTACCGCGAAAGCCCCATGGAGCTGCTGCAGAACGGCGTGCCGATTTCCACGGAGTTCCATTATATCGGCTGCGAAGCGCTGAAATCTGCTCACCCCTCCGCGCTTCCGGCCTCGCGCGGGCAGACGGTTCTTGCTGTCTATCTGGAAGACAGCGCGGCCAAGCTTCGCCTCACGCTTTTATACGGCGTCCTGCCCACGGTCTTCACAAGAAGAGCGATTCTGGAAAACTGCGGCGATACGCCCATCTCTATCCGGAAGCTTATGAGCGCCAACACGGACCTTCCGGGCGACTGGACGCTGCACATCTTTTCCGGCGGCTGGATCGCCGAAATGCAGCATACCGAAACGCCCGTCACTATGGCGCGTACCTGTCTGGAAAGCACGACCGGCGCGTCGTCCAGCCGTGCGAACCCCGGCTTCCTGCTTGCCGCCCCGGATGCGGCGGAGACGGCAGGCGAGGTCTGCGGCTTTAATCTGCTCTATTCCGGCAGCCATTATCTGAGCGCGCAGAAAAGCCTGCAGGGCCTCACGCGCGTGATGCATGGCATTTCTCCCGCAAATTTCAATTGGGAGCTTGCGCCGGGGGAGCGGTTCGAGACGCCGGAGGCTGTCATGGCGTGGTCCGATGCCGGCTTCGGCGGCATTACGGACTGCTTCGGCCGCTATGTGAACGAAGCGCTCATTCCGCCGTATTGGAAAAACCGGCCCCGTCCCATCGTCTATAACAGCTGGGAGGGCTGTATGTTCGACTTCACGGAGGCGAAGCTCCTGCGGCTCGGAAAGCTTGCAAAGCAGCTGGGCTGCGAGCTGTTCGTGCTCGACGACGGCTGGTTCGGCAAGCGTGACAGCGATACCAGCAGCCTCGGCGATTACTCCGTAAACGCCAAAAAGCTCCCGAACGGCCTGAAGGGACTCGGCGAAAAGCTGAATGCGATGGGGCTGCAGTTCGGCCTCTGGTTCGAGCCGGAATCCGTCAGCCCGGATTCGGAGCTGTACCGTCGGCATCCGGACTGGGCGCTGCATGACAGCCTTGGCCGTACCGATCTTCTGGGCCGCCACCAGCTGCTGCTTGACCTTACGAAGCCGGAGGTGCGGGATCATATCGTCGAAAGCGTCGGCGGGATCCTTGATTCTGCGCCCATTTCCTACGTCAAGTGGGATATGAATCGACATTCCTGCGCACTCGGCGCAAAGCAGCATGAATTTGTCCTCGGTCTTTATGATGTGCTGCGCCGCATTTTTGAGCCGAGGCCGGAAATTCTGCTTGAAAGCTGCTCATCCGGCGGAAACCGGTTTGACTGCGGTATGCTGTTTTTCTCGCCGCAGATCTGGTGCTCGGATGATACCGACCCTGTCGAGCGTCTGCGCATCCAGCAGAGCCTCAGCTACCTCTATCCGCCCTCGTGCCTCGGCGCGCACGTGTCGGCAGGGCCGCACGCGCAGACGCTGCGCGCAACGCCGCTTCCCACGCGCGGAAACGTCAGCCTGTTCGGCTGCCTCGGCTACGAGCTGGATCTGACGGAGCTGCTTCCCGTTGAGCAGACGGAGATCCGCGCGCAGATCGAGTTTTACAAGGCACACCGCCGCACGCTTCAGTATGGCCGCTTCACAAGAGGCAAAACGGACGGCGGCGGGATCATCTGGCAGGCGAAGACGAAGGAGGAGACGGTCGCGGGCGTGTTCCACGGCGTACAGCACGCCGCTCCGGGCTATGAGCGTCTGCGCGTGACCGGTCTGGACGAGAAGAAGCAGTACCGGCTCGACAGCCGCCCGCAGCTGCTGCGCGTCGGCGATTTCGGTTCGCTTCTGCGCCATGTGCTGCCCGTGAAGCTGAACCCGAACGGCCTTGCCGTGCAGACGGCGGACAGCTATTACAAAATGTACGACGGCCAGCAGACTGTCACGGCCTCCGGTGCGGCCTACAGCGCCGGGATCATGCTTGCGCCGCGCTTTGCCGGGACCGGCTACGATGCGGACGGGCGTATGCAGGGCGATTTCGGCTCCAATGTCTATTTTATCCGGGAGGTGCAGTCATGAAAAATCCTGACCGCCGCAATAAATATTTCTTTGGCCTCGGCACGATCGGCCGTGATATGTTCTATGCGTTCGAGGCAAACGCGCTTTTATATTTCCTGTCCAATATTCTTTCCTTACCCATTCATGTGTTCGCAGCGGTAAGTCTTGTGCTCTCCGTCCTGCGCATCGCCGACGCGCTGAACGACCCCATCACGGGCCTTGTCATTGACAATATCCACACAAAATGGGGCAAATTCAAGCCCGCGATCCTGGTCGGCGGCGTCGTGTCCGTGATCTTCTATCTGATCCTGTTCGGCAATGTCGGCACCGGCACGGCCTATGTCATTTTCTTCGCAGCCGCGTATGTCCTCTGGGATATCAGCTATGGCATCAATGACATTGCCTATTGGACGCTCCTGCCCGCCCTGACGCAGGATCAGAAGCAGCGCGAGAATTACGGCGCGTTCGCGCGTATCTGCGCAAACATCGGTATGTACATCATCATGGTTGGCTGGCAGCCCATCACCGCCGCCCTCGGCAATACGCCGAAGGCGTGGATGACGGTCGCCGTCTCGGTGAGCGTTATTTATCTGGCAGGACTCTGCTTCCCGCTGTTCGGCGTAAAGGAGAACCGCGAGATCAAGGAGGACGACGAGAAGTTCACCATCCGCGATATGTGGAACGCCATCACAAAAAACGATCAGCTCATGTGGACGACGCTCTCCATGGCGCTGTTTATGGTCGGCTACTGCACGACGACCGGCTTTGCGACGTACTATATGCAGTATCTCTACGGCGATATCAATATGTACGCCATTCTGGCCGCCGTCTGCGGCGTGGCACAGCTGGCGGCACTGATGATCTTCCCGCTGTTTTCCAAAAAATATGACCGCCGCCAGCTCTACACCGGCGCAACGGTTCTTGTGATTGCGGGCTATCTGACCTTCTTCTTTGCCGAGCATTCTATCGGCCTGATCGCCGCCGCCGCGATTTTGATGTTTGTCGGGCAGGCGTTCATCCAGCTGCTGATGCTCATGTTCCTCGCCGATACCATTGAATACGGCCAGTGGAAGCTGGGCCGGCGCTCGGAATCCATCACGTTCTCCATCCAGCCGCTTGTCAACAAGATCGGCGGCGCGCTCTCGACCGGCCTCATCAGCGTCAGCATCATGCTGGCCGGCATCAAGACAAAGGGCTCTGACACGGCAGCCGCAGCCATCGACGCATCCGGCAAGCTGACCATCAAGCTGGCCATGCTGGCCATCCCGCTGGTCCTGATCGTCGCGGGCTATGTGATCTATCTGCGCAAATATAAGATCAGCAAGGAATTCTACGACAATATGCTCGCCGACCTCAAGTTCCGCGAGACAAAACCGGCAGCAGACCGCTGACCGGAACCGCCTGCTGGGCAGCTGCAAATTTCGGAGCATCTTTCACTCAGAAGTCTGAATGTTCTATAACCGGCAAAAGCCGCCCTGTCGGGCGGCTTTTGCCGGTTATAGTGTTACTCCGTCCGCAGCGCTACGACCGGGTCCTTCTTTGCCGCGAGGGACGACGGGATGAGTCCTGCGAGGAAGGTCAGCAGCATCGAAATGGCGACCAGCGCCGCACCGGCCTGCCACGACAGCTTTGCGCCGAGCGAGGCAATGTCGGTCAGATGCTGTACGACCGCGTTGATCGGCAAAATCAGCACCAGCGTCAGTCCCACGCCAAGCAATCCCGCAATCAGACCCTCGATCAGCGTTTCGGCGTTGAATACCCGCGCGATATCGTGCTTCGACGCGCCGATGGCGCGCAGAATGCCGATCTCCTTTGTGCGCTCCAGCACGGAAATATATGTGATAATGCCGATCATGATCGACGAGACGACCAGCGAGATCGAGACAAACGCGATCAGAACATACGAAATGGCGTTGATGATCGTCGTGACCGAACTCATCAGCAGCGCAACATAGTCCGTATACGTGATCTGGTCGTCCTCCGGCAGCGCGCTGTTGTAGCGCTCGATGCAGTCGCCGATGGCGTCCTTGTCTGAAAACGTGGAGGCATACAGATTGACCTTCGACGGCTTGGAGCGTTCTACATATCCGAGCGCCGAAAGCGTGTCCTCAAGAGTCGAATCCGAATACGCGGCGGGAACAGATGTGTCATAGAGATACTGCACCTGCTCGTCTGTCAGCTCCGCCGCGTCCATCGCGGCGGCCAGCTGCTCGGACGAAAGCCCGGCCAGCTGCGCCGAGACTGCTTCGGCATACTGCGCTGCAATCTGCTCACGCAGCATCTGTGCAACATAATCGAACAGCGTCTCGTCGTCCATCTGCGCGATATACCCGCGCACCGTCTCCGGGTCGGTGCCCATCTGCCCGGCGTAGGAGTCCGTCATCTGCGCTTCAATTGTTTCACGCGTCATGCCGTCCATGGCCTGCTGCACGGCGCTGTCCAGATACTCGCCCGGCGCCTGCTTTGACATATCTGCGTACATCTGCGCCTTTTCCTGCGTGTCCGCATCCGCCAGAACGGCTCCGACCGCCTCGCGCATCTGTGTCGCGTCCGGCGTTTCTTCATCACCCGTTTTGAATGGCAGGCCCGTCAGAACATCCGTTTCGGGATCGTCCAGCTGCTGCCGGATGACCGCGCTTTCGGAGGCGGCGTCCAGCACATACTGCGTCAGTGCACTCGTATACCCCAGCGACCCGCGCACCATGCTGTTCGCCGCGTCCGGGTCCGGCCGCAGCACGCCGACGATCTTCAGCGTCGTGCCGACCTCGTCGGAGCCGTAGAGATAATCCATTCCGGCCTCGGTCTGACTCAAATCCGTCCAGCTGCCGTCCGCGTTCTGGGCGTAATGCTCAAAGGGCAGGATCAGCTGGAAGGTATGGCCGCAGAGCTCCTCATAGCTCCAGCTCGCGTCCGATTTTTCAATCGTCTCCTGATTCATGGCCGCCTGCATGGCGTCTGTCATTTCCTGCTCGGTCTTGAGGCCCATCGCATACATGACCAGATCGGAGATCTCATTGTTTTCTCCCACGACCAGCACGACCTCGTCATAGCTTTCCGGCCATCTGCCGTAGAGCACATCGTACTGCGACTTCAAAAGCGGGGAGATCCCCGTCCCGTCCTCGTCCGGCAGCAGCTCCTCCCAGACGTCCATGGCGGAATAATAGCTGCCGAACTGCGAAAAATAACTGCTGTAATCGCCGCCGTACATACTGCTCATCATGTTCTGCAGCAGCTCCATCACGTCGGCCTTGACAATATTGCCGTCTGCGTCCTTTGTGTAGACCGGCAGCGACAGGTCATAGGCATACTGGATCGAGGTCAGATATTGATGAATTTCGCTGTCCGGGTTATCCAGATAGCGCTTGAACGCTTCCAGATCGTTTGTCTGCGTGCCGTTCTCGTTCAGGCTCTGCATCAGGTCGTACATGACGTTTGATGCGTAGACGCGCCCGTCCGTATGCGTTTTTCCGGCCTCTTCGCTGTGCACGCCCATCAGCGCTGTCACCATGCCGGACATATCCGCGCTTTCCGCTTCGATCGTTACCGGATAAGACGAAAGCGTGTCCTCCTGCACGTCGTTGATATACGTTTGAATGCCGTTGGAAAGGGACAGAATTAAGGCAATGCCAATGATGCCGATGGAGCCCGCGAAGGCGGTCAGGATCGTGCGGGCCTTCTTCGTCATCAGGTTATTGAGACTCAGCCCCAGTGCCGTGAAAAACGACATGGACGTGCGCCGCTTACCGGATTCCGGCTGCACCGGCGGCTCCGCCGCGTCTTCATACGGCGCGCTGTCCGCCAGAACGCTTCCGTCGAGCAGCCGCACCGTCCGCGTAGCGTAGCGCGCGGCAAGCTCCGGGTTGTGCGTGACCATGATAATGAGCTTTTCGTCCGCGATCTGCTTCAGAAGCTCCATGACCTGCACAGACGTTTCACTGTCCAGCGCGCCGGTCGGCTCGTCGGCCAGCAGAATCTCCGGGTCGTTGACCAGCGCCCGCGCAATCGCCACGCGCTGCATCTGTCCGCCGGACATCTGGTTGGGCTTTTTATGCAGCTGGTCACCCAGACCGACCTTTTCCAGCGCCTGCACGGCGCGCTTTCTCCGCTCGGACTTGCTCACGCCAGAAAGCGTCAGCGCAAGCTCCACGTTCTGCAGAACCGTCTGGTGCGGGATCAGGTTATAGCTCTGAAAGACGAAACCGATGGAATGGTTGCGGTAGGTATCCCAATCCCGCGCGGAAAAGTCCTTCGTCGAGCGTCCGCCGATGACAAGATCGCCGGAGGTATATTGATCCAGTCCGCCGATGATGTTCAGAAGCGTCGTCTTTCCGCAGCCGGACGGCCCCAGCACAGCGACGAATTCATGCCGCCGGAACCGGATCGACACGCCCTTCAGCGCGTGAACGGCGGTGTCTCCGGCCTGATAGTCCTTTACGATCTGTTTCAGCTCAAGCATTGGGTCACGATCCTTCATTTCAGAATAAACAGAATTAGAATACACTGGATTTATGAACAAATCTATGGAATCGCAGACCTTTCCGCGCAGTGTTCACAGAAAATTTACCGCCTCCAAAACTTTTTTAGCCGCCCTCATAAATAATTTGGACAGACAGACGAAATTGTAAAGATTTTAAGGCAGAAACCGTTGGTTTTTGGGTAAAATAATACTGGACATCGGAAGAATATTGCGGTATAATTTAGCAGAATGTTGTGGAACACACAGTATATTGGCCGGCATCCAGCCGGCAGGTAATAAGGAGGAAATTTATTATGTCTGTTAAAGTTGCGATCAATGGTTTTGGCCGTATCGGCCGTCTGGCGTTCCGTCAGATGTTCGGCGCTGAGGGCTACGAAGTCGTCGCTATCAACGACCTGACTTCCGCCAAGATGCTTGCGCACCTGCTGAAGTACGACTCCACGCAGGGCAACTATGTCGCGCAGGGCCACACCGTTGATTTCCACGAGGGCGAAGGCGAAGACAACTACATCGTTGTCGACGGCAAGAAGATCGTCATCTACAAGATGCCCAACGCGGCTGATCTGCCCTGGGGCAAGCTCGGCGTTGACGTTGTCCTCGAGTGCACCGGCTTCTATACCAGCAAGGCCAAGGCACAGGCTCATATCGACGCAGGCGCCCGCAAGGTCGTTATCTCCGCTCCGGCCGGCAATGATCTGCCCACCATCGTTTTCAACGTCAACCACAAGACGCTGACCAAGGAAGACACCATCATCTCCGCCGCTTCCTGCACCACCAACTGCCTCGCTCCGATGGCCAAGGCTCTGAACGATCTGGCTCCCATCGAGTCCGGCATTATGTGCACCATCCACGCCTACACCGGCGACCAGATGCCGCTCGACGGCCCGCAGCGCAAGGGTGACCTCCGCCGCAGCCGCGCAGCCGCTGTCAACATCGTTCCGAACTCCACCGGTGCTGCCAAGGCCATCGGCCTCGTCATCCCGGAGCTGAACGGCAAGCTCATCGGCGCCGCACAGCGCGTCCCGACCCCCACCGGCTCCACCACCATCCTGAACGCAGTCGTCAAGGGTGCTGTCACCGTTGATCAGGTCAACGCCCAGATGAAGGCGGAAGCCACCGAGTCCTTCGGCTACAACACCGACGAGATCGTCTCCTCCGACATCATCGGTATGCGCTTCGGTTCCCTGTTCGATGCAACGCAGACCATGGTCCTGCCCCTGCCGAACGGCGATACCCAGGTTCAGGTCGTTTCCTGGTACGACAACGAGAACTCCTACACCAGCCAGATGGTCCGCACCATCAAGTACTTCTCCGAGCTGGGCTAATTCCACAACAAACCCCAAACAGGCGCTGCCACCGGCAGCGCCTGTTTTTTGCGCCCACCGTCAACTGCGTATACAGCTGGTAGGTGGCGGGGCTCTGTCCGCCCGGCAGGATGCAGTGAATTTCTTCGAAAGTTTACGGCGAATCCGCAACTACTTTCCTGTTTCAGCGTAGGGGCGGACGCCTCTGTCCGCCCGCAGAATGCATCGCTTTTACGGAAATCTACGGCAAATCCGCAACATTTTCGGGCCAACAGAGTCGTCGGCCCCTACGGAGCGTTGTGCAAATTTACAGCTGCCCATCGGGCGGAGCAGAGCCCCGCCCCTACCAACTGCATACATTTTCGCACGCTGGGAGAAGCAATTGGGTACTGCATCAGCCTGAGAGTTGATTTGTTCCAAAAGGTCGACAACAGTAAACTTATATGCTACAATAAGTTTATGATAGTAAACCTTTTGGGTATCCTCTGTTTTTGTATGTTTGTACGAATTTGTTGTTGATTTTCTTGCAAATTTTTGTTACAATTTAAATAGTTCCCGTAGAGTAACATCGCCACGCTATGAAAAGAAGGTAGTTTTGTGCGAAAGTTTGTATCACTTATTCTTTGCCTGTCTATGTTATCCGCTTTACTCTGCGCCCCCGCCTCAATTGGACCGTTTTAGGCCAAGACACTTTGGAAATCGTCAGTTGGAGTTAAGTGTCATGCGTCCATATCTTTGCCTACAGCTTATTATTTCTCTGGCTTTGCTCCTATGTATTCTCTTGTCTGATTTTGGAATTCTATTTCAATCGTCAAACAAAACTGCACGAATTCTCCTGCACATAAGTACTATTATTCTCATTGCTTCTACAGTGATCCAATTACACACAAGAAAATAAACACAAAATGCAAGTGTCGGTTGAACGCAGGCACTTGCATTTTGTATTCAAATGGTTCAGCACTCAATTTCTCTTAAACATTCTGCCACTTCAACTTTGCGCTTGTTCATAATGAACTATCGTCTCACGTTTGTCAGATAACTGTTGCTTGATCGTTCTCGCATGGAGAGCTTGGGCCGCGGCTAGAGAGGCATGGTCCATGTCAGACTTTCTGGATACCGCGCAGGCGCACCCGGAAATTTCCTCTGTCTTTGCGCAGGACGACGGTATGTCTATGCTCCAGCTGCTGCTTCTCTATGCGCCGGATGCCTTTATAGACTATGACGCGGCACAGGCAGACTTCGACTCTCCTGATTTTCTCTGCCTGCTGGAGCTTGCAAAGCGCCAGACACAGCCGGAGGCGGAATCGCCGCGCGCAGCCGCGGCGGCTGGCTGCCGGTGCAGTTGGACTTTGAGAAAAAGACGGAGGCCATGACAGACCCTGACGCACAATGCCTCCTGCGCGAATTGCAGGCGGAAGCCGTGTCCGGGTTCGAGTACGATGCCGCCGTTTCCGGCATCCTTGCCGACGAGCTGCCGTATTATTTCGCGGAGGAGCAGTCCGCCGGACAGATCGCAGACCGCATCCAGCGCCGCGTTCAGCTGTACCTTGAAGAAACCCGTCGCTGAATCACGCGGATTTCGGTGTTGTGCTGAAACGCGCAGAATGATATAATGGATCCATAAAGGGCTGCGTCAAGCTGCCATTCCGCCTGCATCTGCGGGCGCTGTGAAAGGACAAACCCGATATGACAGAACGAGAAAAACGAGTACAGTGGTTTCAGAATGCGCGTTTTGGTATGTTCCTGCATTGGGGCCTCTATGCCATCCCCGGACGCGGCGAATGGTATATGAGCAACGCCAGAATCCCCGCCGAACAGTACGAGCGTTATATGCAGGAATTTACGGCAAAGGCCTACGATCCCAGAGACTGGGCCCGCCGCGCAAAGCGGGCCGGAATGCAGTATGTCGTCCTGACGGCCAAGCATCACGACGGCTTCTGCCTGTTTGATTCCAAGCTGACGGATTATAAGAGCACGAACGCCCCCTGTGGGCGCGATCTTGTGCGGGAGTTTGTGGACGCGGTGCGCGCCGAGGGCCTCCGCGTGGGCCTGTATTACTCCCTGCTCGACTGGCACCACCCGGATTTCCCGAAATACAACGACCCGATCCATCCCATGCGCGGAAATCCGGCCTATCAGGATGAGAAAATCGACTTTGACCGGTATCTTGCCTATATGCACGGGCAGATCGAGGAGCTGGTCACGAACTATGGAAAGATCGATATCCTCTGGTTCGACTATTCCTATGGCGAACTGCGCGGCGAGGCATGGAAGGCGACGGAGCTGATGCAGATGGTGCGCCGCCATCAGCCGGACGTCATCGTCGATAACCGTCTGGAAACCAGCGGCGAGGGCTTCGGCAGCCTTGTTACGGAGCAGCCCGCGTATTACGGCGGCGATTTTGTCAGCCCCGAGCAGCTTCTGCCGCCTGAGGGCATCCGCAATGTCCGCGGCGAACGCGTCCCGTGGGAGCTTTGCGCGACCATGAACAACAATTGGGGATATACGCCCTATGATACGTGCTACAAGCCTGCGTCCATGCTCGTCCGCAAGCTGGTCGAGTGCGTCAGCAAGGGCGGCAATATGATCCTGAACGTCGGCCCGGACGCGAACGGCCGCTTTCCGGCGCAGAGCTGCGAAATTCTGGACGAGATCGGCGCGTGGATGGCAGTAAACAGCGAAAGCATTTATCACTGCGGCAGCGCCGGCGTGCCGAAGCCGGACTGGGGCTGGTACACGAAGAAGGAAGGCCGCATCTACGCGCACATTCTGGAAGCCCCGCTTGGGCCGCTGGCGCTGACGGGGCTTGCGCCGGAGCGCATCGGCGCGGTGCGGCGGCTTGCCGACGGCAGCGAGGTCATTCGCGGCGAAAGCTGGGTCACAAATGCCTACGAGGGCCTTGCGTTCGTCACGCTCGGTACGATCCCGCAGTATACCTATCCGCTCCCGGATAAAACCGATACCGTGCTCGAGATCGGATATTCATAATGCCCATCAGACCCCGGCAGCGAGGCAGGGGAGATTGGTGAAACTGCCTACTTGCATTTTTCATAAAATCTGCTAAAATGTAGCGTGCTACCAAAAACGGTAGCACGCTACATTTTTGATTCGGGAGGTTCCGATGAAGGATTGTTCTCAGAATCTCGGCCCGCGGCTGCGGCATCTCAGCAACCGCATCACGCAGTACATGGATCAGCAGTTTCTTGCGCTCGACCTGACGTCGACGCAGTCATTTATCCTGCACCATCTTGTGCTGCACGAGGGTGAGCAGATCTACCCAAAGGACATTGAAAAGCGCTTCCACCTGACGCACCCGACCGTCTCCGGCGTGCTGCAGAGGCTGGAAGCAAAGGACTTTGTCGTGCTTGAGCCGGACCGGGACGACCGCCGCTGCAAGCGTATCCGCCTGACCGAACGCGCCCGGCAGTGCGACGCCGCCGTCGGGCAGGCATTCGAAACGCTTGAGCGCGTCATGTGCTCCGGCATGAGCGATGAGGAGCAGCAGACGCTCCTGCGTCTTCTCGATCTGGCCGCAGACAATCTGCACGCCACACAGGAAATGGAGGTATCCGATCTATGATCAAACGTCTTTCCGCCTGCATCCGGGAATACAAAAAGCAGACGATTCTGACGCCCGTGTGCATGGTGGGCGAGGTCGTCTGCGAATGCACCATCCCGCTGCTGACAGCCGATCTCATTAACTCGATTCAAAACGGCTGCGATCTGCGCACGATCCTGCTTTACGGCCTCAAGCTGTTCGTGATTGCGATACTGTCGCTGGGCTTTGGCGCGCTTTCCGGCTGGTTCGCGGCGGAGGCTGCGGCGGGCTTTGCGAAAAACCTGCGCCATGATCTCTATTATCAGGTGCAGAGCTTTTCCTTCGCGAATATCGACCGCTTCTCCACGTCCTCGCTCGTCACCCGCCTGACGACGGATGTGACCAACATCCAGAACGCGTTCATGATGTGCATCCGTATCGCTGTCCGCGCGCCCATGATGCTGGTGTTTGCCGTGATCATGTCCATCCGCGTGGGCAAGCAGCTTGCGTTTATTTTTGCGGGAACCGTCCCGATTCTCGGGCTTGCGCTGTTTTTCATGATCCGCAGTGCGCTGCCGCTGTTCAAGGCGGTCTTCAAGAAATACGACGCACTCAACAACTCCGTGCAGGAAAACGTACAGGGTATGCGCGTGGTCAAGAGCTTCGTGCGCGAGGACTATGAGACGCAGAAGTTCTCCGCCGCGTCCGATTCCGTCCGCGCGGACTTTTTGAAGGCGGAGAAAATTCTGGCCCTCAACAGCCCGGTCATGCAGTTCTGCGTGTATACGTCGATGATCCTGATCTCGTTTTTTGCCACGAAGCTCATCGTCACCTCCGGCGGCACGTACCTCGGCGTCGGCAGCCTGACCAGCATGATCACCTATTCCATGCAGATACTCATGAGCCTGATGATGCTTTCCATGATCTTCGTCATGCTCACCATGGCGCAGGCGTCCGGCAAGCGTATCTGCGAGGTGCTGGGCGAGACGAGCAGCCTGCATAACCCGGAAAACCCGGTTTACGAGGTTCCGAACGGCGCTGTCGATTTTGATCATGTGGAGTTCAAATATTCCGCCTCCGCGAAGCGCAGCGCGCTGTCCGATATCGACTTCCATGTGAAGTCCGGCCAGACCGTCGGTATCATCGGCGGTACCGGTTCGGCCAAAACGACGCTGGTGCAGCTCATCTGCCGACTGTACGATGTGACGGACGGCAGCGTAAAGGTCGGCGGGCGCGACGTGCGCGCATACGATCTCGAAACGCTCCGCAATCAGGTCGCGGTCGTGCTTCAGAAGAACGTGCTCTTCTCCGGCACGATCAAGGAAAACCTGCGCTGGGGCGATCCGAACGCGACGGATGCAGAGCTGCAGCGCGCCTGCGAGCTGGCCTGCGCGGATGAATTCATCCAGCAGATGCCGGACAAATACGACACCTATATCGAGCAGGGCGGCTCGAACGTCTCCGGCGGACAGAAGCAGCGGCTGTGTATCGCGCGGGCGCTGCTGAAAAAGCCGAAGATTTTGATCCTCGACGATTCGACCTCTGCCGTCGATACGAAAACCGACGCGAAGATCCGCGCGGCGCTGCGCACCGAGATCCCGGAGACGACGAAGTTCATCATCGCCCAGCGCATCTCTTCCATCCAGGACGCAGATCTGATTCTCGTTCTGGACGGCGGCGCGATCAACGGCATGGGCACGCATGAGACGCTTCTTTCCTCGAACCAGATCTATCAGGAAGTCTATTATTCCCAGAACAGAACGGGAGGTGCGGACAATGGCTAATCATCCCGGAAGAGCGCCCCGCGCGCCGATGGTCGGCGCAAAGGCAGATCTCAAGCCGCTCGGCAGAGTGATCCGGATGCTGTTTCAGGATTACCCCGCCATGCTCATCGCGGTCATGGCCTGCATCATCATCAGCGCGGTCGTCGGCATTCTGCCTGCAATCTACATTGAAACCATCACCAGCTATATTGAAGACGGCTTGAGGCTCGGCTGGGACGGTGTGAGCGGAAAGATCCTCCATGCGCTCGTCACCATGGTCTGCATCTATCTTGCGGGGCTTGCCTGCACGGCGGTCTATACGCAGCTGATGGCCCACGTGACGCAGGGCTTCCTGCATAAGCTCCGCACCCGTATGTTTGCGGGGATGCAGAAGCTGCCCATCCGTTATTTCGACCAGAACAGCCGCGGCGACATCATGAGCTATTACACAAATGATATCGATACGCTTCGCCAGCTCGTTTCGCAGAGCCTGCCGCAGCTGTTTGCTGCGGGACTGACAGTTATCGGCCTGCTGCTGTTCATGTTCTATTTCTCCATCCCGCTGATGCTCATCGTCTTCCTCGGTATCTTCTGCATGACGAAGGTGACAAAGAACGTCGGCGGCAGATCGGCCAAATACTTCCTCAGCCAGCAGAAGTCCCTCGGCAAGGTCGAAGGTTATATCGAAGAGATGATGAACGGCCAGAAGGTCGTCAAGGTCTTCTGCCATGAGGAAGCGGCAGAACGTGACTTTGACGCCATCAACGAACAGCTGTTCAGCGATGCAAACCACGCCCAGCGCTACGCGAATATTTTCATGCCCATCATGGGCAACATCGGCAATATCCTCTATGTGCTCACGGCGTTCCTCGGCGGCGTTCTCATCTGCTCAGGCGGGAACATCCCGAACCTGTCCTTCCAGAACCTGTTTGAGACGGGCAGTATGCTTGCGCCGCTGAAAATCGCGGTTGTCGCATCGTTCCTTGGCATGACAAAGCAGTTTACCGGCAATGTCTCGCAGGTTTCCCAGCAGATCAACGCCATCGTTATGGCTGCCGCAGGCGCAAGCCGCGTCTTTGAGCTGATCGACCAGCAGCCGGAGGAGGACAACGGCCATGTCACGCTGATCCGTGCGTCGGAAGCGGCGGACGGTACGCTGACAGAAAGCGCCGTGCGTACCGGCATCTGGGCATGGAAATGCCCGCAGGAGGACGGCAGCAGCAAGCTGGTAAAGCTCTGCGGCGACGTGCGCTTCTTTGACGTGGACTTTGCCTATGACCCCGAAAAGCCGGTCCTGCACGACATCACGCTCTACGCCAAGCCCGGACAGAAGCTGGCCTTCGTCGGCGCGACGGGCGCAGGCAAGACCACGATCACGAACCTCATCAACCGATTCTATGACCTTGCCGACGGCAAGATCCGCTATGACGGCATCAACATCAACCATATCAAAAAGGCCGACCTGCGCCACTCGCTCGGTATTGTCCTGCAGGACGTGAACCTCTTTACCGGCACGGTCATGGATAATATCCGCTACGGCAAGCTCGATGCGACGGACGAGGAATGCATTGCGGCGGCAAAGCTCGCCAACGCGCACGATTTCATCACCCGCCTGCCGGACGGCTATAACACCATGCTCACGGCCAACGGCGCAAATCTCTCGCAGGGTCAGCGCCAGCTGCTGTCCATCGCCCGCGCGGCGGTCGCCGACCCGCCCGTCATGATCCTTGACGAAGCGACCAGCTCCATCGACACGCGCACGGAGCTTCTGGTGCAGCGCGGCATGGACGCACTGATGAAGGGCCGCACGGTCTTCGTCATTGCCCACCGCCTGTCGACCGTGCAGAACTCCGACGCGATCATGGTTCTCGACCACGGCCGCATCATCGAGCGCGGCACCCACGACGACCTCATCGCCCAGAAGGGCACCTACTACCAGCTCTACACCGGCGCATTTGAGCTTGAATAAACCAGAACAGCCACGCCCACACCGGACGTGGCTGTTTTGATGCAAAAGGTTTGTAGGGGCGGGGCTCTGCTCCGCCCGGCAGAATGCGGTTGTTCTATAGAAATTCTCGGCGAATTCGGGTGCATCTGCGTATTCGGTTGTAGGGGCAGATGCCCACATCGGCCCGGCAGAATGCACCGTTTTTACGGGAATCTTCGGCGAATTCGCAACTTTCCAACGGGCCGATGTGGGCATCGGCCCCTACAGGATGCGGCACGAATTTGCGGTTTCCCATCGGGCAGAGCCTCGTTTCTACCAACTGCATTGGGTTCCGGAATATTGGCTGTTATCCTACTCCACCCGCCTGAATTCTCCCTGTGAGAACATCCGCTCAAACCCAAGCGACAGATACAGATGATACGAAACCGGATTCTTCCGGTCGACGTTCAGCGTCGCGCGCTTCCCGGACGCCAAAATCTCGTTTTTTGCGCTGTTGACCACCTTGCGCGCATAGCCCCTTCCGCGGTATTCGTCCCGTGTGTAGACGAGCACGAGCCGCAGATCATCTCCTGTGGCCGGCGCGATGCGCGCCATGCTGACGATTTTTCCATCTGCCCGGATGACCCGGATCGAATCGAGCACCTTCCGGAACGACTCCTTTTCCGGTTTGTCCAGCAACCCGCAGTCGGCCACGAACCGCTGCGCGCAGTCAAAAATTTCGTCCAGATCGTCCTCCCGCGCCGGCTCGACCTCCGGCGCGGACGGCTCGGTGACGCGCCGCGCCTCCATGAAGTCCATGGCCAGCGCCTCCTCATAGCACCGTCCATACGACTGCATTTCCTGCATCAGCACATAACCAAGTTCTGACGCGCACAGATAATTCTTGACCTCATAGCCGCTGTCAAACAGGAACCGCAGCAGCTCCGGGACGCAGGCTTCCTCGCCGAGCAGCAGCAAATTATACGGCTCGACCTTCAGAGCCAGCAGACGCGTTTCGCCCTGTTCGCAGCGCAGCGCGTAATTGATTTTGCCGGCCTCCTGCAAAAGCGGAGCGTCGAGCGTAAAAAACGTGGAAAGATAGGGATTTTTCTGCAAATATGTCTGATTGTCCTGCAAAAACTCTGCTCCGGTCTTGTAAGAAACGATCATATTCATACCTCCATAGTGAAACGGCACGCCGCAGAGGGCGTGCCATTTTTGCTTATTCGTCAAGCTCTTTCAGAATCTGCCGCACCTGTTCCGGTGTGTAATCATAGATTCTGTCGCAGAACTGGCAGTCGATGTGAATGTCCTTGCCGTCGTCAACAATGGACTGCAGTTCCTTGCGTCCCAGACTGATGAGCGTCCGCGTCACGCGGTCGCGCGAGCAGTAGCAGCGGTATTCGACCGGCTGCGTTTCGAGAATTTCCAGATCAAATCCGTGCAGCACAGTCTCCAGCACGACCTGTCCGTCCATGCCTGCCGCCAGCAACCGGCTGACCGCGCCTGCGTTCTGAATGCCTGCCTCGATCTTATCAATGATATCGTCCGGCGCGCCGGGCAGCAGTTGGATGATATAGCCGCCCGCCGCCGTGACGGACTGATCCTTCCCGACCAGAACGCCGAGCGCACAGGCCGTGGGGATCTGTTCGCTCTGGGCAAAATACGACGTGATATCCTCGGCGATCTCGCCGGAGACAAGGTCAATCGTGCCGATATACGGCTCCTTCATGCGAAGATCCCGGATCACGGTGAGTGTTCCGTCCGTGCCGACAGCCGCGCCGACGTCCAGCTTGCCGGGGGCCTTTTCCAGCATGGAGATCTGCGGGTTCTCGATCCAGCCGCGCACATTGCCCTCTGCATCCGACACGGCAAGCAGCCGCCCCAGCGGCCCGCTTCCCTTGAGCTGGAGCGTGATGGAGCCGTCGTCGACCTTCTGCATATTGCCCATCATGGACGCCGCCGTCAAAAGCCTGCCGAGTGCCGCTGTTGCGGTCGGAAGTGTTTTATGGATCTGCCGCGCACGCTCGACAATGCCGGTCGTGGTGACGGCGACGGCGTTTACAAAGCCGTCCTTCGTCATGGCGCGTACAAGTTCGTCTTTCATAGTCAGTCCTTCTTTGCGGAAAAATAAATACGCTGCTCATCCTGCTTTGGTGCGCGCAGCACGCGGTCGCCATATTGCCGGATGTGTGTGAAGCCCGCCTCTTCGAGCCACAGCGCAAGCTCGTCCGGCTCATAGGCATATTCGATATGCTCCTCAAACGAGCGATCCCAAAGGCTGCCGTTCAGTCGGAAAATGTCCATGCCATAAAAGCACAGCCGTTTTTTTGCGTCAAACTCTGTCCGCCAGACGCAGTAGGTGTCGTCCGTCTCGTCCAGAAATACCTGCCCATCCAGACCGCGCAGCTTTGCGGGCGTGTTGATATCAAACACGAACAGCCCGCCGGACTTCAGCGCATTGTATACGCGCCGGAGCGTCTTCCGGCAGTCGTCCGGACGCGTCAGATAGTTGAGGCTGTCCAGCGCGCAGATCACCGTGTCCACCGGCTCCGCCAGACGAAGCCTCTGCATCGGCTGGCAAATGAAAAACGGGCGGCTGCCCTCCGGCAGCTCCCGCGCCTTCCGCTCTGCCTCCGCCAGCATATCCTCCGACAGATCTGCGCCGATCACCCGGTATCCGCGCCCGGCCAGCAGCATGGACAATGAACCCGTGCCGCAGGCCAGATCCAGAACCAAATGCGGCTGCACTTGCTCCCGCGCGCACAGCCGCTCAAAAAAGGTCAGCGTTTTTTCGTATCGGATATCGTAGGTCAGCTCGTCATAGCAGCCCGCAAGCGCTTCATATGCGCTCACGCCTGCTGCTCCTTCTGCTTCTGCTCCTCTTCCTTCATGCGGTCGAAGATGATGCGGTACGCGCCCATGCCGTAGTTGAGACTGCGGTTGACGCGGCTGATGGTCGCGCTGGAAGCGCCGGTCTTTTCCAGAATGTCGTTGTAGATCAGGCCGTCATTCAGAAGCTTCGCCAGCTCAAAGCGCTGCTCCATGGCCTTGAGCTCGGAAAACGTGCAAAGATCGGTAAAGAAATCATAGCATTCCTCGACAGTCTGGAGCTTGAGAATGGCGCTGTAGAGCTGGCTGTCAGGATCAGAGTGTTTATTTCGATTGTTCAAGATAAAATATCTCCTTTATTAATAGTGGGGTTCAGGCATAATTATGGTAACACTTTAACGCTTGAAAGTAAAGTGGTATTTTATAAATTTGTCGCTTTCCACGAAAAAAGTTGTCCGTTTCTGGGTAAAACAGAAGCGAATTTTGTCCGCGCCCGGCGCACAGACAATCAAAAATCAAGAATCAACACCAGATACTGCCATCTAAGTGTTCCGCGCCGGAAAAGCTTCAGCAGCAGCGCCTGATTGTCCTCCGAGTGCTCGACCTCTTTGCTGTACAGACTCACCACTTCAGTCAATTCCTGCACCGTTGCAGCATCTGCGCTAAGTTCGCGCAGGCAAAGCAGATGAAACACGCACTGCTCGACCCGCGCCAGATATTGCCGGTCGTTGACGGCCTTGAGTGCATAGCGGAACAGAAAATAGACCGTCAGATTTTCGTACTGGACGGAAAACGCGTCCCGGAAGGGGGCGGGCGGCGCGTCCTGACCGACTGCCGCGTCCAGCATGACCCCGAAGCGGCGCGTCAGATGCTCCATATTGTTGAGCACCATCCAGCACGGGAAAAACCGTCCGCTCCTGCTGCGAAGCCGCGCCAGCCGGACAAGACTACGATCCTGATACTGCTTTCCAAGGAACCGCCGCGCCAGCACCGGGACAAGCTCGTCCCGCCCCTCGTCCAGCAGACGCTGCACCCGCCGTGCCAGCAGCAGAATGAGCGCCAGGCGATCTGCAACAGGCCGTGCGCGATCCTGCGCCAGCCGGATCGAAGCCGTCCGCGCGGCAAGCAGCGCCGGATATAATGCCGGGTCAAGCTCGTTCGGTATGACCGGGCCGCCGTCGTCCGTTTCCGTCAGCGTCAGCGGCGCGTCGTGCTCCAGCAGAAGTCTTGCCGCCTCCGGGCAGGAGGCGGAGAGCGTCAGCTCCGCCGTCTGGCCGTATTCCTCGGTAAAGCGCGGGTGCGTAAAGCAGGTGCGGCAGAGCATTTCCGCACCGTATGCGGCCTGAAGCGGACAGAGGCCGTCGTCACGCAGCAGAACGCAGTTCCCGCCCCGCTCCCGGAAGCGCGTCTCACCGTTCTCCGTCAGCATAGCCGCGCGCACCTGTTCGCCCAGCTCACCGGGCAGGGAAGCGTAGCGCGCGATGGCGTCCTCGTCCAGAATGATCTGCCAGTCCTTGCAGCAGGTATCCGGGCATTTGCCCGCCAGACAGGAAAACTTGTTTACATAATCAAATTGCACATACTTCATAACACACCCTCTTTTCCAGCGTCAGCCGACGTTTCGATGATATCAGCTTTTGCAGCACGCGTCAACTTGTCATTTGCGGACATTTGTGCTATACTGTCAAAAAATAACCAATCAAAGAGGCATTTCATGAAAAAACTCAAACGTACGTATATGCGCTGTGCGCTGACGGCGGCGCTTGTGCTGCTGGTCATGCTGATCGCAGGCTCGATCTGGGACCTGCCGATCTCCAAATTTCTCTATCCCGGCCACGAAAGCTCCATCGGCCAGTTCTTTGCCGCCTTCGGCGAGCTGCCTGCGTTTTCGCTTCTGGCCGGATGCGGCGTTCTGCTGATCGTCCACCGCGCCAAATTCCGCCCGGAACTGAACATTGTCATTCTGGCCTTCGGCGTCTGCCTGACGCTTGCGAGCATATTCCTCTCCGTCCATGAGGCGACGGACAATGTGCCTGCCCTGCCCATGCCTGTCGCGCTGCTCGTGACGGTGTTTGTCGACGCGCTCATGGCGGCTGCGCTGCTGTTCCTGACGCGCGAGTGCCAGACCAAGACGATCCTTCGTTTTATCTGCACGGTGATCGTGGTCTGTGTCGGCATCATGCTGCTGATCAACATCATCAAGGTTCCCTGGGGCCGCGCCCGTATGCGTCTGATCTATTCCACGGGCAACGACACCTATTTCTCCAACTGGTGGCAGGCCGGCACGGCGCTCAAGAAAAAGCTCGTCGCCGACGGCGTTTCGTCGGATGACTTCCGTTCATTCCCGTCTGGCCATACGGCCTGCGCTGCCTGCTCCATGCTCCTGATCCTCCTGCCGACGCTCTACCGCCGCCTGCACGATAAGGAAAAGCTGTTCATGGTCCTCGGCGGCGTCTGGACGCTTGCTGTCGCAGTTTCACGCCTGCGCATGGGGATGCACTTCCTGTCCGACGTGAGCGTCTCGTCTCTCCTGACCATCGCCCTCGGCGCAGTTGCCGTCTGGCTGTTCTACTTCAATAAGCCCTTCTTCAACAAAATCTGGGCCTTCGCCTCCGGCGATCCCAAACCAGCAAAGAAGCCGAGGACCCCGGAAGAACCGTAATATGTTCCGTTAAAGCAGCCGCAGCCGGTAGGGGCGGGGCTCTGTGCTCCGCACGACGGAAAGCAGCTGCACCTTTGTGAATCTACGGCGAATCCGTATGTACGTCCAAACGTGGTTGTAGGGGCCGATGCCTACATCGGCCCGGCAGAATGCACTGTATTCACGGAGATCTACGGCGAATTCACAACTTCCCAACGGGCCGATGTGGGCATCGGCCCCTACAAGGGTTTCCACCCCACCAACATTTCAGAAAGAGCAGGAAACGCATATGCGAATGAGAAGAAGAAACAATCTGGCCCCGCGGATGGAGGCCTGCGAGTCTGTCTGGATCCATGACCCGGAGGCGCTGCGCGGCAACTGGCGCAGCCTGATGCCGGACTGCCGGGAGCTTCGCGTTGAGGTCGGCTGCGGCAAGGGAAAATTCACTGTAGAGACGGCCGCGGCTGCGCCGGATGTGCTGCTGATCGCCATCGAGCGCGTGCAGGACGCACTTGTCCTCGCCATGGAGGCCGCGATCCGTAAGGGCCTCAAAAACGTCTTTTTCGTCTCGCTCGACGCGGCGAATATCGACCAGTTTTTTGCGGACGACGAGATCGACCTGCTCTATATCAACTTCTGCGACCCGTGGCCGCGCAAGAAGAACGCCAAGCGCCGCCTGACGTACCACACTTTCCTCGAAAAATACAAGAAGGTGCTGAAGCTCGGCGGGCAGATCCACTTCAAGACCGACAACGCGAATCTGTTTGCCTGGTCGCTGCCGGAAATGGAAAGCTGCTTCCTCGAACTGCGGAATGTCACCGACGATCTGCACGCGAACGGCCCGGTCGGCATTATGACCGGCTATGAGGAAAAATTCTACGCGCTCGGCACGCCCATCCACCGTGTTGAGGCCGTCATCACGACCAAGCAGCCCCGCCCGGCAGAGGAAAAGCCGGACCCGGAGGATGCAGAAGAATAATCCGCTGATGCAAAGAAAGTACCTCAAACTGGAAATATTATAACTGAAATTCATATTTAAGAATATTGCTCTTTTTAGGGTGTATCTGAAAACTGAAAATGTGACCGGCAGCACGAAAAGGTCCGCAGTCTGGGCACGCTGGAAGATTTTGGATACACCCGAAGCAATTAGAAAAGGCATACGAACTCAATTGAAAGAACAGAGTTCGTATGCCTTTGCTTTTGGAGGTTATTCCCGAAAAATAATTTTGAGACAAACGCTCTCCTCGCTTTACCGTTTGTCCCTGTCCACGCTGCGGAGCGCCAGTATCGACAAAAGCGTATATCTCATCCAGAACGGCGCGGACCGCTTCTCCTTCATTTTCTTTCGTGGCTTCGGCACGGGATCGATGCACGTGCTGTGCGGTCTGATCGTGAGCGGCGGCCTTGCATACACGTGGCGGCGGACGTGGCTGAAGATCGCGGGCACCTGTGGGCTGCTGGGCGCGGCCATCACGCTCCACGCCATCTATAATCTGCTCATCGCCCACGGTGGTGCGGCGCAGTGCGTCGCCTACGCCCTGCCGGTGCTGCTGGTGGCCGCGGGAAGATGGTCTGCGTTCCGATTATCGCAGAGGAAATAACCGAATATCCACGCCCTGAGAGCTGCTTTTTGGCGGCTCTCAATTTTTTTAAAATTTTGCGTTTTGGGTGAGAGTTTTTTCGATTTTTTGTACCTATATAAGTGAAGGGGTTTTTAAGCCGCATTTCAAAAAATCCAGAGAGGAGGTTCAAACGATATGTACGATACCGCAAGACGGGTCGCACTCGTCAAGCAGCGGGTGCGGGAAAACACCCGCCGGAGGCAGCGGCGCGAGGTAATAAGCCTCTCCGCAGCGTGTATGCTGCTGTTCGCGGTGCTGATGCAGGCGATAAGCACGGTCGTCAGGCCGGGACAGACCGCCGCATGGGGCGTGTTCGGCGCGATGCTGCTGCGCGAGGATGCGGGCGGCTATGTGCTGGTGGCCGTTGTATCCTTTGCCGCTGCGGCGGCAATCACCGCGCTGTGCATGCGGTTCAGGATCAGAGAAAACCGGAAAAAGGGCGGGACAGGCAAGCCGGACCCGCAGGAACAGGAGGGAAAAACGACATGAAGAAACGAATACTCAGCATTCTGCTTCTATGCTGTATGGTGCTGACCATGATGCCCGCGACGGTCTTCGCGGCGGATGGAGAGGTTGCCGCACGCGCGTCGGAAACGGGCGGCCTGTATGAACACCACGAGGCCTGCGGCGCAGACTCGGCAGGGGCATCCGATACTATGATGCCAAAAACGAGGAGCGGGGCAGTCCGTCCCGCTGCCACCCAATACACCTATACGCTGCATTACGATGCCAACGGCGGCAGCGGCGCGCCGCCAAGTCAGAGCGTGACCAGTTCGGAATTTCATGTATGGGTTCCCATATCAGAAATAATTCCAACCCGTGACGGATATACCTTCATGGGTTGGGCGAATTCTCGGACTGGTAAGCCGATATATGGCGGAAACGGCGGTTATACCGAGTGTCTGGTAGTACATGGGGTTGATATGAGCACAACCATCTATGCCATATGGGAGGTGCACAATCATAGCTGGGGCGAATGGACCTCCAACGGCAACGGAACGCACACACGCACCTGTACCGCGGACAGCAGCCATACCGAAACAGGCAACTGCTCCGGCGGCAAGGCTACATCCACGGAGAAGGCTGTTTGCGAAACCTGCCATACGGCTTACGGAGAGCTTTTGCAGCCTGCCAAAACGGTCATCACCACCCCACCCACGCTGCCCCTTCCGGCCTATGTCGGCAATGAGTACACCGACAGGGCTCTCAGGGGCGGCGAAGCGAAGGCCGAGAGTACGGACGTCGTCGTTCCCGGCACGTTCCGCTTCAAGCACTATGAGGGCGGCAGAGTATACCCGGGCGAAAACAGCATGGAGATCCTCTTTACCCCCGACGATACGGAGGCATACACCACGGCGGAATGTATTATTACCGTGACGGGGACAAAGCGCACGGTCACAAGAGCCCCGGACGACGTAATCATCACGGACAAGCCCATTGGCACGGCGTTTGAGAATCTGGGGCTTCCTTCCGGCGTCAAGGTAGAGACCAACACCGGCGCGAGCTACAGTCCCGTGCCCGTGACATGGGACGGCTTCACCTATGACCCGAACAAATATGGCGAGCAGATTATTACCGGCGAGCTGCATGTTGAACAGAGTCACTACAAGGATGATCTGGAGCCGACAAGCACGGTCAGAGCCACCGCCAGAATAACACTCATTGACGACCGCGTCTTTACGCCGACGCTGGAGCCGCCCACCTATTCCAAGCAGCTCTACGGCGGAGATCTGTGCTTCCTTGTGTTTGCCGACAAATATCTCTCCGGCGGAACGGCCACGGCGAACGGCGAAACAGTCCCCGGCAAATTCACGCTGGACAAAGATCAGAAAATATACGGACATTCATTGACGGCGAGCACGCTATTGCAGGCAGGGTCGCTGCGGCTGAAGGTCATCTTCACGCCCGACAACCTGAAGCGGTACAACAAGGCGGAATGCACCGTTGATGTGAACGTCATTCCCCGCACATTTGTCAGCTCCGATATCGTACACATTCCCAACAAAAAAATCGGAACGACCTTTGAAGAGCTGAATCCGTCAATGTCATTCAGTTTCTCCGCGGTCAGCAACGAAACGCCCCCCGGAAAACTCGAGGGGTATTCCATGGATGTCGTCACCTCGTGGGACAGCTCGACCTACGACCCCAATTCGTTTGAGGAGCAGACCATCTACGGCGAAGTCAACCGCACCGAATTGGAGAAGTATTTCACCATACCCGATGGCACCGACCTCCGAGCCGTGAGAAAGGTTCAGCTGCAGCCTGACCCGGCCGAGACGGAGATCACGCAGCTGCCCGTATTCCGATGGAAGAACGGCGATTTTACGTTGCCCGACAACACCATATTCACCTGGCGAAAGCTTCAGGTGGGAACCTACAACGGTGAAGTCGGCACGCTCGTCGGCGGCGTGGCAAAGGTCAAGGGTACGGATACCGTCGCCCCTGGCACGTTCTCCTTCAAGAATACCCCGCCGTTCTACCTCCGGACTCCGGGTGAACACGATGTGACGGTGGTATTCACGCCGGACGACCTGCGTCTCCACAAGCCGACGGAGATTACCATCAAAATCAACGCCATCAAAAACACCATCAGGAATATCGATGAACCGGATCCCATTACCGATAAGCCGTTCGGCACGCCCTTTGCAGAGCTTGGCTTGCCGGAAAATGTGTGCATCAATGCCGTTGACGGCGCATGGCGCTGGATCGACGTGGCATGGGATGAATCGTCCTATGATGCGGAGTCCGTGGATTGGCAGACCATCATCGGCACGCCGGTGCTTAGCGAAGATGACGGAGACATCTTTCAGCAGCCGGAGCCTGCGGTAACAGCCGCGATTCGGGTGAAGCTTATCGATAACCGACCCCCTATGCCGCCGACAATCGTCGCGGAAAGCCTGCCCGACGGCATGGAAGGCGAGGCTTACAGCAACCGCTTGACCGCCAAGGGTACCGCGCCCATCACATGGAGCATTGTGAGCGGCGTCCTGCCCGAGGGACTTAGCCTAAACGAGGACACAGGAGAGATAAGCGGCACGCCCGCCGGGGAAGGGACCGAGGTCTTTACCGTCATGGCGGTAAACGATTTGGGTGAAGATATTAAGGAGTTTTCCATTACGATAACCAAGGCTCCCGAGGCGGAATACGCCGTTACCGTCAGGGACGACGGTCACGGCACAGGCAGCGCGGACCCCGCCTCGGCGACGGCCGGAACGGAGATCACCCTGACCGCTACGCCAAACGCGGGCTACCATTTTAAGGAGTGGCAGGTTATGAGCGGCGACGTGACGGTAAGGGACGACAAGTTCACCATGCCGAGCGACAACGTGGAGATCAAGGCCATCTTCGAGGAGGATGCGCCGCCTACGCCCACGGAGTACACCGTCACCGTGAAAACGGACGGAAACGGAACGGCTTCCGCCTCTCACGCAAAAGCCGTGGTCGGCACAGAGATTACCCTGACCGCTACGCCAAACGCGGGCTACCATTTTAAGGAGTGGCAGGTTATGA
>ENA-UBIJ01000230-UBIJ01000230.1-human-gut-metagenome-genome-assembly--contig:-NODE-230-length-32027-cov-10.521206_pt1 | contig 32027 bp, 23 predicted proteins | sample MGYA00244944_ERZ654876 | MGnify/ENA primary metagenome ERZ654876 (study PRJEB26926, sample SAMN06164748) | human gut metagenome | biome: ENVO:00009003; feature: ENVO:2100002; material: ENVO:00002003...
GCACCGCACATTTTATCCGCACCGACCTTTTGACTGCGGGCGTTCTCTCCAATCTACGGAAAGTGACGAGCTATGCGGCAAAGCATGAAGCCCGGTTTATGAAGCTGCTGATCGAGCAGAACGAGGACGGCGGCAAACGCCGGAACGCCGCCAAGAAAAAGGAACTGGAAGCTGCCGAAAAGCGTATCGGTGAACTTTCCGCTATTTTCAAGCGGCTGTATGAGGACAGCGTAAGCGGTCGCATTTCTGACGAGCGTTTCACGGAGCTTTCGGCAGACTATGAAGCCGAACAGCAGGAATTGAAAGAGCGTGTTGCCAGAATACAGGCGGAGCTTTCCAAAGCACAGGAAGCTACCGTAAACGCAGAAAAGTTTATGAACATTGTCCGCAAGCACATGAACTTTGAAGAACTGACCCACACCCTCTTGCGTGAGTTTGTAGAGAAAATCGTTGTGCATGAGTGCAGCTACGATGAAAACGGCACACGCAGACAGGATATTGAGATTTACTATTCTTTCGTCGGCAAAGTGGACTTGCCCGAATGACCGCCCGCCCTATCCGATATCAAAGGCAAGTATCGGATAGGAAAGGCAAAATTTTTTACGCTTCTATTACTTCTTTATCACACATAAGCAAAATCCCAGGGCATGAAACAGCTCATGGCCGGGGGCGGCGTGGCACTCATCGGCGTCATTCTCGTTCCCCTGCTCAAAGGCCTGTTCGGTTAATCGCCCGCACAAATCCTTCGCGGCGTCCGCCCCCCCGGGGCGGGCGCTGCGGGAAAGGAGGGTAAAGCCCATTGGATTTGATATGGCAGAAATTCACCGAATGGCTGAAGGAGCTGCTGATCAGCGGCATCATGGACAACGTGAACGGACTGTTTGACAACGTGAACAGCCGCGTGGCGGGCATCGCCGGACAGGTGGGCGCTACGCCCCAGGGCTGGAACAGCGGCGTCTACGGCATGATCCGAACGCTGTCGGACAATGTGATTTTGCCCATCGCGGGCGTGATTCTCGCCTTTGTCATGACGCTGGAGCTGATTCAGCTCATTACGGAAAAGAACAATATGCACGACGTGGACACATGGATGTTCTTCAAGTGGATATTTAAGACCGCCTGCGCTGTGCTCATCGTCACCAACACATGGAACATTGTCATGGGCGTGTTCGAGGCTGCTCAGAGCGTCGTCAACAGTGCGTCGGGCATCATCATATCGGACACGTCCCTGACGTTCAACGAGCATATCGCGGGATTTGAAGCAGCGCTTGCGGAAATGGAGGTCTGGTCGCTGCTGGGGCTGTGGCTGGAGTCCGTGGTCGTGCATCTTTCCATGTGGGCGCTGACCATCTGCATTTTCATCATCTGCTACGGCAGAATGATCGAGATCTACTGCGTGACCTCCATCGCGCCCATCCCCATGGCGACCATGGCCAACCGGGAATGGGGGCAGATGGGCCAGAATTACCTCAGAAGCCTGCTGGCGCTGGGGTTTCAGGGCTTCCTCATCATCGTCTGCGTGGCGATTTACGCGGTGCTGATCCAGAACATCGTGGTGGAGAGCAGCGTCTCGGCGGCCATATGGACGTGCATGGGGTACACGGTGCTGCTGTGCTTCACGCTGTTTAAGACGAGCTCCCTTGCCAGGAGCCTGTTCCACGCTCACTGACGGAGGTGATGAAATTTGGCATACGTCCCCGTACCCAAGGACTTGAACGCGGTGAAAACCAAGGTCATGTTCAATTTAACAAAACGGCAGATTCTGTGCTTCGGCGGCGGCGCGCTCATCGGCGTACCGCTTTTCTTTCTGCTCAAGGGCCATATCGGCAGCAGCGCGGCGGCTCTTTGCATGATGCTGGTCATGCTGCCCTTCTTCCTGCTGGCCATGTACGAAAAGAACGGTCAGCCGCCGGAGAAGCTCATCCGCAACATCGTGCAGGTGTGCTTCCTGCGCCCCAAACAGCGCCCGTACAGGACGAACAATTTCTACGACCTGCTGAACCGGCAGGATATTTTGGATAAGGAGGTCTACGCGATTGTCCACAAACAAAAACCCCGCAAGAAAGCTCACACGAGCCGAGCGAAAGCAGATCGACGCGGCGATTGCAAGAGCAAAGCGTCAGGATAAACGAAAGAAGTCCGCCCAGGACAGCATCCCCTTTCAGCGGATGTACCCCGACGGCGTGTGCCGCGTGACGGACAATTACTACACGAAAACCGTGCAGTTTCAGGATATCAACTACCAGCTCAACCAGAACGAGGACAAGACCGCCATTTTCGACGGCTGGTGCGATTTCCTCAACTATTTCGATTCCTCCATCCGCTTCCAGCTCTCCTTCATCAACCTCTCCGCCACGCGGGATACCTACGCCCGGCGCATCGCCATCCCCTTGCAGGGCGACTGCTTCGACAAGCTCCGCACCGAATACACCGGGATGCTGCAAAGCCAGCTTGCCCGCGGCAACAACGGGCTGATCAAGACCAAGTACCTGACCTTCGGCGTGGAGGCGGACAGCCTGAAAGCCGCAAAGCCCCGATTGGAGCGCATCGAGACGGATATCCTCAACAACTTCCGCCGTCTGGGCGTGACGGCGGAGAGCCTGAACGGAATGGAGCGCCTGCGCCTGCTGCACGGGATGCTCCACATGGACGAGCCGCAGCCCTTCCGCTTTTCGTGGGACTGGCTGGCTCCCTCCGGGCTGTCGGTGAAGGACTTCATCGCGCCCAGCGCCTTCGAGTTCAAGACCGGCAGCAGCTTCGGCGTGGGCAGCAAGACCGGCTGCGTATCCTTCTTGCAGATTTTAGCGCCGGAGCTCAACGACCGGATGCTGGCGGATTTTCTCGATATGGAAAGCTCCCTCATCGTCAGTATGCACGTCCAGTCCGTGGATCAGGTGAAGGCCATCAAGACCATCAAGCGCAAGATCACCGATTTGCAGAAGATGACCATTGAGGAGCAGAAAAAGGCGGTGCGCTCCGGCTACGATATGGATATTATCCCCTCCGACCTTGCCACCTACGGCACGGAGGCGAAAAAGCTCTTGCAGGAGCTGCAAAGCCGCAACGAGCGCATGTTCCTTTTGACCTTCCTTGTGGTGAACGTGGCGGACAACAAGCAGCGCCTCGGAAACAATGTCTTTCAGGCGGGCTCTATCGCTCAGAAGTACAACTGCCAGCTCACGCGGCTGGACTTTCAGCAGGAGGAGGGCTTCATGTCCGCGCTTCCGCTGGGGTATAACCAGATCGAAATCCAGCGGGGGCTGACAACCTCCAGCGTGGCGATTTTTGTGCCGTTTACCACCCAGGAGCTGTTTCAGGACGGCAAGGAAGCCCTGTACTGCGGGCTGAACGCCCTTTCCAATAACCTCATCATGGTGGACAGAAAGCTGCTGAAAAACCCGAACGGGCTGATCTTAGGCACGCCCGGAAGTGGCAAGTCCTTCTCCGCCAAGCGGGAGATCGCCAACGTGTTCCTCGTCACAAACGACGATATCATCATCTGCGACCCGGAGGCGGAATACGGGCCGCTGGTGGAGCACCTGCACGGGCAGGTGGTGAAGATCTCGCCCACCTCCACCGACTACCTGAACCCCATGGATTTGAACCTGAATTACAGCGACGACGAAAACCCGCTGAGCCTGAAATCCGACTTCATCCTCTCCCTGTGCGAGCTGATCGTGGGCGGCAAGGACGGCCTCATGCCGGTGGAAAAGACCATCATCGACCGCTGTGTGCGCTCTGTTTACCGGGAATACCTGAGCGACCCCCGCCCGGAAAAGATGCCTATTTTAGAGGACTTGTACAACGAGCTTCGCAGGCAGGACGAAAAGGAAGCGCAGTATATCGCCACGGCGCTGGAAATCTACGTCACCGGCTCTCTCAACGTGTTCAACCACCGCAGCAACGTGAATATCGAAAACCGCGTGGTCAGCTTCGATATCAAGGAGCTGGGCAAGCAGCTCAAAAAGATCGGGATGCTGGTGGTGCAGGATGCGGTGTGGAACCGCGTCACGATCAACCGTGAGCAGCGCAAGTCCACCCGCTACTATATCGACGAAATGCACCTTCTTTTGAAGGAGGAGCAGACCGCCGCGTATACGGTGGAGATATGGAAGCGCTTTCGCAAGTGGGGCGGCGTTCCCACGGGCATCACCCAGAACGTCAAAGACCTGCTCTCCAGCCGTGAGGTGGAGAACATCTTTGAAAACTCCGACTATGTGTATATGCTCAACCAGGCTTCCGGCGACCGGCAGATTCTGGCGAAGCAGCTCAACATCTCGCCCCACCAGCTCTCGTATGTGACCCAATCCGCCGAGGGCGAGGGGCTTTTGTTCTACGGCAGCGTGATCCTGCCCTTCGTAGACCGCTTCCCCAAGGATACGGAGCTGTACAAAATCATCACGACCAAGCTCTCGGAGCAGGTGCAGTCAGAATAGAGACGAGAAAGGATGTGCGAATATGAATAGCAACCTGATGATCTTTGAAAACCCGGAGTTCGGTGAACTGCGCTCCCTGCGCATGAACGGCGAACCGTGGTTCGTGGGCAGAGACGTTGCGATGGCGTTGGGCTATGGCAAGGGGAAGTCTCTGAATAATGCTGTTTCCAAGCACGTTGACGATGAGGACAAAGGGGTCACTGAAATGATGACCCCCGGCGGAAAGCAGAATGTTATTATCATCAACGAATCCGGCCTTTACAGTCTCATCCTCTCCAGCAAGCTGGAGCGCGCAAAGAAGTTCAAGCGCTGGGTGACGGCCGAGGTGCTGCCCTCCATCCGCAAGCACGGCGCGTATATGACGGATGCACTCCTCACCCGGATGGATGAGCACCCCGAGCTGATCTCGGAGTATATCGGCAAGCTCCGTGCGGAAAACGCAAAGGCGAACGCCGCGCGGGAGGCGCTGAAAAAGGCGGAGGCCGAGAACGCGCGGCTGGCTCCGAAGGCCAGCTACTACGATTCCTTTGTGGGCGTTGAGAGCCTGACCTGTCTCCGCTATACCGCCAAGGAGCTGGGCGTTCCGCAGAAGAAATTTATCGGCTACCTGCTGGAAAAGGGGTATGTGTTCAGAGACCGTCACCGCAGCGACCGTGTATTTGTCAGAGCCGGCAAGCGCAACGACCCGCTGTTTGTGACCAGAGATTTTTACCTTCCCAACGGAGCAAAAAGCGAATACACCCTCGTCACACCTGCCGGAAAGGCGCATTTTCTGAAAATCGCGGAGAAAATCAGCGTCTGGGAGCCCCGTGAGGTTGCAGAGGGCAAAGACGCCAGCGAACAGGCCGTCTTTGCCGCGTGCGTATGACGATCCAATCCCCACAGAATCGAGGTGATGAATATGGCAAAACGCTCGCCAAGGCTGATTTTCACCGAGGAAGAACGCGCCCTGCCGGAGCTGGAACGAGCTGTCCGCAAGGCGGACAGGGCGGCGGTTAAGCTGGAAAAGGCCGAAGCGAAAATTCCCAGGAAAACCGTAAAGGTCAAAAAGCGCGTTGTGGACAGTGAGAGCGGCAAGGTCACGACGCGCCTTTTCTTTGAGGAGGCGGACAAAAAGCGTCCGCCCTCCAAGCTGGCGCACGCCGCAAGGAAAGCGCCGCTGGATACCGTCCGCAGCGCAGTCCACCGCAAGCTCCGGGAGGAGGGCGACGATAACCCCGGCACGGAGGCGGCAAACACCCTGACCGAGACGGCGGAGCGCACCTGGCGCATTGCGGAATCGGCGCACCGCTCCCATGCGGAAAAGCCCTACCGCAGGGCGGACAAGGCGGAAGCCGCCGCAGACAAAGCCAATCTCAAGGCGCTGAACAAACAGTACGAGCAGGAATACGGCAGGGCTTCCAACCCCTATTCCCGTTGGCAGCAGAAGCAGGCCATTAAAAAGGAATACGCCGCCGCAAAAGCGGGGAACGGCGCGGGGAATACCGTCAAAGCGTCCGAGACCACCGCAAAGGCGGCAAAGCGCGCCGCCGAGGGAAGCAAAAAGGCCGGCAGCTTTTTTGTCCGGCACAAGAAGGGCTTCCTCATTGCAGGCGGCGTCGCCGCCGCGATACTGCTGCTCATAACCTGCATTTCCTCCTGCTCCACGCTGTTTCAGGGCGGGGTGTCCGGCATTGCGGCCTCCACCTATCCGCTGGAGGATGCGGATATGCTGGCGGCGGAAGCCGCCTACTGCGCCATGGAGGACGAGCTGCGGGAATACCTGAACAGCTACGAAAGCACCCACGATTACGACGAGTACCACTTCGACCTGGACGAGATTGAGCACGACCCCTATGTGCTCATTTCCATGATTACCGCCCTCAAGGGCGGAGAATGGACGATTGACGAAATAGGCGGGATTCTGGAGACGCTGTTTGAAAAGCAGTATATCTTAACGGAAACCGTCACCACGGAAACCAGATACCGCACCGAAACGCATATCGGCTATTACACCGACGAAAACGGCAATCTGCAAAGCTACGAGTACGAGGCGGAGGTTCCCTACACCTACTATATCTGCCATGTGGAGCTGGAAAACTTCAACCTCTCCCATGTGCCGGTGCATATCATGTCCCACGATCAGCTCTCCATGTACGCCGTGTATATGAGCGTGCTGGGCAACCGCCCCGACCTATTCCCCGGCTCCCCGTATGTGAACCGGTACTACCACACCCAGTATGAGAAGTACGAGATACCCCCGGAAGCGCTGGCGGATGAGCAGTTCGCCGCAGTTATAAAGGAAGCGGAGAAGTATCTGGGCTACCCCTACGTCTGGGGCGGCAGCTCGCCCGCCACCTCCTTCGACTGCTCCGGCTTCGTTTTGTATGTCTACAACAACTGCGGCCTGCATTGGAGCTTCGGCAGGCTGGGCGCGGAGGGGCTGCGGGGCATGTGCGCCTACGTCTCCCCGGAGAGCGCCCGTCCCGGCGACCTGATATTCTTTGAAAAGACCTACGACACCGCAGGCGCGTCCCATGTGGGCATCTATGTGGGCAATAACAGGATGCTCCACTGCGGCGACCCCATTCACTACGCTTCCATCGACACGAGCTACTGGCGAAGCCATTTTCTCCAGTTCGGCAGATTACCTTAACAACAACCATATCAACGCAAAAAGGAGGATGTTATGAACCCGCGACTTGAAAAGCTGCGTCAGGAGCGCGAGAAGCTGGCGGAAAAGCTCACATCGCTGACCGCACGGCTCAAAGCCCTGGACGAGCAGATTCTGAAGCTGGAAAACACGGATATTGTGGGCATCGTCCGCGAGAACGGCCTGACCATCGAGCAGCTCGCGGCGCTGATGGCGATGCTGGAAAAGCGTCCCACGGCGGCGCTGCCCGACGAATACAGAAAAACGGAGGATTTTACGGATGAGGAATAAACGGAGATTTTTTGCCGTGACGCTGGCCGTCGTGCTCTGCATGACGGTCTTTTCCGTTACGGCCTATGCAGGCGGCGATATGGTCGATTCGACAATGGGCGACCCGACCATGGAAACCCCAACTGCAACTACACAGCCGGAGAATACGAATACCGGTGAGCAGACCCCAAACGGACAGACACTGACCGTGCTTGTGACCGAAAATGCGGACGGAAGCCATACCGTGACCATCGGGGATCGGAGCTGGACGCTTCCCGCCAAACGGGAGCAGGCCGGAAAGGTGGTCAACGTCCGCACCTATTTGAACCTGCGCACCGGCCCCGGCACGGATTACACCGTGATCGGGCGTCTGCTCAACGGCGCGGAGGTGAAGGTGCTGGAGGAAAGCAACGGCTGGTACAAGGTGGTCGTGCCGGAGCAGACCGGCTATGTATACGGCAAATACCTTGACGTCATGAGCGCGCCGACAGAAAACAGCGGAAACGATACGGATATGGCGGGGTTGCCGGAGCTGCTGCTGCAATATTACGCCGCTGCCGGAGGTTCCGTTCCCCTGACCCCGGACGGCAACCTGACGCTCATGGACGACATCAGCTCCGCTTTCGGCGCAGGCAAGCAGTTCATCACCGTGACGACCAAGGGCGGCAACACCTTTTATCTCATCATCGACCGGGACGATAAGGGCAATGAGAACGTCCATTTCCTGAATCTTGTGGACGAGGCCGACCTGCTGGCGCTGACCAAGGACGGCGAGAGCATCGTCCCCGCCTGCACCTGCACGGACAAATGCGCCGTGGGCAAAATCAACACGGGCTGCAAGGTGTGCCGAACCAATATGAGCGAGTGCGCGGGCAAGGAGCAAGCCGCAGAAATTACGCAACAGCCCGCCGAGCCTGCGGAGACCGCGCCCGAAAAGAGTACCGGCGGCGCGGGGCTCATAGTGGTCGTCCTCCTGCTCCTGCTGGGCGGCGGCGGTGCGCTGTACTGGTTCAAGCTCCGCAAGCCCAAGGCCGACACCCGCGGGGCGGACGATCTGGACGATTACGACTACGGCGAGGACGAGGAAGAAGAGGATTACGAGTTTGAAGATGAAAACACTGCTGACAGTGAGGAGGACAAAAACCAATGATGAATACGAACTGTTACCGGCTTGTTGTGTGTGAAAAGCCCTCCGTGGCAAGGAGCATCGCCGCCGTTCTTGGCGCAGGTAGGCGCGGGGACGGCTTTCTTTCGGGCGGCGGCTACCTCGTCTCCTGGTGCTTCGGGCATCTTGCGGAGCTTTCGGATGCGGACGCTTACGACGAGAAGTACGGCAAATGGCGAAGGGAGGACTTGCCCATTCTGCCGGAAAGCTGGCAGTACACCGTGGCGCGGGACAAGCAGAAGCAGATGAACACTCTGCGCGCCCTCATGCACCGGGACGATGTGTATGAAGTGGTCAACGCCTGCGACGCCGGGCGCGAGGGCGAGCTGATCTTCCGCACGGCGTATAATCTCAACAACTGCCGCAAGCGCGTAAAGCGGCTCTGGATTTCCTCCATGGAGGATGCGGCGATTCTCCATGGTTTTGACAATCTCCGCGACGGCACGGAGTACGACAACCTCTACGCCTCCGCCCTCTGCCGCAGCAAGGCGGACTGGCTGGTGGGCATCAACGCCACCCGCCTATTTTCCGTGATGTACCACCGCACCCTGAACGTGGGGCGCGTGGTATCGCCCACGCTTGCGCTGCTGGTGCAGCGGGAAGCGGAGATCAATGCCTTTCAGCCGGAGAGCTTTTACACCGTCCATCTGGACTTTGACGGCTTCTCCGCCGCAGGCGGGCGCATGAAGGAGCAGGCTGAGGCGGAGCGGCTTGCCGGGGACTGCAACAGCAAAGCCGCCGCTGTTACCTCCGTCGTGCAGACAAAAAAGACGGAGAAAGCCCCGGCGCTCTACGACCTGACCACCCTCCAGCGGGATGCGAACCGCTTGCTTGGGTACACGGCGCAGCAGACGCTGGATTACCTGCAAAGTCTGTATGAAAAGAAGCTCTCCACCTATCCCCGCACCGACAGCCGCTATCTCACCGACGATATGGAGGGCGGCGTAAACGCGCTGGCGCTGTGCTGCGCAGGCGTCTGCGGCACGGAGCCGCCCGCAGCCGTCTGTTCGGGGCAGGTGTGCAGCAGCAAAAAGGTCAGCGACCACCATGCCGTCGTTCCCACGATGGCGGCAGGCGAAACGGACTTGGAGGCGCTGCCCGCAGGCGAACGGGAGATCCTGCGCCTTGCCGCCCGTCAGGTGCTTATGGCAGTCAGCGCGCCCTTCGTCTATCTGGAGACCGAGGCAAGGCTGGACTGCGGCGGAAATGCCCTTTCTGCCAAGGGGAAAACAATCCTTCATATGGGTTGGAGGGCATACACGGAAAAGGGCAAGCAGGACAACACTCTCCCGGAGCTTTCCGAGGGACAGTCTCTTCCCGTTTCCTCCTGCGAGGTCAGGGAGGGGAAAACGACCCCGCCCAAGCACTTCACCGAGGATACGCTGCTGTCGGCCATGGAGACGGCGGGCAAAGAGGATATGCCGGAAGCTGCGGAGCGGCGCGGGCTGGGAACCCCCGCAACAAGGGCGGCGGTCATTGAAAAGCTGGTGGCCACGGGCTTTGCGGAGCGCAGAAAGGCGAAAAAATCTGTACGCCTCGTTCCCACCGAAGCGGGCGTGTCCCTCATTACCGTGCTGCCCGAACAGCTCCAGTCCCCGCTGCTCACCGCCGAATGGGAGCACCGCCTCAAGGAGATCGAGTGCGGCGAGCTGGGCGCGGACGAGTTCCTCGCCGGCATCTGCGATATGGTCGCAGCGCTGGTTCGGGACGCTGCGCCTGTGGACGGCGCAGAGGTGCTGTTCCCCTCCGGCAGACCCGTTGTGGGCAAATGCCCCCGCTGCGGCGCAGAGGTCACGGAGAGCAAAAACGGCTATTTCTGCGAGAGACGGAGCTGCAAGTTCGGGCTGTGGCGGGACAACCGCTTCCTTGCCGCCAAGAAGATCAGCCTGACGAAGAAGATGGCTTCCTCGCTTCTGGCGCAGGGACGCGCCTACGCCAGCGGTATCTACTCCGAGAAAACCGGCAAGACCTACGACGCATTCATCGTGCTGGAGGACGACGGCGCGCGTTCCTCCTATAAGTTGGACTTCACCAAATGACCCTCGCAGGCTCCCGCACGGGCGTTTCATTCCCCTGCGGGAGCCGCTGTTTTTACCATGATCCAAAGGAGGTATGCATGAAATGGCTGAAAAACAGACCAACAAGGAACGGCTCAAGGACATCACCGACAGCATCGAGACGGGCATAAAGGAGCTGTTTGAGAGCGACAAATACAGGCAGTACCTTGCCACCATGAGCCGCTTTCACCGCTACAGCGTCAACAACACCATGCTCATCTATATGCAGCGCCCCGACGCCACCCATGTGGCCGGCTTCAACAAATGGCGCGATCAGTTCGGAAGAAGCGTCAAAAAGGGCGAAAAGGGCATTAAGATCATCGCCCCCACGCCCTTCAAGAAGAAAATCGAGCAGCAGAAATTAGACCCCGACACCAAGCTCCCCCTGCGGGACGAGAACGGCGATATTATCACGGAGGAAAAGACGGTGCAGATCCCCATGTACAAGCCCGTGGTGGTGTTCGACGTGCAGCAGACCGCAGGCAAGCCCTTGCCGGAGCTGGCGGCGAACCTTACGGGGGATGTGCAGAATTACGAGGTGTTCATGGAAGCTCTGCGCCGCAGTGCGCCCGTCCCCATCTTCTTTGAGAAGCTGGCGGAGAATATGGACGGTTACTTCTCCGTGGACAAACAGCGCATTGCTGTCCGCGAAGGCATGAGCGAGGTACAGACGGTCTGCGCCGCCGTCCATGAGATCGCCCACTCCAGGCTCCACAATAAGGACGAAATCGGGGAAAAATATCAGGAGGTCGAGCTGTTCGGCAAGCCTGCACTGTTTTCAAACGGGCGCATCGACCGGGATAAGCTGCCGGAGGGCTTGTATGCGTATGACCTGCGCGGCTCGGATGATGATCCGGGGTTGCCGGTAACGCTTGAAAGCCATGTCACCGTCAATCACGCCGCCTCTGTCATCACAGCAGCGCCCATTGAGCTGCCGGAGCAGGGCTTTTTGTATCTGGGCGAGGACGGGCTGAACTTCACGGGCGGCGAGCAGACCGTGAAGGAGTTTTGGCACGCACAGTACCCGGAAAAGGCAAAGCTCTCCCGCGCCGCCGAGGAGATTCAGGCGGAGAGCATCTCCTTCGCCGTCTGCGCCTATTACGGCATTGAGACAGGCGAAAACAGCTTCGGGTATCTGGCGACCTGGGCAAAGGACAGGGAGCTGACCGAGCTTCGCGCATCGCTGGAGACCATCAACCGAACCTCATCCTCCCTGATTACGGATATTGACCGCCATTACGCGGAAATCTGCAAGGAGCGCGGGCTGGACAAGGAGACGGAGAGCCTTGCCGCCCAGCCTGTGCAGGAGATCGCCGTGCAGGAGCCGGAGCCGGTCACAGCGCCGGACAACGGCTGCGTCCCCGACCCTGCGATTTCTGTTGAGAGCATGAACGCCTACGGCTACACCGATTCCAATATGCTGCCGCTGACAAAGGAGCGTGCGCTGGAGCTCATGGAACAGGACGTGAGCGTGTATATGCTTCACACGGACAACACCGAGGCCATGGCCTTCGATGCGGAGGAAGTTCGCAGCTTTGACGGTATCTTCGGCGTGGAGGCTTCCGAATGGGAGACGGTCAAAGACCGCTTCGCACCGCCGGACTATGAAAAGGCGTTCCTCGACAACCCCGCCGACAGCTTTGCCATCTATCAGCTTCGGGATAATGATAATACGGTGCAGCTCCGCTTTATGAACGCCGAGTATCTGGCGCAGAAGGGGCTTTCCATTGAAAAGGAGAATTACGCCGCCGTCTATGCGGGAAACCTCGACCGCAGGGGCGATACGCAGGACAGGTTGGACGAGCTGTATGAGACCTTCAACCTCCGCCGCCCGGAGGATTTTCGCGGCCACAGCCTGTCCGTCAGCGACATCGTGGCGCTGAAGCAGAACGGCGTGGTATCCTGTCATTACGTGGATTCCCGGGGCTTCAAGGCGCTGCCCGACTTCCTCAAGCCGGAAAACTATCTCAAAAATGCAGAGATGGCCATGGAGGACGATTACGGCATGATCGACGGCGTTATCAACAACGGGCCGAAGCAGACCGTGGCGGAGCTGGAGGAACAGGCAAAGTCCGGCAAGCCCGTCTCCCTCATGGAGCTGGCGCAGGCGGCGCGCCGGGAACAGGCGCAGGCGGCACGGCAGGAGAAGAAGCCCTCCGTGCTGGCAAAGCTCTGTCCTCCCGTCAACGAGCCGAAAAAGACAGCGCGTTCAAAGCGCGCGGAAAGAGAGCTGCTATGATGAATTTTACCAACGATGAAATGAACCTCATGTGCATCTACCAGAGCGACAGCCGCAGCGAGCTGATTGCCTCCCTCACCGAAATGCGCGGATACCTGGATGAGGACGAAGCCGAGCTGCGAGCGCTGACCGACAGCGCCCTGCAAAAGCTGGACGAAATCACCGATGAGGACTTCGCAGCGCTGGAGCTGGTGCCTGACTTCGACACGGACGAATAAGGCGGATGCGGCGGGAGCGGCCTTCGGGTCGCTCCTGCTGTGATTACTCTACTGAAGAAAAGTGCGTGTACCCGCAAAAATTTTCAACAGAGCGCATCACAAAAGAAAAAGTGTCAATACGGAGGCGTATTCTCCCCGGAAAACGCACAGAATGAGCAGGAAAGAATCCGCACTATTTTTTGAAATCACTTGATTTTCACCGGATAGTTGCGTATAATAAGACTGCGAGGTGAAAATATGATAAAGACAACAGCAATGCTACTGGAGGAACTGCGGGAATACGGTTCTCCGAAGTCAAAGTTGGCGCGTATGGCGGAGCGGGGCGAATGCTTTCCCATTACAAGGGGGCTATATGAAACTGACCGGAACGCTCCTGCGTACCTGCTTGCGGGCAGTATTTACGGACCCTCCTACATTTCCTTTGAATATGCCCTCAGCCGCTACGGGCTGATTCCCGAGGCGGTATATGCCGTTACCTGCGCCACCTTTGAAAAGAAAAAGAAAAAGAAGTATGAAACGCCCTTCGGAACCTTCACCTATCGGGATGTGCCGTCCGAGGCGTTCCCGCTGGGGCTTCGGCTCGTGCAGGAGGGCGATTATTTCTACCGGATCGCAGAACCGGAAAAGGCACTGTGCGACCAGCTCTATACTATGCCGCCCGTACCGAACACACAGGAGCTTTTCCGGCTGCTGACGGAGGATTTGCGGATTGAGGAATCGGAGATTGGGAAGCTGGACGGAAATAAGGTTTGCGAATACAGCGGAGCGTACCATACCACGAACGTAAAAAAGCTCTGCTCACTTTTAAGGAGGCTTTGATATGAACAGCGCCATTGAACAGATGCTGAAAAGCTACCATGTAGAGAATATCTACGACAGAAAGAACGCCATGAAGGAGATCATGCAGGAGATCGTGCTCTGCGGCTTGTCCCGTGCGGGCTTCTTCAAAAAAGCGGCGTTCTACGGCGGAACCGCCCTGCGAATCTTCTACGGTCTCGACCGCTTTTCCGAGGATCTGGATTTTTCGCTGGAAGCGGAGGATTTGGACTTTGACCTGACGGCCTACTTTCCCGTGCTGGAGAAGGAAGTGAAAGCCTTTGGGCTGAACGTGGAGATTCAGGAAAAGGAAAAGACAAAAGAAAGCACCATCCGCTCCGCCTTTCTGAAGGGGAACACGAAGGAACATCTCCTGCTGTTCTACGCGGATGAAAAGGTGGCGGGAAGCGTAGCGAAGAATGAAGCGGTCAAGATTAAGTTCGAGGTGGACGTTAACCCGCCCGCCTTCGCCGCATTCGAGCACAAATACCGGCTGCTGCCCGTTCCGTATGAGGTGAAAATGTATGATATGCCCTCCCTGTTCGCAGGAAAAATCCATGCGGTCATCTGCCGTGCGTGGCAAAGCCGCATCAAGGGCAGGGATCTTTACGACTATGTATTCTATCTTTCAAGGGGTGCGGCCGTCAATCAAAAACACCTTCAGGCACGATTGATTGATTCCGGATATATTTCTGCCGATGCGGACTGTTCCTTGCCGAAAATCAAAGCGATGCTGGCGGAACGCTTCGACAGCATCGATTACGCACAGGCAAGGCAGGATGTGGAGCCGTTCATTCACGATTCCTCCGTGCTGAATATCTGGAGCGCAGACTTTTTCAAACAAATCACGGAGGGACTGACTGCGGTATAGTCCCCGACTGAAAACCGAATACCGCCCCTTACATAGAGCGTCCGTTCCGGGCGCTCTAAATTTATGCCATGAAGGAGGAGCAATATGCCGAGCAAGCTACAAACGTATATGCAGATGGCGGACGAGGCGCAGCGGCAGATCACCGGCAGCTACCGGGGCTGGACGGGCTTTCTCACCACCGCCGCAAGGCTGTACAAATACCCCTACGCCGAGCAGGTCATGATCCACGCCCAGCGTCCGGACGCCACCGCCTGCGCGGAGTACGACTTCTGGAACGAAAAGATGGGCCGGTATGTCCGCAGGGGCTCCAAGGGCATCGCCCTCATCGACAGCAGCGGCGAAAGGCCGAGGCTTCGGTATGTGTTCGACGTGTCGGACACGGGCGGCAGAGAATTTCCTAAGAGCCGCTACCTGTGGGAATACCGGGCGGAACACGCGGACGCGGTAAGCGCCATGCTGGAAAGCCGCTACGGTGTGGACGGAAAAGGAGGGCTCCCTGACCAGCTTGAGCGCATCGCGTCTCAGCTTGCGGAGGAATACTGGAGAGACTATAAGCGGGATATCCTCGCCATCGTTGACGATTCCTTTCTTTACGGGTATGATGAGTTCAACGTAGGAGCGGCCTTCCAAAGCGCCGCCGCCGTCAGCATTGCCTACTCGCTCATGTCCCGCTGCGGGCTTGAAGCGGACGACCGCTTCGAGCATGAGGATTTCCTGAGCATCTTCGATTTCAACACCCCGGAAGCAGCCGCCGAGCTGGGCACGGCGGTGAGCAGGATCAACGGAGAGGTGCTGCGGCAGATCGAAGTCACCATCAAGAATTACGAGCGCGAGAAACTCGCGGAAAGGAGCCATAGCCATGACAGAGCTGACCTACACCAAGAACGGGGACTACCTGATTCCCGACCTGACGCTGAGCGAAACGCCGGAGGACGCGAGACCCCTGGGCAAGTACGGGAGACTGCGCAGGAGCTACCTTCAGGAGCACAGACCGGGGCTGTACAGCCGTCTGGTACTGTCGGAGAAGCTGTTCCCGCACCTGCGGGAGATCGACGAGACGGCGAACCGGAGGCTGGAGCAGATGATGCCGGAGCTGATGAAGTCGGCGGGCGTGACGGAGGAGCTGAAAGCCCGCGATCAGATGAAATGGGTGGGGCTGATGAACAGCCTGAAAGCGCAGGCGGAGGAGATCATCCTCAGCGAGCTGGTGTACAACTGACCAATGACGCGCCGGAAGCGGAACCGGCGCAGCCTCCGATACCGCAGGCATACCAACTGAGCCTGTTCCCCACGGAGGAAGAGCAAATCGCATATATCGCAGAAGCGGAGAGCTACAGGCCCTCCGCTTTTTCCATGTCCATCCCGCAGGCGGATATCGACCATATTCTGCGCATGGAGGGCAACGCCGACTATGCCCGCATGAAGATCGCCACGGAGTTCTCCAAGGGCAAGAGCGTGGAAGAAATCGCGGCGTTTCTTCAAAGCAGCTTCCACGGCGGCAACGGCGTCGTCACCGAAAACGGCAGATATTCCGCGTGGTACGCCGAGGATGGCATCCACATCGCCAATGGGGACGCGGCAAGATACCTGACCTCCGCAAAGGTCGTAAGCTGGCAGGAGGCAGCGGAGCGCATCGGGCAGCTTCTCACTCAGGGCGAATACGCCGCCAATGTGGAGCTTGCGGAAGCGCCGGGGCATGAGCGCGCGGAGCTGGCGCAGTCTATCTGGTATCTACGGCAGGATTTAAGTGAAAAGGCACGGGCGCAGGGCTACCTCTCCTGCCTGTCGGATATGCGGGGCGGCGGTTTCCCGGAGGAAACGGCGCGGCTTGCCGAGCGGCTGACAGACCCCGCGTTCCGCAAAGTCCTCATGGATGATTTTTCACAGCTCCGATCCGACTACCGGGAGGACAGGAGCCTGCTGCGCTTCCATTACCACAAGCCGGACAAAATCGAGCAGGGTTTACGGGAGCTGTCCCTGCCCCGCAGAGAGTACCGCGCCGAAATGGCGGAGATCCCCGCCGTGCAGCGGTTTATTACCGAGGACGAGATCGCCGCGACCCTGACCCGTGGCAGCAATATTGAAGGGAGCAAGGGGCGCATCTACGCCTATTTCAAAGAAAAGCATACCCCCAGGGAGCAGGCGGACTTCCTGAAAGACGAATACGGCATTGGGGGAAGCTCCCATGCGGTATCCGGCGCATCCCACAGCGGTGAGGATCACAGCGGCAAGGGCGTCAGCTTGAAAAAGCAGGACTGCCCGGAAATTCAACTGAACTGGGCGAACGTCGCCAAGCGTATCTCCGAGCTGATCCGCAAAGACCGTTTCCTGACCCCGGAGGAAAAGACACAGTACGAGCAGTTTCAGCGGCAGACCGCAGCGCGAAGTGCAGCATGGAATGACTACAACGCCGTAAAGGAAGCCCACCCGGACGACCTCGTGCTGTTTCAGGTGGGGGATTTCTTTGAGCTGTACGGTGAGGACGCAAAACAGGCGGCGGAACTGCTTGAAATCAATCTCACTACCCGCAATATCCCCGGCGCTGGCCGTGTGGAGATGTGCGGCGTACCGTCGCACAATTTAGAGATGTATGTAGAGAAATTGCGCGGTAAGTATGACGTGACGATTGCCGAAGCGCCGGACTTTAGAGGTGAGCGCCACATTTACACGCTGCACTCTATCGACCATGAAGCAGAAGCCGCCATTGACGCATACGAAGCCGAGTTCGGCGCGGACGGCACACGGGTATTCCGCGATCCCGCCGCAGAGCAGCCACAGCCCACGGTGGCAGAGCTGTTTGAGGGGTATAAGCTGACCGTAGGCAACGCGCTTGTCGCGGACGACGCTTTCCTCAACGCTTGCCGCAACTCCGACCGTCAAAACGCCTATCTGGAGGGCGCGGCGGCAATCCGGCGCATCGTCACAGAATCCGGCGATTTGCAGCTCACACGGCTCTATTTCGATATGCCCTCCTTCCACAACCGGCTCCATCAGGAGCTTTTGGACGAGCTTTACCCCACGCTGGCAACGACGGTTACGCCCTCGCCCTACAAGGTCACGCAGGCGGACATTGACGCGGCCTTGCAGCAGTGGAACGGCAGGATTGAAAGCAAGCACGCAGTTGTCCGCTATATGAAGGCTCATGCCCGCGACCGGGACACCGCCGCATGGCTGGCACGGGAGTACGGCTTGAAGGATACCTCTAAACCGCTGCAACTCTCCGTGGGCAATTCCGAGCCGGTCACGCTGTCATGGGCGAAGGTGCAGCGGCGCATTGCGCAGCTCATTCAATCCGATAACTTCTACACCGAGCAGGAACAGGACAACTTTGACAATATTGACCCCATCGCCATCCGGGAAGCGCTTGCTGAACGCGGTATTGTAAATGGGCAGGTTGTGGATGCGGAGGCTAATCGCAACAGCCCCTTCGTCCGGCAGGTTATGGCGGATGTGGAGCGGATCGCGGCGCAGGAAAGAAAGGCACAGCAGGAAGAACCTGCCTTCGACCCCGCAGACCGCTTCCATGTGGTGAGCCTTGACCGGGGCTTTCGCACCCTGTACGCCGTGTGGGACGACGAGACCCACGGCTACTATGTGGACGCGGACGGCGTAACCGAGGAATTTACAAGCGAATGGCAGGCGGAGGCATACCGGCTGGAGCTGCAAGGGCAGGCGGAACAGGCGCTTATGGAACGGGCAAAGGGACTGATCTCCGACTTCTGCCGGAGCGAATACGGCTCGGAGGCGGATTTCAGCGACCCGGCGAAGATTGGCGTCGCTTACACCACCGTCACCGATGACGAGATCCCCATTCAGGTGAACATTGACCTTGTGAATTTCCGGCTGGAGCGCTATCTGGACGGCGAGCATCTGGAAACCCGGCAGTACGGCTCTTTGCAGGAGCTTGTTTCCAATGAGCTGGAAAGCCTTGATTTCAGCGACCTCATTCATGTTTCGAATGAAGATATCGCACAGTATGGCAGGTATGAGCCGGAAGAACCAGCTCCTGCCCCTCAGAGAGACCCATTCCCGTATTCCGTAGGCGATACGGTATATTTGGAGGACGGCAAGCCGTTCATTATTGAGCGCATCGGCCTTTTTGATATTTCTCTCCGCGACCCATCGCTTCTCTACCCTATCTCTCGTGCGGAGAGCAGGGAGAGTTTTGCACGGCTCATGGAGCGGTGTCCGCAGCCGGAACAGGCACCCACCCACACCGAGGAAACCGTGGCGGTGTATCCCGGTGACAAAAACAACCTCCCCTATGATGTGGAGATTCGCACTCTGCGCTTTGACGAACCGGAGCATGACCCGCCCTCTGCGGAACCCGCCGAGCCTGAACCTCCCACCATGAGTGAGGAAGAAGCTCTGATTCTGGAGCATGAAGGTCGAGCGGCGCTTTCGGAAATAGGCGAGTTTGTGCCTGATTTTGATGATGCCATTTCTCAGGCTGAGATCGACGAGCCTCCCGCACACCGTCCTGCGGTATCCATCCCCATTGACGGCGAGTGGCAGGGCTTTCCCAGTGCCGACGCTGCGGAGCAGGCCGCTTATGCGGACTTCAAGGCAGCAAGCCACCGCGACGCGCAGAATTTCCACATCACTGATGATGCCCTCGGCGTCGGCGGCGCAAAAGCAAAGTTTCGGGCAAATATGGCGGCTATCCATCTCCTGCAAGAGCTGGAGTTTGAGGGCTTACAGGCCAGCCCGGAACAGCAGGAAATCCTCTCCCGATATGTGGGCTGGGGCGGTCTTGCGGACGCTTTTGATGAAAGCAAGGATAACTGGAAAGCCGAATTTGCGGAGCTGTACGCCGCGCTATCCCCGGAGGAATACGCCGCCGCCCGCGCCTCCACCCTCAACGCCCACTACACCAGCCCCACCGTTATCCGCGCTATTTACGATGCAGTGGAGAATATTGGCTTCCGGACGGGCAATATTTTGGAGCCCAGCATGGGCGTAGGCAACTTCTTCGGGATGCTGCCGGAGAGCATGAAAAGCAGCAGGCTCTACGGCGTGGAGCTGGACAGCATTACCGGCAGAATCGCAAAGCAGCTCTATCCCAAGGCGGATATTACCGTGGCAGGCTTTGAGACAACCGACAGGAAGGATTTCTACGACCTCGCTGTGGGCAACGTACCCTTTGGTCAGTATCAGGTCAGCGACCGGGCTTTTGACAAGCTCGGTTTTTCCATCCACAACTACTTTTTTGCAAAAGCGTTGGAGCAGGTGCGTCCGGGCGGCGTGGTGGCCTTCGTCACCTCCCGCTATACCATGGACGCCAAGGACAGCGCAGCAAGGAAGTATATCGCCCAGCGCGCGGACTTCCTCGGCGCGATCCGTCTGCCCAACAATGCGTTCCGCGCCAACGCCGGTACGGATGTCGTTTCGGATATTATCTTTCTTCAAAAGCGGGACAGACCCATTGAGATCGAACCCGATTGGGTACACACGGGTATCTGGCGAAACCCGGGAGCGAACGCGGACGGCTTTGCCATCAATCAGTATTTCATCGACCACCCGGAGATGGTGCTGGGACGGCAGACCTCGGAAAGCACGCAGTACGGCAGGCAGGACTTTACCGTTGCGCCCATCGAGGGCGCAGACCTTGCGGAGCAGCTCAGCGGCGCAATTCGGAATATCCGTGGAACCTACGCGGAAGCGGAGCTGCCCGATCTGGGCGAGGATGAGACCATCGTGGAGACCATTCCGGCAGACCCGAATGTGCGGAACTTCTCCTACACCGTGGTGGACGGGGAGCTGTACTACCGGCAGAACAGCATCATGACCAAGCCCGACTTCAACGCCACCGCAAAGGAACGTGCCAAGGGCATGGTGCAGCTCCGGGACTGCGTACAGAAGCTCATCGGGCAGCAAATGGATGGCTTCATTTCCGATGAAGCCATCCAGCAGACACAGCGAGAGCTGGATGCCCTCTATGATTCCTTCACGGCAAAGTATGGGCTTATCAATACCCGCGCCAACAATCTGGCATTTTCGGACGACAGCTCGTACTTCCTGCTCTGCTCTCTGGAAGTGCTGGATGAAGAAAACAACCTCAAGCGCAAGGCAGATATGTTCACCAGGCGAACCATACGGGCGCACGAGGCCGTGACCAGTGTGGACACCGCTTCGGAGGCGCTGGCGCTGTCCATCTCCGAAAAAGCCTGCGTGGATATGGAGTATATGTCTAAGCTCACCGGCAAAAGCCAAGACGAACTGATCAACGAGCTGAACGGCGTTATCTTCCTCGACCCTGTGCGCGGGGAGTGGCAGACAGCGGACGAATATCTCTCCGGCAACGTCCGGCAGAAGCTGCGGGAGGCGGAGCAGGCGGCGCAGGACAGCCCCGGCTATCTGCCCAACGTGGAAGCGCTGCGACAGGCGCAGCCCAGGGATCTGGACGCAAGCGAAATCGAGGTGCGGCTGGGCGCGACGTGGATCGACCCCTCGTATATCCGGGAGTTCATGTGGGAGACCTTCGAGACCCCCTTCTACCAGCAGCGCATGATCGACGTGACCTATTCCGCCTTCACCGCCGAGTGGAACATCAGGAACAAGAACGCGGTCAGTTACAGCAATATTGCCGCATATATGACCTACGGCACGGAGCGCGCAAACGCCTATAAGATTCTTGAAGATACCCTGAACCTGCGCGACGTGCGCATCTACGATACCAAGCACGATGCGGACGGCAGGGAGAGGCGCGTGCTCAACAGCAAGGAAACCACCCTCGCCCAGCAGAAGCAGCAGGCCATCCGGGACGCTTTCCGGGACTGGATATGGCGCGACCCCGACAGGCGGCACACTCTGGTCGCAAGGTACAACGAGCTGTTCAATTCCACCAGACCCCGCGAATACGACGGCAGCCACATCACCTTTGCGGGCATGAACCCGGAGATACGGCTGCGGGAGCATCAGCTCAACGCGGTCGCCCATGTGCTCTACGGCGGCAACACTCTCCTTGCCCACGAGGTGGGCGCGGGCAAGACCTTCGAGATGGTAGCCGCTGCCATGGAATCCAAACGGCTGGGGCTGTGCCACAAGTCCCTGTTTGTCGTTCCCAACCACCTGACCGAGCAGTGGTCGGGCGAGTTCCTGCGGCTGTACCCCTCCGCCAACATCCTCGTGGCTACGAAAAAGGACTTCGAGCCGAAGAACCGCAAGAAGTTCTGCGCCCGCATCGCCACCGGCGAATACGACGCCGTTATCATCGGCCACTCGCAGTTTGAGAAGATACCCGTCTCCATGGAGCGGCAGCAGCGGCTTTTGGCGGAGCAGATCTTTGAGGTGGAGGAAGGTCTGCGGGAGCTGAAAAGCCAGCGGGCGGAGCGGTTCACCATTAAGTCTCTGGAGCGCACCAAGCGCGGCCTTGAAGCCAAGCTCAAAAAGCTCCAGGACAGCTCCCGAAAGGATGATGTTGTGACCTTTGAGCAGCTGGGCGTAGACCGGCTGTATGTGGACGAGGCGCACAACTACAAGAATCTTTTTCTCTACACCAAGATGCGAAACGTGGCGGGGCTTTCCGCCACCGACGCCCAGAAATCTTCGGATATGCTGCTCAAATGCCGGTATATCGACGAGATCACCGACAGCCGCGGCGTGGTATTCGCCACAGGCACGCCCGTCTCAAACTCCATGACGGAGCTTTACACTATGATGCGCTATCTCCAGCACGACGCCATTCGCGGCAAGGGGCTTGCCCACTTCGACTGCTGGGCTTCCACCTTCGGGGAGACGCAGACCGCCATCGAGCTGGCTCCCGAGGGTACGGGGTACAGGGCGAGGACGCGCTTTGCCAAGTTCTTTAACCTGCCGGAGCTCATGACCCTGTTCAAGGAGGCGGCGGATATCAAGACCTCAGACCAGCTCAACCTGCCTACGCCCACGCCCATCTATCACAACGAGGTGGCGCAGCCCACGGAGATACAGAAGCAGATGGTGCAGGAGCTGTCCGAGCGCGCCGCAAGGGTACACGCACAGCTTGTTGACCCCGGCACGGACAATATGCTCAAGATCACCTCGGATGGGCGCAAGCTGGGGCTTGACCAGCGCATCATCAACCCCGACCTGCCGGACGACCCGAACAGCAAGGTCAATCGCTGCGTGGACAACATCCACCGCATCTGGCAGGACGGACAGGCGGACAGGCTGACCCAGCTCGTGTTCTGCGATTTATCCACCCCGAAAACCGGCGCGACCGGGGCGAAGGCGGCAAAGACGGCGGGCGGGAATCTGGACAGCCCGGAGCTTCACGCGCTGGAAGCTGTCATTGGGCAAGATGCAGCCGAAGAGCCGGCGTTCACGATTTACGACGACATCCGTGAAAAGCTCGTCGCCAGAGGAATCCCCCGCGAGCAGATCGCCTTTATCCACGAAGCCAACACCGAGACGCGGAAGAAGGAGCTGTTTGCAAAGGTGCGCTCCGGTCAGGTGCGTGTACTCATGGGAAGCACCTTCAAAATGGGCGCGGGTATGAACGTGCAGGACAGGCTTGTGGCGCTCCACGACCTCGACTGTCCGTGGCGGCCGGGCGATCTGGAGCAGCGCAGCGGGCGCATCATCCGTCAGGGCAACCGCAATAAGGAGGTTCATATTTACCGCTACGTCACGGAATCCACCTTCGACGCATACCTCTGGCAGACGGTAGAAAATAAGCAGAAGTTCATATCCCAGATCATGACCTCAAAATCCCCTGTTCGCTCCTGCGAGGACGTGGACGAGACCGCCCTTTCCTACGCCGAGATCAAGGCGCTGTGCGCCGGAGACAAGAGAATTAAAGAGAAGATGGACTTGGATGTGGATGTTGCCCGCCTGAAGCTCATGAAGGCCAGCCATCAGAGCCAGCAGTTCCGTCTGGAGGACAATCTGCTCAGGCATTTCCCCGAACAGATCCGGCAGAACGAGAGCTTCGTGGAGGGCTTCACCGCCGATATGCAGACGCTCGCCGCGCATCCGCACCCCGTGGACGGCTTTGCGGGCATGGAGGTCAAGGGCGACCTCCTCACCGACAAGGACAACGCGGGCGCTGCCATTCTGGAAGCCTTCAAGGACGCAAAGGGCATGGAGCCCGTGCCCATCGGGAGCTACCGGGGCTTTGCCATGTCCCTGACCGTGGAGGACTTCGGGCGGGACTTTGTTCTCACCCTCAAGGGCAAAATGAACCACCGCGTGACGCTGGGCAAGGACGCGCGGGGCAACCTCACCCGCATTGACAACGCCCTGAACGCCATGCCGGACAGATTGCAGAATGTCAGAAACACGCTGGATGCGCTCACCGCGCAGATGGAGACGGCAAAGGCGGAGTTGGGCAAGCCCTTCCCCCAGGAGGATGAGCTGCGGACAAAATCCGCGCGGCTTGCTGAGCTGAACGCCGAGCTGAACATCGACGACCGCACGCCCATGGAGCAGATGGCGGAGGACGCGCCCGCCGTGCAGAGCGCAAAGGCGGAGCGTCCCTCCGTGCTGGCAAAGCTGAAAGCGCCGCTGTCCCAGCCCTGCGCCGAGGACAAAATCAGGCACAGGGACAAGGAGGAACGATAAAAACCAGCGGCTCCGGCGAAGAACGGATTTTGTCGGAACCGCTTCACTACAGCTCAATGAAAGGAAGGATTCACCAATATGAAGGATATTCCCGTTTACAGATTTCCCGCCGAGCACGCCCGTGAAAACGGCGAGCTGGAGCTTTACCGCGCCTCCAACAAGGCCAATACCGCCTGCAAGGAGGCCATTGAGAAGGCGATCTCCGAGCATTATTGCGATAACGTCCTGCACCGGGAAGCCGTCGCGCAGGTGGCGGAGCAGTTTGGGCATGAGCGCATTTTATATGTGCTGGCGATTACCATCCGGCAGAAGGATTGGGACGGGCGGTTCTCTGCGGACAACAAGCAATGGGCAAAGACCGTTCCCGTCACGGAGAACCCCGACGCATGGGGGACGGATCGGAACTGCTATCTGGCGGTCAACAGCCACAGCGGGCTGGTTGACCTGTTTACCGGGCTGGCGCGGGAGGCCGCAAGGGCGCATGAGCGCAAGCCCTCGGTGCTCGGCAGACTGAAAAGCAGACCGCCCGAAGCGGCGGCGGAGGCAGTCAAAAAGACAAAGGAGCCGTCCCTGTGAGCGCGCAGTTCATGCGCCGGAACATCCGCATCTCCGTTCGCCTGACGGAGGAGGAGCACCGGCTGCTAAAGGAAAAGATGGCGCGGATCGGCGTTACCAATCAGGAGGCGTTCCTGCGGAAGATGGCGCTGGACGGGTTGGTAATCAGGCTGGATCTGCCGGAGCTGAAGCAGATGATCTCGCTTCTGCGCTACACGAGCAACAACATCAACCAGATCGCCAAACGGCTCAACGAGAGCGGCAGAGCCTACGACACCGACCTTGCGGAGATTCTGGAAAAGCAGAAGCAGCTATGGGGACTTGCCAACAAAATTCTTATGAAGCTGTCCACCATTCAGTGAGCAGGCAGAAATATACGATAAGCCCATGCTGCCGGCATCCTTGTTTTAGGGCAGCTCTTTCTGTATAATGAAATCAAAAAGGACGGAAAACGACTATGAAATTCATTTTGAAACTGCTGCTTGCGCCCCTTATGCTGGTTTTGTGGATCGTGGAATGGGCGCTCACGCTGGCGCTCAAGGCTTCCGCCGTGGTCTGCGTCATCGCCTCCGCCCTGTTTCTGCTTTCAGGCTTCTTTTACTTTGTGGACGGCAACGTGCAGAACGGCTGCATCTGTCTGGGCATTGCGTTTCTGCTCTCGCCCTACGGACTGCACTATTTGGCGGTGAAGCTCACAGCGCGGTTTATCGGCATGAGGATTCTGCTCAGGGAGAGAATCTACGGATAAACGGAATATGCGGAATGTGAAAAGGCGCAGGCTCTCTCCTGCGCCTTTTTCCATGGAGGGAATATGGCGACCACACGAATCATACCCATGCACTTAAACAAGGGCAAGACACTGGCGCAGTGCCTTGCCGACCGGACGGAGTACGGCATGAATCCGGATAAGACTGAGGGCGGCGCGCTGATCTCCGCGTTCGCCTGCGAGCCGGAGACAGCCGTTTCCGAATTTGCCCTGTCCAAGCGGGAGTACCGGGAACTGACCGGACGGGTGCAGGAAAGCGACGTCATCGCCTATCAGGTACGGCAGTCCTTTAAGCCGGGAGAGGTTACGCCGGAGGAGGCCAACCGCATCGGCTACGAATTTGCCAAACGCTTCCTAAAGGGCCGGCACGCTTTTCTCGTCTGCACCCACACCGACAAAAAGCACATTCACAACCACATCTACTGGAACTCCACGGCGCTGGACTGTACGAAAAAGTTCAAGAACTTCATCGGGAGCTACCGCGCTGTCCGCAGGCTGTCCGACCTGATCTGCGCCGAGCACCGGCTGTCCGTGGTGGAGAATCCGCAGAAACACGGGCTGAGCTACAACAAATGGCGCGGCGGTCACGACAAGCTCTCCAACCGCGATCTTCTGCGCATGGCGATAGACGCGGCGCTTGAAAAGCAGCCAAAGGACTTCGACGCGCTGCTGGCGCTTTTGAAGGCTTCCGGCTATTCCGTCGCCCGCAAGGGCAGGCTGTCGCTGCGGCACGAAAACCAGAAACAGAGCATTCGTCTGGATTCTCTGGGCGAGGGATATTCCGAGCAGGAGCTGCGCGCCGTCCTCGCAGGAGGCAGAACGCACAAGCCATTCGTCAAAAAGAAATATCCGAAGCGCAGGGAGCGCGCCACGCTGATTGCCGACATTGAGGCGAAGCTCAATTCGGGGAAAGGCTACCGCTACGATCAGGCGATGAAGGTGATAAAGCTCAAGCAGATGGCAAAGACGCTGGTGTATCTGGAGGAAAAGGGCTTTGCCGGCTTTGACGCGCTGGCCGACGCCGCCGCCGATGCGGAGAAGCGGTTCTATGCTTTGAAGGCGACCATAAAGGCGGCGGAAGCGCGTATGAGCGAGATACAGACCCTGCGGACGCACATCATGAACTATTCCGGAACCCGCAGCGTTTACACCGGCTACCGCAAGGCGGGGTACTCGAAAAAATACCTTGCGGAGCATGAGGGGGATATCCTCATCCACAAGGCGGCAAAGAAAGCTTTTGATACGTTTGGCCTGAAAAAGCTGCCCACGGTCAGGAGCCTGAACGAAGAATTTGCAAGGCTGCTGGCAGAGAAAAAGGCGGCCTACGCCGAGTACCACCGGGCGCAGGAGCAGATGCGGGAGCTGATGATCCACAAGGCGAACGCCGCCTATCTGCTGGGGCTGGACGAGCAGAACCGGCAGACCACCGAGCGGCAGCGCGAGGAAAAATAGCGATGGCACATCGCGCAGCCACAGATGAAATCTGTGTTACAAGGGGGTATGGGGAACTCCCCATCAAGCAAAAGGCGGGGACTCGTCAGAGTCTCCGCCTGGTGTCTTTTGGCTCCAAAAGACCTTGCTTGCCAAAGGCTTATACGCTTGTCTCTGCCCTCACTTGATTACCGCAATGCAGCTACCAACTTATCCATTGTTTTCTCAACTGACTTTTTGGGAATTACACCTAAAAACCCTTTCAAATCATGCTCTTTTCCACCAACAGATCCTACGCCAATTTGTACCCACCCGGATATAACTGCGGTATCATTCTCGTACTCTACCTTAATGTAGTGCATCGCAGTCATCATACCAGTGCCCTTTTTCCAAACGACCTCCCGATTGTAATTAATCTCCCTATAGTCATCTGAAATCAAGATTCTGCGTACAATTTTATCGGCTTCTTCTCTGCCAACTTGCATTTTGATATCTATAACAGTACGTGCCATGCTATCTTCCTTTCTTAAACTGACAGTTGTTTCCTTCACTTTTTCAATCTTAAAACATGCCGCCCATGCTGGAAATATCCACATACCATGAGTTCCCAATCTTAATTACAATGACATCAAACGAGTTTAAGACCTCAGTATCATCGTCTGCAGTTATTGTTATATCAATGGTTACGGTTTTGGCGGCTTTTATTTTGACATCAAACTCATCTTCGTAGTCCTCTCTTAGTGATTTCAGCTCTTTGGTTGAAAAATCCTCAACTTCAGCTATTTTTTGAGAGTAGTTCCAATTGTCGTAATAGTCATCAACTGTTTCTAAATAGTCCTCCAACCTCTCTGTAAAATACTGGTGCAAATAGACTTAGAAAATTTCTTCATTATCTTTCACCTCATGAATTATTTAGCTATTTCTTTGTATAAGAACGTAGAGTTCTAAAATCAAGAATAATCAATTTATTGCCCGATAAGTAATACCCGCCGTTCTCTTCTACATCTTCCGCGCTGTCCTGTTTTCTAAAGCGTTTGGAATCAATATTTCCCTTGCTGCTGCTCAAAACCAGCGTCCCATCATCATCAACAGAATAGCGGTCGCAGCTTTCCCACCAACCACCATCATAAGTAAACGGGACAGAACAAGTACCATCTTTATTAAAAATAAGGACTTCCTCTCCATCGTCGCTGCTCCAGGTCCCAACAATGGAAGTGCGGCTCTTTCCACATGCAACCAATGACAGAATCATTGTAAGGGTTAATGCCAGCACTAAAAACCGGATTTTGGAACTGTTTTTCATTATCATTTACCTCCAGTATCAAAATTCTTAACAGTAATAATCAAAAAGTATGTCCTTTGAACGGAATGATTTCACCAATGGAGCAGCTTTGCAAAAGGAGCGGCTTTACAAATTCCGTATGGAAATGCCATCTCGCGGTGCTTTGGGTTGAAGCTATATCTGTTTGCAACCATATAACTTGCGTTAGTAAACTGAGCAGCAAATTCATAGATGGTGTTGCTGCGCAGCCGCGGCCTCTGCCGAGTTCACGACGGCTTCCGTTCTGAGTTACGAAGGATACTGCGCATAACTGCAAAATGTATATTTATGCGCTATCTTAATTTGGAAAACAGTATGCGAAGAACCGTTCTGCATAGTCAAGCAATACCTATGTTCAGCGAATATGCTGTCCTTCTCATGCCATTATTGTACACAATTGTGGCAATATCTGTCAACACCGTGAATGCATAAATATGCATTATATGCAAATATATTTTTTTCTTATAAGTGGGCATTGCGAATGACGGGCAGCGTTGCGCGTAAATAGAAAAGCAAAGCCGCCTCAATGGGGCGGTGACTTAGGAAAACATTGAAGCAAGGAACGGTGTAGCTTGACGGCTATGCCGTTCTTTGCTCTTTTTTACTTGTGTTACGGGCATTTTCGATTGCCCGTGTAAAGTCAAATGCACCGATGAAGTTATAGACGATGGTGATTTCCCGCGTTCTGGATTTCTTGTCAACATGGGAAACTTCAATCCTGTCAATGAAAGCACGGAGAACAGCCGCGTCAAGCTCCTGCAAATCCGTGTACTTCTTCACAGCAGCGATAAACGCCTTGACATTGGTTTTCTGCTGCTCCTGCTGCTTCAGGTCTTTGCGCAAGACATCTGCCATTGATTTCAGGTTGCTTTGTTCCAACTCGTAGTCATGGGACATTTTGATAAACCGTTCATCTGACAGCTTGCCGATCACGTTGTCCTCATACAGTCGGGAGATAATGCGGTCAAGCTCGGCAATCCGCGTGTCTGCCTTTGCCAGCGTTTCACGCTTCCGAACAAACTCTGCATCTCTGTCCCGCATATCGCTCTCGGCTGCGTCCTGAATGAACTCCGCTTCATGTTCTGAAACATAGGAGATTGCTTCCCGCAGATTTCGCAGAACAATTTCATGCAGCACAACATTCTTGATGGAATGGGTCGTGCAGAGATCCTTGCCCTTGCGGTAGGTGGAGCAGATGAAGTATTTCTGATTCTCCGCAAAGTTAGTAGCGCGGCATTGATACATTTTGCCGCCGCACTCTGCGCAATACAGAAGCCCGGAGAACATACCCATTTCACCCATCTTGGTAGGACGGCGACGCGCCTTGCGAATGTTCTGAACAATCAGGAACACGCTTTCCTCGATGATCGGCGGCTGGGTGTTCTCGAAGATCACCCAATTCTCAGGGTCATTCCAGATTTTCTTCTTGCTCTTATAGGACTGCTTTGTAGTCTTGAAGTTTACGGTATGTCCCAGATAGTCTACGCGCTCTAAAATGCGGGAAACCGTTTCATTTGTCCATTTGTACGGGTCTGCTGTCAGCTTGTTGCTGGTCGGCAGACCTTTCGCATGGCAATAGGCGGTTGGATTCAAGATTTGCTGCTGTTTGAGCCATTTAGCAATCTGCGTGGGTCCTTTGCCGGACGCACACAGGGAGAATATCTTCTGTACGACGGCTGCGGCTTCTTCATCGACGATCCATTTCTTTTTGTCCTCTGGGCTTTTCATATAGCCATAGGGCGGAATGGTCGTCAAATGCTCGCCGGACTTGCCTTTGCTCTGCCATGTAGCGCGAATCTTCTTAGAGGTATCGCGGGCATACATTTCGTTGAACACATTGCGGATCGCGGTAAACTCACTTTCGCCGCGTGTGCTGTCCACGCCGTCATTGACGGCAATGAAATGAACGCCAAACTCCGGGAAAACAACATCGGTATACATTCCCACTTGGAGATAATCGCGCCCGAAGCGGCTCATGTCCTTTACAATGACGCGCTTGATCCGTCCTGCCTTGATGTCGGCAAGCATACGCTGGAAGCCCGGACGATTGAAGTTTGTGCCGGAATAACCGTCGTCCTCGTCATAATGGCGGTAGGCGGTAATCCCGTGATCCTTGCAGTAGCGTTCCAGAATCTTCTTCTGGTTCGCTATGGAGTTGCTTTCACCATCCAGCTTATCTTCCTGCGAAAGGCGCTCATACAAAGCAGTCAGACCTTCTTCCTCTGCTTCCGTAGAAAGCCCCTTGGCGTAGAACTGCAAAACATTATCGCGGATCACGCTGCGAAGCTCATTGCTCAAACTGTCCTGCGGCTTCAAGCTCTGAAAGGTAAATCCCGTCATCTGAACTCACCGCCTTTCTCGGAAGAACTGCGGTAGGCGTTGACAATGCCGCGATACAGTTCTCGGCAAAGGGGCAGATCGCCGTCTGTAATGGAGCAAATCGAAATACCTCTCTGCTCCATATCATCAAGGAACTGCACCGCTGCAAGACGGCTGCGGTAAAGTCGATCAAGCGATACGACAACGATTTTCTGCACGCGGTTCTCATGGATTGCTGCAAGCAGATTTTGAAACGCCGGACGCTCTGCGGTCAGGCCGCTGTATCCATTGTCCACGAAGAACATATAGGTGTCCGTTCCGTTTTCCTGCGCATGGCTCAAAAGTCGGTGCATTTGATTGTCAAGGTTCAGGTCTGTTTGTTCGTTCGCCGCACGGTAGTAATATGCGGTGATTTTGTCGGGCTGCTTTTTCATGTTGCCTCCTATTCCGGCAGCCGGACAAACAGGTTATTTATATTATACCAGGGATCTCGCTCGCCGTCATTAGGCGGGTTCAAAATTATTTGTAACTTTTTTACCCCGCAAGTCATTCTGAATCAGGCGGCGCACCTTTGTCACGGCGTCCTCTTTCGCGCCGTCTTTGACGACGGCCTTGACGATATACGTTATATCCCCGATCTTGTACTCGCGTACAATCGGGGACGTTGTTTTCTTCATGGTTGTTTCCATAGAAACAAATCCCCCTTTCATGGGAAACGAAATAACTACAAAGGGAAATGACAAAACGGACGGCTGCTGGCGCAGCTCCAAGGGAGTTTCACCCCCGCACGGTTCTCGTGCAGCCCTACCCATCGCCTGCGACGCTTTGAACGCTCGGACTATGGCTGTAAGGTCGTATCATTATGTATTTTGCGCGTCGTCGCCTGCAAGCTGCCACGCTTGCTTTACGGCTCGGTATTTGTCGCTCGGCATATCCTCCCGGATATGCGTCATGGCGTATCAGCCGTTCAGCTCGGCGCAAAAGGAACGTACCCGTTTTGCCTATGATGCGCCGCCGTTATCTTGCGGGCTTTCTTTATCAAGGAACAATAAGGCTTTGCCAGCCTGTAAAAGCATACCGTTTCCGATATGCTTTTACGGAACGACAAACAGCCCATAACGGGAAGCGTGGAAAGGGGTACACGCTCCCCGCATGGGCTTAAAGAGTTAGCCTACATGAAACGCAAGAGTGCGGGTAATAAGGCGCACTTGCAACCTGTTACGCATTTCTTCGTCCACATAGGAGTAAGTATTGCCCGCGTCGTCTTTCAGCGTTCGGGTACAAAGTTTCGCTATGTAACCTTCGTAATGCTTCAAGATCGCGCACATGGCGTTTGTGTCGCCGTTTGCCGCTGCGGAAATGACAGGGAACGGCAACAGATTTTCAGA
>ENA-UBIJ01000232-UBIJ01000232.1-human-gut-metagenome-genome-assembly--contig:-NODE-232-length-31968-cov-5.933569_pt1 | contig 31968 bp, 21 predicted proteins | sample MGYA00244944_ERZ654876 | MGnify/ENA primary metagenome ERZ654876 (study PRJEB26926, sample SAMN06164748) | human gut metagenome | biome: ENVO:00009003; feature: ENVO:2100002; material: ENVO:00002003...
ATAGGAGTCCGTCTCGTGGGCTCGGAGATGTGTATAAGAGACAGATTTTATCCCTCTTTTTATGTGTTGCACGATGCCCCTTCTTTTATACAGATGCTTGCCCTGATAAACCCGCTGACTTATCAGTTAAGCGCTATGCGGGCGGCCGCGTTCGGAACGGTGAGTGAAGTTTCAGCCATGTATGTCCTGCTTTTCAGCTTAGCGGGACTGCTGCTTGCCGCAAGGGTCGTCAGGAATACGGATCTTTTAACCAATGAGCTTACTTAATCCCGGCATTTTCAAACAAAAATAAAACCCTCATAAGTCAGATTTCAGGTCTAACGTATGGGGGCTTTATATTTTTATAACAGAAATCTTTCCCGGTCCTTATGCCTGAAAAATATCAAGCAGGTCGGACACGCTTTTCTTTCCGAAATGCACTTCGTCATCATTGATGATGAGACAGGGAACGCTCATGATATTATATTTCTCTTTAAGGCTTGGATAGTACTGGAGATCATAGACGTCGGCCGTTACATTTTCATTATCCGCGGCAATACGCTGCGCCGCCGCTACAAGGTCGGGGCACATTGTGCAGGAAAGAGATACGGCAATCTTCACATGGAGAGGCTTGCTGATGCCTTTGATGCGTTTCTGCAGTGCTTCACCCACGTCCTGCCCCGGACCTGCCGCATTGTACATGGCAAGAATAAAGGAATTAAATTCATGTCCGCCGGGTACGCCGTGGAAACGAAGTCCTTTTTCATTTCCTCCCGCGTCACAGATAGAAATGGTATGTTTGTCTTCTTCTCCCGCGGACGGGACAAATTCCGCTTCCACCTTATCAGAAAGAGATGCAAGCTCCGTCACCATGCGGCGGTTTTCTTCCGTCATTTGGCTGTCATCCGTATACAGGCGGAGACGGATCGGACGGGTAAAGCGGGCAAGTACGGGAGCCAGCGCCTGCCGGGTCGCATCATCAAGAAAAGCACCCGCCTCCGCTTTCGGGGCATTTTCCGCTTTGGCAGCTTCCTTTATTTCCCTTTTTACATAAGTTCTCTTGATGCCTAACTTCCTGTACAGCTGTCCGAGATATTTTTCCATAGATGTGGCCGCCACGGCTCCATCTGAAACGGCGGTAACCACCTGGCGGAGATTTTTTACGCAGATGTCGCCTGCCGCATAAACACCGTCAATATTCGTTTTCTGATCACGGTCAGTGATGATGTACCCCTGGGGATCCAGTTCCACTTTTCCCTTAACCAGTTCGTTTTCCGGCGCATAGCCAACAAAGACAAATACGCCGCAAAAATCATTTTCAGGGGCAGTATAGATCGTTTCTTTCCCGGTCACCCGGTTTCTTAAAACAACTTTACGAATGGCGGAATCGCCTTCCACTCTTACCACTTCAGTGTTGAACATCATTTCTACATTCGGATGTTCTTTCAGTTCATCGACTTCCGCATTTTCAATGGAGCAGCAGTCGCGTCTGACGACCATCATGATCTTCTTTCCATACCGGGTGAGGAAGAGTCCCTCTTCCACTGCTGCATATCCCCCACCGATGACAAAAATATCCTTGCCGGAGAAAAATTCGCCGTCGCAGGTCGCGCAGTATGCCACACCGTGTCCTCGGAATTCACTTTCTCCCTCAAATCCGGCCAGCCGGGGATGGGCACCTGCCGCATAAATGATGCCGGGCGCCTTGAAATCTCCCCGATCGGTATAAACTGTTTTATAGTCGCCGTCCAGATTAAGACCTGTTACTTCCGCCGATAAAAACTCAGCTCCAAAATTTTCCGCCTGCTGACGCATCTTACCGGTCAGCTGTTCCCCGCCCGTCATAATAATGCCGGGATAGTTCACCACTTCAGATGTGATAGTAATCTGGCCGCCGACTTTTTCTTTTTCAATAACCAATACGCGGAAACGCGCTCTTGCCATATAAATAGCGGCGGAAAGCCCTGCAGGACCTCCGCCGACCACTATGGCATCATACATTTTTTCCATGATGCCCTCTCTTATTAAAGTTTACCGACAAGATCAAAGGACGGTTTCAATGTCGCCGCCCCCGGTTCCCACTTGGCCGGGCAGACTTCATCTCCATGTTCATAAACAAACTTGGCAGCCCTTACCTTGCGGAGCAGTTCATCAGCATTACGGCCTATATTGCCGGCGCTTATTTCATAAAGAACAACTTCTCCGTCAGGATTGATAACGAAAGTGCCGCGCTCGGTCATGCCGTCAGCTTCAATATATACATCCAGATCTTTTGCAAGCTGTGCCGTCGGATCGCCAATCATCGGATAGGTAACCTTGCCAATTTTTTCCGAAGAGTCATGCCAGGCTTTGTGCACAAAGTGGGTATCGCAGGACACGGAATAAATCTCGCACCCTTCTTTTTTGAAATCGTCATAAAGTCTCTGAAGATCTTCCAGCTCAGTCGGGCAGACAAAAGTAAAATCTGCCGGATAAAAGAAGAGAACACTCCATTTTCCCTGCAGATCCTTATCGGATACCTTGATAAATTCTCCGTTAAGATATGCATCTGCTGTAAATTCGCTTACTTTTTTCCCGTTTAAAGACATTTAAAATTCCTCCTTCAAATATTAAAATAGTTTTAACTTGCTTATGTGCTCATTGTATCAACTATATCTAAATATGTCAATATTTAGATTGTCTTTTTCGTATCGATATTTTGCGAAAATAGTATTTCTCTTTTTCTTTTGTAAAATATTTTTCTGCTGTGTTTTCCCTTTTCGTCCTTTCCTTTATAATAGAAAAAAGAATATATTGCTTAAATGACAGGAAGGATACTCATGGGACTCCATTTTATTTTCGGCGCGGCGGGAACAGGAAAAACGCGGCGCTGCTGCGAAGAAATACGCGACTATGTCACCGGTGAAAAAGGACGCTCTGCTTTTTTCCTCGTGCCTGATCAGGAGACATATACCGCAGAACGTATGCTGGCGGATATTTTCCCGGGCCACGGTTTTATCGATGCCACGGTCTGCGGTTTTTCGCGTCTTGCCTACCGCGTTTTTAATGAGCTCCGCTCCCCTGTGCAAGATGCTCTTTCTCCGCTGGGCCAGCAGATTATCATCAGCCGCATCCTTGCGGAACACAGGGATGAGCTGCAAATGCTCATGAAAATTTCCTCTCAGCCTCATTTTGCGGAAAATCTCATGAACCTTTTCCACCAGCTTGATATGTTCTGCATTTCCGAAACAGCGCTCCATGAAGCATCCCGTACCGAAGAGGGTACACCTCTGGGACGCAAACTGGCGGATCTTTCCCTCTTATATAAAAATTACCATGACTACCTCCATTCCCGCTTTTCTTATGAAGGCAGTCTTTTTGACCTGCTTGCAGGGGAAATACCGAAATCGGAAATACTCCGCCGATCCCGTATATGGATTGACGGCTTCAACGGCATGACGCCTCAAAAAATACGCATCGTATCCGCCCTTATCCACACGGCGGAAGAAGTGACATTCACACTTCCCCTCCCGGACACAAAAGAAGGATTGTCCAATGAAATATTCGCCCGCCCTGCCAATTTATATGCTCTCCTTTCGGAAGAAGAGCCTCACTTTGATTCTGTCAAACTCCCCGAAATGAAACGGTTCCGCTGTCCCCGTCTCCGTTGTCTCGCAGCAGACTATTTCCAAAATGTTCCTTCTCCTTGTCCGCTTCCGAAAGAGACTTCCCCGGTTCCCGAAAAGGGCATCCATATCGTTTCCGCACCGGACAGCCAGGCAGAGGCGGATTTCATTTCCCGCCGGATTCTGTCACTTGTCCGCGATAAAAATCTCCGCTGGCGGGATATCCTCGTCCTTCTTCGTTCCGCCGACACTTATACGGATCCGCTGGAAAGAAGCTTTTCACGCTACGGGATTCCGGTCTTTACGGACGAAAAACAGCCCATGAATAACCACCCCCTTGTCATGCTCCTTGACGGACTTCTCCATTTCATAAAAGCGGAAAGCCGGGGCAAGAACAGGGGATTTACAAGAGAGCATATTTTCCGCATCTTAAAAACGGAAATATTTCCTTCTTTCCCTACGGATATGATAGATAAGCTGGAAAATTATGTTTTGAAATATCATATCCGTTTTTCCACGTGGCAAAAGCCCTGGGCCTTCCGCGATTACCGGAGCATTGATCAGGAACCGGCCCCTCTTTCGGATAAAGAAATTACAAAACAGAACACCGCCAATACATGGAGAGAAAAGGTCCTTTCCCTTTTGAATCCTTTTCTCGCGGGCTGGAAGGGATCTCCCGCCGCAGAGGATAAATGCGCCTTTCTTTATCGGTGGTTAACAGAGCAGCAAATCCCTGAAACGCTTTCCGTCTGGGATGAACTGGAATTTGAAAAAACAAAAAAGCGTCCCCATCTCCAGGTTTGGAAAAAAGTGCTTTCTCTTCTTGACGAAATCGTCCATGTCACAGGAAAAGACATCCTCCCCGAAGAGGAACTTTGCGGTATTCTTGCTGATGGTCTTTCCGCCCTTACCTTCTCCATGATTCCTCCCACTCTTGACCATGTGACGGTCACCTCCATAGACAGAGGATACGCGGCGGAAGCGAAAGTGGTCTTCATCCCCGGCGCATTGGAAGGCTCTTTCCCTAAAAAAATTGATGACTCAGGATTTTTCACGGAAACGGAAAAACAGGCCCTTCTGAAATCCGCCCGCATCAATCTTGGAAACAACCTGATGGAGCTGGTACAGGAAGAACAATTTTATACGTATCTCGCCCTGACACGGGCATCGGACGCACTCTATCTGTCGTACCCCGCCGTTGCTGCCGACGGAAGCGCCGCAGAACCGTCCTTCCTGCTGGAGCGGTTGAAAGCCCTCGGCTATTATACGGAAAACATGGAAATACTCCCGCCCTCTCCCCATCATGACGATCCCTCGTTTTTTGCCAACCCCAACCAGGCCCTGTCTCTTCTTCCTGAATACTCCGCAATGGCCGCCCCTCACCGGTGAGCAACTGGGCAGCGCTTAAAGACTGGGCAGAAGGAAATGAATACAGAGAGCTCATGGAAAGTAAACTGGCAGGGCTCCGGTATCAAAATACCGCCGTCCGTCTGCCAAAAATGCTTGCGCGCAAACTTTTCATGAAAGGAGGACGCTTTTACGGTTCCGTCACAAAACTGCAAAATTACAGAAGCTGTCCCTACCAGTACTTCCTCCGCTACGGAATCGGCGTAGAAGAGCGGAATACAGGCGAAGCGGATTATTTGGACTATGGCAATTATCTCCACGCGGGGCTCCACCAATTCGGCGAAGTCCTGAAATCGCAAAACCGCCAGTGGCGGCAGGCAACGGATGAAGAAATTGAAAAGATTTCCGAAGACATCACGGAAAAAATCACGCCGCGCATCAAGGCGGATGCCCTTTCCTCGGATCAGTCGGCAAAGTATACCCGCCGCGTTCTGGATCAGACCTTCCGGCGGGCACTTCAAAGATTCCGTCAATGGAGCCGGCAGAGCGGTTTCGACACGGTGGATATGGAAAAAGAATTTTATCTCCGTATTTCTGCAAGTCCCACTGACAGCTTTACCCTTACAGGGAAAATAGACCGTGTAGATACAGACGGCAGGTACGCCGTGGTCTGCGACTACAAGACAGGCTCGCCGAAGCTCTCCCTGAATGAAATCATGGAAGGCCTCTCTCTCCAGCTTATTACCTACCTGCTGGCGCTTTCAAAAACAAAGGACACGAAAGATCTGCTTCCTGCCGCCATGATGTATATCTATCTCCACGGGCGGCCGAAATCCATAAGCGTACCGCCCAACGGAATTCCCCACGCCAAAGAAAAGGAAAACACCAACGGTATTTTCTTAAATGACCCGGATGTGCTCCGCACGCTTGACTCCCAATCAGGCACAGATGATGGATTTATCGGTGTCTCTTATGTAAAAGACGGCAGTGTAAAGAAAACCTCTCCCGTCCTTACAGCAGAGCAGTTTGAAGCACTGAAAGCACTGACGGAAAAAATACTGATCAGGCTGTACAGCCGCCTTGAAAGCGGGGAAATTGCCATTCATCCCGTCAAGAACGGAACGCTGTCGCCCTGCTCATACTGTCCCTATCGGAGTATCTGCCGCTTTGATCCTGCACTGCCTGAAAACAGCTTCGATTACATTTCCAAAGTTTCTGACAAAATAATCCGGGAAAAACTGGACGAAGAAATGAAAAGGAACGGAAAGGAGAACCTATGAGCCAAATGACATGGACAACCGCGCAGCAGGCAGCTATTGACGCCCGCGGACAGAACCTCCTCCTTTCCGCCGCCGCCGGAAGCGGTAAGACGGCGGTACTCACGGAGCGTATCAAAAAACTGATTACCGATATGGATGATCCTGCCGACATTACGGAACTTCTGGTTCTTACATTCACCCGCGCGTCGGCAGGGGAAATGAAAACCCGCATTTCTTCAGGCATTGCAAAGGCCCTTTCGGAAGCGGAGCAGGAGCGGAATACGCCTCTCGCCCGTCATTTGTCCCGCCAGCTCGCGCTGATGTCAAGTGCGCAGATTTCCACACTTGATTCATTTTTCCAGACCCTAATCCGCCGGTATTTTTACCTGATCAACCTCGATCCGAACACGAAAATGCTGACAGACAGCAATGAAATATACGCCCTGGAGCAGGACGTGCTTTCAGAAGTCCTGGAAACGTACTATGAAAGGGGTGAACCTGCTTTCCTTGACTGTGCAGACCTGCTTTCCGGCGGGTTTGAGGACAGCGGTTTTAAAGATACCATTCTTTCCCTCTATCACTTTTCCTGTTCCATGCCCTTCCCGGAAGACTGGCTCGGCAGCCTTTCCCGCCCTTACGGCGAAAACGGCGCAGCTGCCTTAAGCGATCTTCCATGGACAAAAGACATTCTTGAAGATTTTCGGCGCCGTGCCCAGAGCTGGGCTGATTCCTACCGCCAGATTTTCACTTTTCTGGAAAACGAACCGGCCCTCGTGCCGTATGCGGAAACGCTGTCTGATGAATTTGACGCCTTCACCATCCTCTCAAAAGCAGAAACATGGGATGAGTGGTACCAAGACACGCCGAATATTTCTTTTGCCAAACTGAAGGCGGTGAAGAAATCCTCTTCTGAAGATCCTATCCGCTTTGAAGAAATAAAAAACAACGTCCAGGCAATTCGAAACAGTGTGAAAAAAGAAGTTTCCGAAAAGCTCATCCCTTTCTTTGCAATCACAGAAGAGCAATGGCTCCATGACGTGATCCGGATGCATCCCATCGTCCGTGCCCTGTCGGATGTGACCATTGCTTTTTCCCGTGCTTATGCCAACCGCAAAAAGCAGGAAGGCCTTATGGAATTCACCGACATGGAACATTATGTCTTGGACATCCTTGTAGACAAAACCGCGGAAGGATTCACACCGGAGCGGGCAGGAGAATTCCCGTCATCGGCGGCACGGGAGCTGCAAAAAAAATATAAAGAGATTATGATTGATGAATACCAGGACACCAATGATGTGCAGGAACTGATCGCCATGCTTCTCTCCAATGGCAGGAACCGTTTCATGGTAGGCGATGTCAAGCAGTCCATCTATCGTTTCCGCCAGGCTGACCCCACCATTTTCCAAAAGAAATACAGAAGTTTTTCCTCTGATGAAAATGCGGAAGACAGGCGCATCGATCTCAACCGGAACTTCCGCAGTGACGCCGCGATTCTCGCGTCAATCAATTATATTTTCCGCCAGCTTATGAGTGAAAAGCTGCTGGAACTCGATTACGGCGATCGAGAAGCGCTTTATCCGGGGCGTCATGAAGACTCCCGTCCCGCTGCCTACGCAGGCGGTGCGGTCGAAGTGGAACTGATTGATAAAGTAACCGATGAAAATACTGTTCCCATGGATGAGTCCGTCAATGATATCACGAGCATCACCTTTGAAGGCCGGCTCATCGCCAAAAAGATCCGCGTCCTTATGGAAGAAAAGCGGCAGGTCATGAACAAAGACGGCACCTTCCGTTCCATAGATTACAGCGATATCGTCATCCTCCTCCGCAGTATCGATAAAAAAGCGCCTGTGCTTCTCAAAGTATTGAACGAGGAACATATCCCTGCCACCGCTGATAAAGATGATGATTTTATCCGCTCCATGGAAGTGCAGATCCTTTGGTCGCTCCTGAAAATTTTAGACAATCCTCGGCAGGACTTGCCTCTTCTTGCGGTGCTCCGCTCCTCTCTTGCGGGACTTGACGAAGAAGATTTCGCCCGTCTCCGCCTTGCCCTCGCGCCGGAGGAAGATTCTCTCTGGGATATTCTCCCGCGGGCCAGAGGAATTATTCCAGAAGAAAAAGCCCTCCGTCTTTCCCGTTTCCTTTCACTTTATGAAACGTGGAGGAAAGAAGCACGAAAAGACGGCGTCGCCCCCCTTCTCCGCAGGATCATCGAGGACACAGATTATCTGTCATGGGTGGCAGGACTTCCCAACGGCACCGCCGGCAAATCCCATGTTCTTTCCTTCTATGAACTGGCAAAGACAAGAGACTCCGCCACGGTAAACGGCCTCTTTTCCTTCCTGGAATATTTACGGCGGGCGCAGAAAGATTTTAAGACAATTTCCACGTCTGCCAAAGGAAACGCCGTACAGATCATGTCCATCCACAAAAGCAAGGGGCTTGAATTCCCCGTGGTTTTTCTGGCGGACGCGGCAAAGTCTTTCAATGTGAAAGATCTGGATCGGACTGTCATCTTTCATCGGGAAATGGGACTCGGTATCCATTACTTTGATAAAGAACATATGGCACACTGGCCGTCTCTTTATTGGATGGCGATCCGTACCGCCGCCGGCCGTGAAGCCCAGGCGGAAGAAGCGCGCCTTCTCTATGTCGCCATGACACGAGCGCGAGATTTGCTCTGTATCACCGCTTTCAGAAAAAACTTCATTCCTTATATTTCTTCCTGTCTGACCCCAATTTCCTCCCTGACGGAAACAGAAAGCCGCCTGCCAGCCCATATAACGGCCAGCGGGAAATCTTATCTTTCCTGGATTCTTCCGGCTGCCGCCCGCCACAGAAGCGCTGCCCGCCTGTGGGACATGACGGGAAAGATCCCCTCTTATCTCGCACCTGACATAAACGACAGCCCATCTGCGTTTCGTTTCACCATCACACCGTGGCAGGAACTGCTCACCGGGGAAGAACGGCGGACAGAAGAAATAAACGGAGAAATGGACTTCGAAGAATGGGAAGAGAAAAAGAAACAAAAAGAAGCAAAAGATATTGACAACATAAAAGCTTTTCTTACGGCTCCCGCTTCAGACGTGCCGGACTGGATGGAAAAGCAGCTGCGCTGGCAGTACAGTTTCAATGGAGCCGTTCAAACGCCTGCCAAGCTCACCGCTACCGCCGCGGTTACCCTGAAAGAGCAGCAGGAATCCGGCGCCGAAGGCATAGAACCCTTTTCATCAGAAACACTGGCTCCTTCTATAGAAGGTATTTCTTCCGACGAAGCATCCTCCCTTCCGCCGGGCTATGAAGACCCGCCTTCATTCCTTGCAGAAACTCCTGCCTTCACGGGTACATCTTACGGCACCCTCATGCATAAAGCCATGGAACTCATAGATCTCACCAGACCGTATGACGGCATTTCAGATCTTAGGAAAGAAGTGGAACGCATTTATGAAGAAAAAGGTTTTACGGAAGAAGAAAAGAACGCCCTGCTCCAGGATTCAAAATACCGCGCGCCGCTCCGTGATATCCGGCGGTTCACGGAAAGCGCCTTAGGCCGCGCTATGAAAAAAGCCGCGGTAATCCGGAAAGAAATGCCCTTCTCCCTTCTTCTTCCGGCGAAACGTTTCTACCCGGGATGCGAAGAAGGAGAAAAAGTTTTCATGCAGGGCATCATGGACTGCCTCATTGAGCGTGACGGCCACATCGTCATCATTGACTATAAAACGGATCGTACCGGCTCCGTTGAAGAACTGCAAAGCCATTACAGAACCCAGCTTCTCGTCTATAAAGACGCAGCAGAGCAGCTTCTCGGCAAGCCGGTTATCGGCGCATACCTGTGGTCTTTCCACTGGGGACAGATGATTGCCATCAAATGACACTTCAAAAAAGAATATTTCCAAATAACGAAACTGCCCTTATAAGTCAGATCCGGAAAATTCGGCTTATAGAGGCAGTTTCATTCCTATTATATTTTTTTTGCTTTTAGGCGCAGGGAGTTCATCAAACACCGTCTTGAATAATCATTTCACCACATCGATTTCAGGCCGGCGGTCCCTGAATACATGGATAGTATCCCTGATTTGTTGAAGTATATCCGTATCTATATCCCCGAAAGCAATCCCTTCTTCCGTTCCCAGACGGCAGACGTCATTCCCCCAGGGATCGAGAAGCACCGAGTTTCCCGCGTACTCCGTTCCCCCTGAAATTCCGCCTTGGTTGACGGCGCACAGATAGATCTGATTCTCCACCGCTCTTGCCTGCCCTAAAAGCGTCCAGTGGAAAAGACGCGCCTTCGGCCAGGCGGCAGGGATAAAAAACAAATCCGCTTTCCCTTCCAGGACGGAACGGCGCACAAGCTCGGGAAAACGGATATCATAACAAATAGCCATGGAGCAGGAAATGTCATCCAACGCAAAGGAAACCGCATGATCACCGCCTTTGAAATACATCGGTTCATGGGCATAGGAAAACCCGTGAACTTTATCGTATTCAGCAATCTTCCGTCCTTCCCTGTCAAAAACGAAAGAACGGTTATATACATCATCCCCATAAAGAACAGCTGCCGAACCGCCTACGACATTCACATGGTGTTTTTTTGCAAAAGAAGACAAGAACGTTTCCGTCCGCTTTCCACCTTCATCAGCAATTGATTTCAGTTTGCGGGAAATATAAAACCCCGTGTTCCACGTTTCAGGAAGGACAAGAATATCCGGATTTCCCTCCATCGCCTGTTCCATCAATTCTTCCGCATGGCGGTAATTCGTTTCCACATCGGCAAGAACCGCCTGCATTTGTATAAGGGCTATTTTCTTTTTCATAATGTCTCCTTACGCTGCTGCATTTCTATTTCTTCATTATAAATAAAACAAAAACAAAATAAAACCGCCTGTTTCAAAGAACAAACGGTCTTATAAGCCAAAATTTATTTTTAGAAAGAGTATCGCGCGGAAAGGGTAAATGTCCTTCCGTCACCTGCATAATACTTATCAGAGGCGGATTCCTGATCATAGTATTCTCTGTCAAGGATGTTATAAATGCTGAACTGGACAGAAAGATTTTTGTTCACCGCATAAGCGGTATCCATGTTCAAAAGGAAGTAGGCATCACGGGATTTGAATTTGCCGCTTTTCCATCCCGGCTCATTCCTTGCGGAAACGAACATACTGTCCACATTCACGGTCCACGGATGATTTGTGTACGTCACACCGGAATGGAAAAGGTGGCGGGGAATTTCATAATCTCTTCCCATGGCATAGCCATTATCCGCATCGGCCACTTTGCCAAGCTGCCAGGTATAATTGGCATAAACCGACCACAGACTGCTGAACTTATGGGTAACGGACAGTTCCGCCCCATGGGTCCTTGCCTCTCCTACATTTTTATATGTCTTTATATCAGCACCTTTAGCAGTTTTTCCGATAGTAACGAGGTCAATGTAGTCCTTTGTCCTCGCATAGAACAGGTCTGCGGAAATTTTTGTTTTCCCCAGGTCTTTCTTAATTCCCAGTTCCCAATTTGTCGTCGTTTCGGGTTTCAAAGACGGGTTCGGCTCATAACGGCCGCCATAGGACGGTTCCGCATACCGGTAGAGCTGGTAGAGAAGGGGCGGCGCAAACGATTTCCCAAAAGACAGGTACAGATTGGTATGATCATCCAACGCATAACTGGCAGACAACTTAGGCGAGAACTGGTGGTAGGAATCAGATTCCAGTCTTGTCGGCGCATTTCCCCTGTAATAATTATAACCGCCATATTTTTCATAATAGTCGTACCGCCCGCCGATGTACGCTGCCCAGCGGCTGCTGAGCTTCCATTTGTCCTGAATATATAAAGCCCATGACTTCGCCTTGCCTCCGAGCCATTGGTCATCTTTATTTCCTTTCACGGCACTGTCCCATGATTTCCAGTCGGAAACAGTCTTCCAAATAGTTTCATCAAACCGGTCCTTCCCGTAAGAACCGCCGAAAAGAATGGTATGGCTGCCTGCGGTCCAGCGTTTATTCAAATCAAAATCCCACGATTTTGAAGGATAGGATGTCTTGCTGCCGGCACCGTCAAAAGTGCGGCTTGCCTTGACCGTCTTATCAGGCGTGATATATCCGCTTTTTGTGTAGTCGGTCATGCCGAAATGGGCATGGATTTTATCCTTCTGATCATTGTAGGTAAGACTTTGCATGTCATAGACACGCCAGCCCCTGTTGCCGAAAAACGTGGACGCCGGTACGCCTGACGGTTTGCTGAAACCCGCAGACAGGTACGAACGGGGATCCGTATATTTCCATGTATAGTTGGAATGGGTGAATTTATAAGTGAGCTTTCTGTCTTCCGTGAAATCATAGCCCAGATTGAAGCCATAGCTTTCGGACATGACTTCCTTCTTCCCCCGGTCGCCGATGATGTATTCTTTCCCGTCAGCGGTCGTGTCCAGAGAAGAAGTATCCACACCGGTAAAATTATTTTTTCCTTTGCTATTCTTTATGGCATAAGAGGACAGGTACGAACGCCAGCCGTCCGTTATTTTACTTTCATAAAAGACGCCCCAGTTCAATCGATCCTTCCGTCCGCTTGCCATATAACTCTGCTTCACCGTGTTGTGGCTGCCGTATCCCAAGTTTACAGCACCGTGGACGCCATTTTCTTTCGCCGACTTTGTCATGATATTGATGACGCCGCCAACCGCACGCCCTCCATAGAGCGCCGACTGCCCGCCGCTGACTACTTCCACTTTGCGGATATTTTCCACAGGAATCATATTCCAGTCTACTGTGCTGTTCCAGGCGGTATTCATCTGCTGTCCGTCAACGAGGACAAGGATATTCTTGGAATTATATCCGCGAAGGTTCACGCTGCCTTCCACCGTAGTATCCACCTGCACACCGGTCGCCAAAGCAACGGCCTGTGCCGCATTCTGCACATTGCGGTCCTTAATTTCCTTTTCTGTCACGATCTGTACATTCGCAGGAACATCCTTTGTCGTTTCTGCCTGCCGGGTCGCCGTGACGGTGAGCCCCTTCAGTTCATACACCGGCACAGGCGCCGCACTTGCGCTCACACCGCCCGCGGCTGCCAATACAGCCAACATCATTCCATACTTTTTACTTTTCATCATCTTTATCCCCTTTACTTCTGCTGACAGGATTCTTAGATATAAAATAGCACAACTGCATATAATTGTTAATACTTAATAAATAATCAGGCATAAAATATATTTATTCCCATATCACGCAGCTTACACACCGCCGCCCCCCCGGGTCAAACGTATTTATTCTTCCGCGCGCTCTTTTTTCAAGCCGCCATCGGCGTAAGGGATATAGATGGAAAGGATTCCGAAAATAGCCAGAAGCCAGCAGTACCACATATGGGGAATGATTTCCATCGCATTTATCACAGTACCATTTTTCGACGCCAGCGCGGAAGCGGTCAGAAGCTGGGCACCATAGGGAATAATCCCCTGGAACACACAGGAAAAAATGTCCAAAAGCGACGCGCTCCTGCGGGAATCTATCCCATATTCATTGCTGATATCTTTTGCCACACCGCCGCTGATAATAATTGCCACCGTATTGTTTGCCGTGGCACAGTCCGTCAGGGACACGAGCGCCGCGATGCCCAGCTGGGCGGATTTATTCCCTTTAATCATTTTGCGCAGTTTGGAAATAAGCCATTCGATACCGCCGTAGTAAGCAATCATTTCTGAAATACCGCCGCAGAAAAGAGCAAGGAAGAAGGCTTCTCCCATCCCCATAAAGCCGTTCCAGATATTCTGTGCGAAAGTAATAACCGTAAGCTCCGCCGATGCCATGCCGATAAATCCGGCAAGGAATATTCCTGCAGTGAGTACGAGGAATACATTTGCCCCAAGAAGCGCCAGTCCAAGAACGGCAATATAAGGAAATACTTTAAGCAGGCTGTAATCAAGCTCCTGCAAATCAGCTGCCGCTGACGGCTGGCCGATAACAAGGAGAAGAAAAATCGTGAGAACTGCCGCCGGAAGGGCAATTCTGAAGTTCATTTTAAATTTATCTTTCAATTCACAGCCCTGCGTCCGTGTCGCTGCAATCGTGGTATCAGAAATCATGGATAAATTATCTCCGAACATAGCGCCGCCCACACAGGCCGCCACCATGAGCGCTTCAGAAATTCCGCTCTTCACAGAAATTCCCGCTGCAATGGGCACGATGGCCGCAATGGTTCCCATAGAAGTCCCCGTGGCCGTACCCATAAACGCAGAAATAATGAAAATGCCTGCCGTCAGGTATTGGGCAGGAACAAAACTGATCCCCAGATTTACTGTTGCGTCACGGCCGCCCATAGCGGCTGCCACGGCGGAAAATGCACCGGCAAGGATGTAAATCATGAGCATGGTCATGACATTTTCGTTGCCCGCGCCTCGTGAAAAAATACCGAATTTTACCTGAAGCGTTTCATCTCCCATAAAGAAAGCGGAAAGAACCGCAATAAACATGGCCGTCACCGATGGAAACTGGTAAAATGCCATTTCCACGCCATGAATCTGAAAATAAATCCCCGCGCCGAGATAAATGACGATAAAAATTAAAAAAGGCAGAAGAGAGAGCGCTCCTTCCTTTTTGTGCCGATACCCCATCCGAAAATCCCCCTTTACGTTTTCACCCATTATAACAAGATTTACCCTAAAATAAAAACAGCTTGAAGCCTTTCGCCCAAAGCTGCATCGATAACAAAATATTTCTTCCGGTCTGCTACAGCAGCACCATTTTCAATCCGATGGAGATGAGAATAATTCCGCCGAGGACAGCAGCTTTATCCGCCAGCCTCACTCCGAATTTCCTGCCGATCATTACCCCGGCCACACAAGCCGCAAATGTTACTGCCGCAATAATGAGAGCACAGACAAATGCGACCGCCAAGTCCATTTGCTCATTGGTAAACCCTGCGGAAAGCGCATCGATGGAAGTCGCGACGCCTTGCAGCAAAAGTGCTTTTTTCCCCACACCAGCCCGGATATGTCCCGCATCACCGGAAAATCCTTCTTTCACCATGCTTACGCCGATAAAGCAAAGAAGAAAACAGGCAATCCATGGGATATAGGACGCAAAGAATTGGAATACCTCCACAATGATATGCACACAGATCCATCCCGCCATAGGCATAAGCCACTGGAAAAATGCAAAAGTGCCCGCCATAAAACTGATTTTTTTCCATCCCATGCCCGGTTCATGAAAACCGTTCGCCAGAGAAACAGAAAAAGCATCCATCGCAAGACCGGCACCGAGGAGCACGCTGCTCAGCAGAAATACAAAGTCCATATTTTCTCTCTTTCGGAAAATAAAAAACCGGAACGCTATGCCCGGTAAATTTCCTGATCAGAGATCCCGCGCATAGCTTTTGCTAAACACGTGAGTCTCGCATTTTAAAGTAGAGCCAGGCCATAAGGTCAGCATGTTGACTTACTGCACAGGATGCTTGCTACTCCCCCACTTATTGAGAATAATATCACCAAACCTGCTGTCTGTCAAACAAAACAATCAGTATTCATCGCGTTTCCAATACTTGAAATACATTATCATTTAGAAATTTTTATTTCGCTTCATCTAAATATCTTTTTAGCTCTGCCGTCATTGTACGGAGTCCTCTGACACCCGGTACACCCCGCTTTCTCATCTCGGAAAGGGGACAAAATGACCGGTCATAGGTTTTATTTCGCCTGATACGCATACAGTACCGTTCCCGTTTCTTATCTTCTTTTCGGCAGGGAATATCGACTTCCACCGCTTCACAGCGGTACAGGATAGCAGAGTAAGGCGCCGCCATATACATGTACACCGTGTCTCCCTTCTCGATATGTCCCGCCTGCTTCCATTCCACAACATCCGTCTTCCGGAATGCGGAAATGATGTCATAGTAATACGGATTGGCAGGTATGATCCATGTATGGGGCGCTGTGTCCTGTTTTGCTCCGTCCTTCTTTTTCTGCGTCAATCGGTAACTTTCTTCCAGAAATTCCATAATCTGCCCGTCCGGCAGTGTATCGTCCAGAATCAGACTCACCCAGCTCTTTTTATTCATATGCCAGGCGGGATAAATACCTGCTGTTCCGCAGAGCCTTTTTCTCTCTTCCGGCAGAATTTTCACATTGATCACTTCTATAACCGCCCCGTCTTTTCCATCATCCAGTTTATTTCTCGGAATTGCCGCAATGATTCCGTACCATTTTTTATTTTCATGATTTCTGAATACGCCATATCCGGGATATTTTTTCCACGGAAAATCCGGACGGTCGCCGTACCGCATCCTGATCATCTCCGCAATCCGTTCCGACTGGTCAAAAAGAAAAAGTCTGTCAGTAAAACATCCAGCACCTATCGTTTCCAATATTTCCACATAACGGGCCCTGACCATATTCACAAAGGCCCCCGTCTGATACGGCACATGGACGGGAAGATACTCCTCTCCCGCCGCCGTATCGAAAACGCGTCCGAAAACATTCCCTTCAAGGCTGATAGAAATGTCCGCCCTGAAATCTCCATCCATAAATAATTGGGAATAATGGTACCCTTCTTTGTCCTTATGAAAACCGAACTCCGCCAGTTTCTCGAAATCCGGTTTTTTCCGTTCAAATACTTTTGCTTCCAACCCCATATCCTTCTCCTTAAAAATCCATCTCCTGTAATTACACGCCGCAGAGCCGTCCGTAAAAAAGAGATTCCCGAAAGAATCTCCTGATCACACTATTCCCTTTTAGCTGGTTTGATCCCTTTCTCATAACTGGAGAAATCTTCCTTTATCCATGCCAAAAACTCTTTACATTCCGCCTTGAATGCAGGGGAAGGTTTCAATGCCAGGGCGCATCGGAACTCTTCTCCCGCACGCCGGCTCAATGTCTCCGCTTTTTTTACATCTTCTTCCTGCTCCGCGCAGTAATACAGGGCAAACCCGAGCCGGTAATGCCATTCATAGTTTTCTCTATTCCGATCCATACGTTCTTCCAGAATTTCCAGCGCCTTTTCATACTGCTCCGTATTATTATAAGCCACGGCCAGCTCACCCATCAGGAGATCCGTCTGTTCTTCTTTAGGAAGAGAGGTAATGGCCTTTATGACTTTCTGCGGTTCATCATTTACGTACCATTCTGCAATCTGTTCCAGAAACGGCCGGTTCTTATCAAAATAAGCCTCCTCTTCCGGTGTATACTCCTCCTCTGCTTCACAGCAGATATACTCCATGACCATCTGGCAGAGATTTCCCGCCCTGTCGTAACCGAAGTATACGGGATAGCAGCCGTCTCCGAATCCGCTCTGTATCATGGGAAGCCGGTATGAAGTCCCCGGTATCGTGAAATTGATCCAGTCGCCCCCTTCTCTCTGGAACCGGGGCGCTGCTTCATAGCTCTTTGCAAATATATCTGCAAAGAAATCATAATATATATTTCCTTCCGGATTCTTTTCATACCAGTCACTTTCAAATTTGCAATAAGCGTCCCTTACTTTGACATCTGCCACAGTCGCCAGCCCTGCATCGACAGCGAATCCGATATAATCAAAATTTTCCCAATCAGACAAATCTTCTGTACCGGTCAGCGCCAATTCATAGTAAGCCGCTTCTTCCTCAGCGAAACGGATCCGTGTGGCAATGTAGCGGAAATTTCCTTCTTCCATTTCTGCCGCCAGTGTTTCCAGCATAAACGTTCCGACAGGAACTTTCTCCCTGTACGGCACAGTGTTTTTATCCAAATACACAAGAGGGTCGCATACAATGATCTTCCCTGTAGGGAAAGTTACGGTTCCCATGGAAAATAAAAACAGTTTCTTACCCTGAAACTCACTTTTTGCAAACAACTCTTCATAATCGACAGAAGGCGCCAGCATTCCTTCCTTCTTTAATTTTTCATATGCTTTTACCCATTTTTCTTCATCCAACATCCCTATCCCGCCTTTCCGATATCATCTTTATTATATGATTTAATTCTATCATTCTCTTTTCTCGAATGTCCACGCCCGCAAAAAAGAGCCTCCCGAAGGGGACCCTTTTCATCAAAAGTAAGAACTATCCCTTAAAATATTTCACGCCTGCTTCCAGCAAAGGCTGGAATTTATTGCCGTAAATATTTTTCGCGATATTCGCGCCGTTTCTTTCCGTATGCCCCATCTTTCCCAGAACTCTGCCGTCAGGACTGGTAATGCCCTCAATGGACCAATTTGACCCATTCAGGTTGTACCGGCTGTCATAAGTCGGGTGGCCTTCACTGTCTGTATAAAGTGTTGCTACCTGTCCATTGGCAATAAGCACTCTGATCTGTTCATCAGACGCAATAAAGCGGCCTTCCCCATGGCTTATGGGAATACTGTGCAGATCACCCGGCCGGCATAAAGACAGCCATGGAGATTTCGTGGAAACTACTTTTGTCGTTACATAATGGGACAAATGGCGTCCGATGGTATTGAATGTCAGCGTCGGCGCCTCTTCTGTCAGTGGCTTAAATTCACCGTACGGAACAAGCCCCAGTTTGATCAGAGCCTGGAATCCGTTGCAGATACCGAGAACTAATCCGTCTCTTATATGGAGAAGTTCTTCCATGGCCTCCATGAGTTTTGCATTGCGGAATACGGCCGCAATAAACTTGCCGCTTCCATCCGGTTCATCCCCCGCGGAAAAGCCGCCGGGAAACATGACGATCTGTGATCTGGAAATACGTCTTGCCATTTCTTCCACGGATTCTTTCAGTTCCGCCGCATCTCTGTTTCTCATGATGAAGATGTCTGTATCAGCGCCTGCCCGTTCAAAGGCTCTCGCACTGTCCACTTCGCAGTTGGTACCCGGCATCGTGGGAATAAATACTTTCGGTCTTGTGATGGCGGTTTTCACGGCAAAGCGGAATTTCGGTTCCGTTTCGGCAATGACCGGAATAGTTCCTGTAAGATTTTCCGCACGTCTTGGGAAAATAGGATCCAAAGTCTTCTCATACGCACGAAGAAGGTCTTTCAGAGAGATTTCCGTATCCGCTACTTTCATCACCTCTCCGCCGATGGTGCCGAGAATTCTCGTGTGCGGCTGCTTTGCGTACTCTTCTGCCAGTTCCTGCGCAGTTTCCACAATGATCGCCCCATAGAAGTTCCCGAAATACTTCGGCAGAGGCAAAGTCCCCGTCGTGAAGTCCACCCCCAGCTTATTGCCGAAAGCCATCTCCGCGGCAGTCACAGCGACACCGCCGTGTCCTACGGCTTTCATGGCCGCAATATTTCCTTTCTTCACTTCCTGGTACAGGAAATCGGCATGCAGCTTGAATACGTCAAGGTTCGGCATTCCCGTCTCATCCTTGGGCATCCCGAAAAGCATGAGGGTATTTCCTGCCTGTTTCAACTCCTGGCTGACCGCTTCAGAAGCCTTTCCGGGAGCAGCAGCAAAGGAAACAAGCGTCGGCGGTACATGGAGATCATTAAACGTACCGCTCATGGAATCTTTGCCCCCGATGGCGCCAAGACCGAGAGCCGCCTGCATATGGAATGCCCCAAGAAGAGCAGCAGCAGGTTTTCCCCAGCTTGTCCTGTCTGTCAGTTTTTCAAAATATTCCTGGAGCGTGAGGTATGCCCTGCGCCAATCCGCCCCCATCGCCACGAGGCGTGTCACGGAAAGAAGAACCGCATATACGGCGCCATGGAAAGGGCTCCATTCCGCCAGATCCGGATCAAAGCCGTGTGCCATGAAGCTTGCGCTGTCCGTCTGGCCCCGTCGTACAGGAAATTTAGCCGCCATTCCGTCAGCGGGCGTCTTCTGGTACCTGCCTCCAAAAGGCATAAGAACCGTCCCCGCTCCGACAGTAGAATCAAAACGTTCCACAAGTCCCTGCTGGGACGCATTATTCAGGTCACCCATGGCTTCTAACCACATCGCACGGATATCTTTGATTTCAGGACGGACAAAAAAGCCTTCTTCATCCGGTTGGGCAATATATACATCTTTTCTTTGGGACGCCCCGTTTGTATTAAGGAAGGCACGGGAAATATCGACGATCTTATCGCCCCGCCAGGTCATCACAAGACGCCCCGTATCATTCACATCGGCAATGACTGTCGCTTCCAGATTTTCTTCCGCCGCATAGGAAATAAAACGATCGGCGTCTTCTTTCCTGACAACCACCGCCATCCTTTCCTGCGATTCGGAAATCGCCAGTTCCGTACCGTCAAGGCCTTCATATTTCTTCGGCACGCTGTCCAAGTTGATGGAAAGACCGTCTGTCAGTTCCCCTGCCGCCACGGATACGCCGCCCGCGCCAAAGTCATTGCACCGCTTGATCAGACGGGTCACTTCGCCGCGGCGGAAAAGGCACTGGATTTTTCTCTCCGTCAGCGGATTGCCTTTCTGCACTTCCGCGCCGCAGGTTTCGATAGATTCCGTATTCAGTTCTTTGGATGAGCCTGTCGCGCCGCCCATACCGTCACGGCCTGTCCGTCCGCCCACGAGGATAACCACATCCCCCGCCTGCGGCCGTTCACGAATGACATGGCTTTCCGGAGCCGCTGCTATAACAGCGCCGATTTCCATGCGTTTTGCCATGAATCCAGGGTGATAATATTCTTTCACTTCCCCTGTGGCAAGGCCAATCTGATTTCCGTAAGAGCTATACCCTTTCGCCGCTTCCACAACGATTTTCTTCTGCGGTAATTTGCCCGTAAGTGTTTCGGAAAGCGGTGTGTGCGGATCCGCAGCGCCAGTGACACGCATCGCCTGGTATACATAAGAACGTCCGGACAGCGGGTCTCTGATGCAGCCGCCGAGACAGGTCGCCGCACCGCCGAAAGGTTCGATTTCCGTAGGATGGTTATGCGTTTCATTCTTAAAGAGAAGGAGCCAGTCTTCTTCTCCATCGACAGTGTCAATCGTCACTTTGATTGTACACGCATTGATTTCTTCGGAAGAGTCCAGATTTTCCAGGCGGCCTTCTTTGCGAAGCGCCTTCACGGCCACCGTCGCCATATCCATGAGTGTCACAGGACGGCCGACATTTTCACCGTACACTCGGAGACGGGCATCTGCGTACTCATTCCATGCCTCTTTGATCGGTTTGGTGAAAATGCCGTCTTCAATTCCTACTTCGGTAAGTTCCGTGGAAAACGTGGTATGACGGCAGTGATCGGACCAGTAAGTGTCAAGTACACGGATCTCAGTGACTGTTGGATCGCGCTTTTCTTCCGTCCTGAAATATTCACGAATCATAGCCAGATCATCATGGCTCATGGCAAGTCCCATGTCTTTAATCAGTCTGTCGATCCCGTCATCATCCAATTCACGGACACCCTCTACAACCCCTACAGGCTTCGGCTCTTCAACCGGCAGATCCAGGGTTTCCGCTTCTTCCAGAGATGCTTCTCTTGATTCCACAGGATTTACAAGAAATTTCAAAATTTTTTCCCGATCTCCGTCTGTAAAATCACCATGGAAAACATACACCAGAGCACACCGTACACGGGCACCGTCATGGCCTGTAACAATAGCAAGGCACTGTTCTGCCGAGTCCGCCCGCTGATCATACTGGCCGGGAAGGAATTCCACGGCAATCACCATATCCCCTTTCGGTAATTCCTCCTGCACGGAGTCTACCGGCGGTTCGGAGAAAACGGTCGCCACAGCCTTTTCATAATCGTCACCACTCAGATGATCCACATCATAACGGTGATAAATGGCCGTTTCATGAATCCTTTCACCAAGAATTTCTTTCAGCTGGGCAGTCAGACTTTCTTCTCCCTGCCGGAAGTTTTCTTTCTTTCTCACGTAAAGCCGTCTAATGTCAGACAAAGCGCACACCTTCTCTTTCATATATTATCCAAATGACAGAACGGAAATAAATGGAACAAACCTGTTTATACACACTTATATTACCACAAAGCTTTCCCCGCCGTCCTCATGTTTCCCCGCATGCGCCTTTTATTTCCGCAGAGACATATTTCTCTTCTGTATCTAAAGGAAAAGATAGTTCTGTCCAACAAAAAAGCACCCGCCGGGGATGACGGACACCTTTGCATGTCTTATTGCGGGAAGCATTTCATCTCTACACGGAAATGAGATAATAAAGAACAGTATACAGGCGGCTTTACCCTTTCTTTCCATACCGATACCGCTTTACCGCCTCAGTGAAATTCATTCAAAAAACGCATTCCCTGTTTTTTTATACATGGAAAAACCAATCCCATCCATCCGTCATCCGGCAGGGAATCCCCCGGGACTCCATCAATTGAAAAAACTCTTTCAATTTTTCCTCGGCACTTTCATAATTGTAATACTTAAATCCCTCTCCCCAGATTATCATGCCTGTCTTCCTGCCGTTTTTTCGATACAGACGAATAAAGTACTTGGCGCCCCCACTCAGCGGGCGGCGGTACAGTAGTACTTTCCTTGCTTCCACCCGTTCTATATCGGACAGGGGACAAGAAGTTTCAAACACATTATGGATATACAGTATCTCATTTTCTATATGATAAGCGGTAAACGCTGTCCCCTGCCAGATATGGCGGAGCAGACGCCAGCCGTAAAAGGCAAGTACAAACAAAATGCCAAGAAAAAATACACTCTCTGCAAAGATGACAAATCCCACAAGCCACAAAAAAGGATCCATGATGTCCCTTTCCTTTCTCAAATCCGTTCTGATACCGGTATCCCATTCCGGCTACGTTCTTTTGCAGAAAATATATCCTCCGCTTGCGGGGCTGATTTCTTTTCCTGATCTGTTTATCCAAGAAAATCCCTGACCCCTGCTGCATAAAATGAAGTTTTCCCATATCCAATTTATACTATGTCTTGTTTTTCACATGTTCCCATGCTGTATGAAGAAAACTCCGCAAAAAGATCTTTTTCACCACCAAATACAGAATAAAGAACATGGCCGGAAGCGACAGGGATGAAGCAAACAGCCTGACTCCATAACCGCTATACAAATCGGGCATCCCTGCCGCAGAATCCACAATATATCGCAGCAAAGGGAAATACACTTCCACAAACCATTTCCACGCCGCAGGAAGGGCAAGCAGCAGAATCCCCGCCAGCAGGATCAATACAACAAGAACAAGTATCCTGATCTTCCATACTACTTCATCATAAATACGTGCTTTTTCTCCTTCTGTAAGCTCCTGCAATTCCGGCATGATCTGCTCCCACCGGCGAAATGTTTTTCCCCGCCCTGTTCCCAGATGAACCAGATTCCGCGACTGCCTGCGCCGCACCCACAGCCCCAGAAAGAGGCTCATTACACCCAGAAGAAAAGGCAGCCCCGCATAAAGCAGAAGATAACCGGGAGGAAATGATACCTCTACCGCAGACAGCACGGTCAGTCCTATCACCGGCAAGATGATGAGCGGTATCCCCATGAGCAGAAAAGGAAGCATGAAATAGTTAGAATACATCTGCCTCGTAAGACGCCACCCTTTCCCATACCCCATTGGCTCTGGGGACTGGATTCCACGGTCTTCCGCCATCTGCACACGAACGATATATTCCGTTCCAAAAAGGCCCTTCCCCGTTACACATTGGTATTTTGAACCGATATGATCAACAAACAGCCGCTGGCGCCACGCATCTGCCACATAGGGCCCGCTTTCCTTAAACCAGAAAAAATGCATATTTACATGACGGTAATGTCTGCCCCTCATCCTCCGCGTCTGATAATCACGGAGCGTAACAATTTTGCTTTCTTTCCCATGGATACAAAACGGATCCACCCAATGGAGAAGGATATCACGCATGCAGAAAACGGAAAGGAAAGCACACACGGCCATCAGCCACAATGACTCCATTCCAAACAGGAAGCGGCAGAAAAGTACAACCGGAACTGCCAGCAGTATACTGGCGAAAAACAGCTTCCTCCGATCATATTCCAAATCTGTAGAAAAAAATGACGTAACATACCGCGGAGCAACTTTACGGCCAAAATACGGTCTATGGCTGGCCAGGTTCAATACGCCCAGCAGACAGATGATGCCTCCCGCAGTACTTTCTCCCGTATCCATGGCAATGACAGTACCGCCTATTATAAAAGAGATGATGGAAAAGATCTTCCCGCCCGGCCCTTCGATGACATACCGGCAGGTAAGACAGAAAAAGCAAAAATACATAGTCAGCACAAGCCAGGATGTCATAGGCATACAATCTCTCAATGCAGCCATCATAAGACAGCCCCTTTCGTCCTATACTTTAATCCGTAATAACCGTCATAACTTCTATATCATATGATATGCGCCGGCCTCCGTCAAAGATGCAGGGAAATCCCCAAAGAAAGCAGGTATATACGAAGCGAATGGGAATGGAGAACCCCATAACACCACAGTCCGTAATCCGTCTTCTGCTTTTCTAAAACCGTACTTGTTCCAGTTATCATAAAAAACCGGCCCCTTTATGGAAGCCGATTCTTTGCATGTTCTTCAATTATCCGAGAAAACCTCTTGTATTCTGCGCTTCTACCACACGCTGGAGCGCAAGCATATACGCGGCAAGACGATAAGTGACTTTATATTTTTCTTTCAGTGCCAGTACATCTTCATAGCCCTGGCGCATTTTAATTTTCAACCGTTCATTGTATTCGTCTTCTGTCCAGTAGTAACCGGTGCGGTTCTGTACCCATTCAAAGTAAGAACCGACCACACCGCCTACATTGGACATGACATCAGGCAGCACTTCGATGCCTTTCTTTTCAAAACAGATATCCGCTTCTTCGGTGGTCGGGCCGTTAGCGCCTTCCAGTACCAGTTTAGCTTTCACCAGTTCCATTGTCTTTTCATTAAGCTGGTTTTCCATTGCCGCCATAAAGAGCACATCCACGTCCTGAGAGAAAAGGTCCATATCCGGAATGATGGTTGCCCCCGCTTCGGTATAGCCTTTCAGGGATCTTCCGTGGGAATTTGCGTATACATACATCGTTTCGATATCAAGACCATTCGGGTTGTACCAGGTACCGTTAATATCGCCGACACAGACCACTTTTACCCCCTGCCGGTGGATCAGGAGGGACCCGACAGAACCTACATTGCCGAATCCCTGGACGGCCATGGTGAGTCCGTCCATTTTTTTATGATTCTTTTCGCACCAGGTTTCCAGTGTAAAGAGAAGTCCTCGTCCGGTCGCTTCATTTCTGCCGAGAGAGCCGCCGGTCGCCAGCGGTTTGCCGGTAACGACCCCCGGTTCCCATTTACCCGAAAGGGCGGCGTATTCATCAGCAATCCATGCCATGATCTGACCGTTTGTGTTTACATCAGGCGCCGGCACATCTTTGTCAGGTCCGATAATCGGGAAAATTTTACGCACATAGCCGCGTGCCAGACGCTGGAGTTCGCGTTGGGACAGTTTATGGGGATCTACCTTGATACCGCCTTTAGCGCCGCCGTAAGGAATATTTCCAATCGCGTTCTTTATGGTCATCCATGCGGCAAGAGCTTTTACTTCATTCTCGTCAGAAGCGGGATGGAAGCGGATACCGCCTTTTGCCGCGCCGCGGGCCGTATTGTGCTGTACACGGTACCCCGAAAACACTTCCACATGGCCGTCATCCATGGTAATCGGAATGCTCACGGTCAGTTCCCTTTCCGGATAACGCACAAATTCATAGTCATTCTTTTTGTAACCTAAAACTTCGGCTGCCTTGTCCAAAACATGGAGCATATTTTCATAAGGATTGTAGTTTGCCATTTCATCACCTCAAAGATAAAAATAAAATGAACATCTTAGATAAATATACCACTTTGCTTTCAGGATTACACTTAAATCGTCACATTATACCTTATTTGTATAATATAAATGTTTATGATGACAGAAAGTCAATCAGATATTCCCCCATGGGTTTCATGAGCCGAGCCGAACCCGCCAGCGGGGAATGCCATCCTCCGTCTCTACCCGTTCCAGTCCTTCGAAAAAACAATGATCGCCCAAATCTTTCCCTGCCAGCTGGTTGTGCACTTTCATCAAAAGCTCCCCGCTCGTAAAACATCTTCCGTTATTTGCGGACAGCAGGGCTTCTATATCCGTCTGAAACAGGCCGTCTATCCGATTCTCCTCATCCAAATCAGATTCATCGACCACCTTTTCATTGGCAAGCAGTTCTTCTCTCCCTGAAAGGAACGCTTCATAGACAATATAGACTTTTCCCGCTTCCACAGCGGTTTCCTCCGGTTTCCAAATTTTACAGTTGTCTTCCATATAACTTTTCAAATCTTCAGAAAAAGTGTCTACTGATGTATATGTTTTTTCGTCAAAGGCCCAATAAATGTGATTCAGCATTTCCTCCCCCTTTTCGCGAAGGTTCCGAAGGAATGTGCCCGCTCCATCCTGTCCGCCTGCAGGCGTATGAGCCGGATCCCCGCCACTCCTCTTATCCGGTGTATCTTTAAGTGTGTACAGCTTTTCCCAGCCGGAGGTATCGGGAATGATATTCCGGTTCCTGTAATTTTGCAGCGCATACAGTACCTGCTCCCCAGTCTGCCTCTCTTTTCCATAAATGACGCTTCCACCTTCTTCCGCCTTGCTGATTTCCAGAGTAAACAGATTCCCCTCATCATGAGCGGTCTGCATGAAAAGGCTGCCCATGACGGGCGCAGGCGGCGTCAGGATCAGATACTGCACATCATCTTTTTGCAGAAGTTCCATTGTTTTTTTGATGTCTTCCGAGACAAACTGCACAGTCGTATTCACATCCGTTTCCAGGCGCCACCGTTGTGATAATTTCCCCGCTTCCCTTCTCAACAGCGGCTTCTTCAGAAAATAAACGACGGCAAGCGCCGGAATCACGATCGGCAAAACAAGGGGAAGCACATAAGGAAGGCTCATAACGGCCGCACCTTGCCGCTTTGCCATGGAATGCACGTTTTTATGAACCTCATTCACTTTATCCGCACTGTGGTTCAACACATCAAAAAACGCCGGATCTTCCAGCGAAAGGAAAAAAAGACAGCAAAGGGCGGCACCTGCCAGAAGCCCTGTTAAAACCAATAATTGGAAAGTAACGCGCCGGCATATCTCTTCTTTTTCCTGCTGCGTCAGGCACTCCATTTCCGGTATACCCCGGCTCCATTTTTCAGCCCGTTCTTCTTTTGTCATTCAGCACCTCTTTTTCATAAACAGGATAAACCATTTATTTTCATCGCTTTAAGTATACACTATCAGCAAAACAAAAACTCCCCCTGAGGAGAGTTATGAAATCAAATCATCCGATCAGACTGCGCGCTGCAATGACCGTAATCAGAAGCGGCAGGACAATTTGAAAATACGGTTTCAGCCAGCGGGGAATCTTCATGCCGTCGCCGGTATTCACTTCTTTCAGATAATGGTCGAATCCCCAGCCATATTTCGACACGCAGAAAAGGGCAAAAATCAGGGAACCGATGGGAAGCACAAGATTACTTACAATGAAATCTTCTGTATCAAGGATCCCTTTTGATCCCAAAATCTGTACATCAGACCACATATTAAATCCGAGAACACAGGGGATACTGCCGAAAAATACAAGCGGTAAAAGGATATAAACAGCCTTTTTGCGGTCCCATCCGAAGTTATCCATACAGTTGCCGATAAGTGCTTCAAATACAGCAGTCACCGTGGAAAAACTGGCAAAGGTCATAAAAACAAAGAACAATCCGCCCCAGATCTGCCCCATAGGCATATTGATAAAAATATTCGGAAGCGTAACGAAAATCAGGGACGGCCCCTGATCCGGTTCCATACCGTACGCAAAGCATGCCGGAAAAATAATAAGGCCCGCGAGAAGCGCTACGAAGGTATCAAGCGCCGTAATTCGTACCGCTTCTCCGCCAAGACTGTTCTTCTTATCCATGTAACTCGCAAATATTTCCATGGAACCCTGGCCGACAGACAAAGTGAAAAATGCCTGATTCATAGCGGCTGCCGCCACATTACCGAGACCGGCCTCAACCGCCCGCCCCCAGTCGGGAAGCAGGTAAAACGCAATCCCTTTTTCACCGCCGGGAATCATGACGCTGTTCACCGCCAAAAGAATAATCAGTCCCAAAAGTCCGAGCATCATGAACTTTGTCACTTTTTCGAGACTGCCCTGCACACCGCCCGCACAAACCGCAAACCCTACAAGTACAGTAAGTCCCATAAAAAACATGAGTTCCATCGGACTGGAAACCATCTGTCCGAAAATATCCGCTACCTTGCCGGGCGATGCTTCCACAAAGGAACCGCTCAGGAATTTCCAGAAATAATCAACCATCCATCCGGAAATGGTGGTGTAATAAACCATAAGGATATAGCTGCCGATGAGACACACCCATCCGTGCAGATGCCAGTACATTCCTTTCGGTTCCAACGTTTCAAAACCGCGGAGCACGCTTTTGCGGCTCGAACGGCCGACAGCCAGTTCCATCGTAACCACCGGAATCCCGAGAAGGATTAAAAACGTCAGATAAAACAGTACAAAAACAGCACCGCCATATTCTCCGGTAATATATGGGAACTTCCACACATTCCCGATACCGATGGCACAGCCCGCACTGACCAGGATGAAACCAAGGCGGGATTTAAAACTGTCTCTTTCTTCCATACTTCTTTCCCCCAAAATACTTTTCCATAACCGGCTTTATATTTCCAATCCTACATCAGTCCGCGGATTAAAATGACAAGGATCAGCACCGGCAGGACATATTGGAAGTACGGTTTCATGGCACCCGGCATTTTGATGCCTCTTCCTTTATTCACTTCCGCCAAGTAATGATCAAATCCCCAACCCCATTTGGTGACGCAGAATAAAAGGTAAACCAGCGCACCGCAGGGAAGGAGCAGGTTGCTTACCAGGAAATCTTCGCTGTCCAGCACGTCACGGCTGCCGATGAAATGCATGTCTGCAAGAACATTGTACCCAAGAACACAGGGAATGCTGCACAGGAAAATGATGATTAAATTGACAAGCACCGCTTTCTTACGGTTCCAGCCGAAATTATCAATGGAACAGGCGATAAGGTTTTCAAAGACCGCCGTTACCGTAGAAAAGCTGGCAAAGGTCATGAAGACAAAGAACAAAGCGCCCCATAACTGGCCGAGAGGCATATTTACAAAGATGTTCGGAAGAGTAATAAAAATGAGAGCAGGTCCCTGATCGGGCTGGACACCGTATGCAAAGCACGCGGGAAAAATAATGAGTCCCGAAATAAACGCCACGAAGGTGTCAAGCGCGGTAATCCGCACCGCTTCTCCCGTCAGCGTAAACTCATCAGACATGTAGCTGCCGAAAATTTCAATGGCCGCAATACCGAGGGACAAGGTAAAGAATGCCTGATTCATGGCGGCTGCCGCCACATTACCGAGACCGGCCTCAACCGCCCGTCCCCAATCAGGAAGCAGGTAAAAGGCAAGGCCGGGGGCACCGCCATCCAGCATAAGGCTGTTGCCTGCCAGAAGAACGATCAGCCCAAGAAGCCCCATCATCATCACTTTTGTCACCTGCTCTACGCCGCGCTGTACGCCGAACCCGCAGACAGCAAATCCGAGGAATACGGTCATCGCCATAAAGATGCCCATTTCCAGCGGGCTGCCGAGAAGGGACCCGAATACGGCACCTACAGCTTCTTTGGAAGCGCCGCTGAACGTGCCGTTGATAAACTTCCAGAAATATGCCAGCATCCATCCGGAAACAGTGGTGTAATACATCATAAGAAGATAACAGCCAAGGACGCAGAACCATCCATGAATATGCCAGAGGCTTCCCTGCGGTTCCAGCTTCTTATAGCCGAGCACCGCGCTTTGGCGGCTGCCGCGTCCTACCGCCAGCTCCATCGTCATGACGGGAATCCCCATAAGCACTAAAAATGCCAGGTAAAACAGCACAAAAACAGCGCCGCCGTACTGACCGGCAATATAAGGGAACTTCCACACATTCCCGATGCCGATGGCACAACCTGCGCTGACCAGAAGAAATCCCATGCGGGACTTGAAACCGTCTCTCTCTCCCATAATCCTATACTCCGATAACACTGAAAACAAATTAAAAACATGTACCCGTTTATAATAACTCTATTCTTCCATTCTGCCAATACCCATTTTTTCTGTCCGAAGTGACATGAATTTTTTGTATTCCCTTATCCCTTTCCTTCCGGGAAAGCAAACCCGATCATTTTGTAACAAAATTTTTGTTCCCATCAGGGAAATATGATTTCAGAAAAGGAACGCTTTCCGTTGTAAAGGTCTGCCCATCAAGATAAGACAAAAGATGCCCGCTCCCTTTTAAATGAAATGTGATTTTCCATGCATGAAGGAGCTGTCCCTTCTCCCCATATCGGCGGTTTACTTCCTTACTGCCGTACTTGTTGTCTCCAATGAGCGGATGCCCGATACATGCTAGTTGGCTTCGGATTTGATGTGTCCGTCCGGTAAGAAGCGTACATTCCAGAAGAGACAAATTATTTCCCGTTTTCACGATGCGGTAGGCTGTGACGGCAGACTTTGCCCCTTTTTGCGGAACATCGGACAAAAATACTTTTCCCTGTTTCGCGTCTTTAAATAAATAGTGAGTGAGCCGCCCTTCCTTTTTCTTCGGAACCCCGGATACGATGCAGAGATAAACTTTCTCCAATTCCCGCTCTTTGATCATACGGTCAAGGATCTCTTTGCTTTCTTCATCTTTAGCAATTACCATGAGCCCGCTCGTATTAAAGTCAATACGGTGAACCATGTACGCGGACGGCTCTCCTTTGTCCGCCAAATATTCATTCACCTCACCAATAAGCGTCCGCGTTGTTTTTCCTGTACTGTCCATGCAGAGTAGTCCTGCTTTTTTATCGGCAATCAATATGTGCTCATCTTCATACACAATCGTGAAATCGCGCCTTTTTTCTTTCGGAAGGACATAGGAAACCACCCTGTCTCCTTCACAGAGCCGATATGTTCCGTCTTCCTTTTTCCCGTTTACTTTCAGCTTTTTTGTGCGGACCGCTTTCACCACCATACCATGGGGCCAGTGCTCCATTTCTTCCATGAAACGGTCAAGGCGTTTCCCCGCATGACGCCCCTCTATTCTGAATTCCTTCATGCAAACTCCCCTCCTGAAGAAATTACCAGTACTTTATAAATAATATGCCCAAGATCCAAAATATAATCATAATGGCGTTCCATCGCCACAAATGATTGTCCGATACATATCCTTCCGGTTTTATAAATTTTTCCTGAACTGACTCTTTTTCACAAGTCCGACTGTCTTTCTCCAACCGGAATAAAGTCCACGTATCCGTCTTCACCTCATATTCCAGCGCATATATTACCCCGGCTTCCATGGTGACCGCCGGCAGTGTTTCCACCGTATAATGGAACCAGACGGCCTCATTGTGCCATGTATGCACAGGCCAGTCCGCCCGAACCTCCATGCTGTGCATTCCCGGTCTCACATAGACCGCATGTCTCCATGGCCATTTATAGAGGAACGTATCTGCTTTCTCTCCGTCCACTTTCAGGATCCGTACGGAAGAAGTACAGCTGAATCCCTGAAATGATTTTGTCCGCAGCCGGATGACCGCGCTGTTCCTATGCCGCTCCGCCAGCTGATTCCTCTGCCGGACCTTCCAGCGCCAATGTAAAAAAAGCACCAGCACGCTGGCAGATATAACGCACGCCAGGAAAATAATCTGATATTGATCCGGATACATAACTTTGATTTCCTTTCCTCAGACAGGGAAACGGTGCCGGACGACACGCCTGTACATATCCATGAACAGGTATAGCCGCCTTTCCCCGGCTTCTTTTTCCGGCGCAGATCCGCCTTGTTCATCTGTCTCTTATACACATCTCCGAGCCCACGAGACGGACTCCTATCTCGT
>ENA-UBIJ01000234-UBIJ01000234.1-human-gut-metagenome-genome-assembly--contig:-NODE-234-length-31323-cov-7.473807_pt1 | contig 31323 bp, 35 predicted proteins | sample MGYA00244944_ERZ654876 | MGnify/ENA primary metagenome ERZ654876 (study PRJEB26926, sample SAMN06164748) | human gut metagenome | biome: ENVO:00009003; feature: ENVO:2100002; material: ENVO:00002003...
AGATAGGAGTCCGTCTCGTGGGCTCGGAGATGTGTATAAGAGACAGGTACAGAAGTCTGGCGCCCAGCCTGCTGTCCAGCAGGACAGCCACGCTGTCTATCCCACTCATTACGCGGTGAAAATCCACTCCCTGCGCCCGGAGGGAAGCTGCCGTGCCACCGCCTCGGTCAACATCAACGGCTGCTTTGCCATCCGAGGCATCAAGGTCATGGACAGCTCCAAGGGGCTGTTTGTCTCCATGCCCAGCTACAGGGCCGGAAACGGTGAGTACAAGGATATCTGTTTTCCCTGCACCAAAGAGGCCAGAGCAGAGTTTGATTCGGCTGTTCTGGATGCCTACCAGCAGGCTCTTGTGCAGGCCCAAGCTCCGAATCAGAGAGGTCTGGAAGCGCCGGACCCTACCAAGGGGCCGGCGTATGATGCCGGCCCTGCCATGAATATGTGACTGCAGAATAAGGAGGAAAATACCATGAAGAATCGGACGAATAAGCTGGCAGCCAAGATGAACAGCATGATGATCTGTGCCCATGCAGCCCTGACGGACCGGAGAGGTGAGGGCTATGTGGATACCGCTGTGAAGATCCTGATGGCGGTGGTCATCGGCGCTCTGGTGCTGGCTGGCCTGTATGCGCTGTTTGGCGATGTGGTCATGCCCACTCTGACAGAACGGATCCAGGAGATGTTTGATTATGCCGGATAATCCTCTATGGATGTTCCGGCCATTCCTCTCACCCGTACCGCTGCCACTGGAAGTCATCTCACAACTGCAGGAACCGATAAAAGCCCTCCAAATGGGGCTGTTTTTCGTCCTGCTTTTGGCTGGTTCCATCTTCGACTGCCGGAAACGCCTGATCCCAAATACACTCTGTGCCCTGATTACCATGGTGGGGCTGCTGGCCTTTCATCCGGCCCAGCTGATGGGTCCGCTGGCAGCCCTGCCTCTGTTGGCTGCGGCTATGTATAGACCCGGTTCCATAGGCGGCGGTGACATCAAGTTCACCGCCGCCTCCGGCTTTGTACTGGGAATTACAGACGGCTTATGGGGCATGGCGCTTGGCCTTACCCTTGCCGCACTGTTTTATGCAATCAACTGGAGCACACAGAAGTTCCGCAGAAGAAAGTGCGCGGCGCCCAGCCAGACAGCCTTGCCTCTGGCGCCATTCCTTTCCCTCGGATTTGCTATCATTTACATTTTCAATTATGGAGGAACGCTATGAAGAAGCTGAATAAAAAGGCCATTCTCACCATCACCGGCATTGCCTTGCCCCTGGGGGCTGCCGCTATCCTGATTCCCAGGCTGCGTAAGCGCCGCCGCTGCAAGTGGACCAGCGCCTGATCGGGCGGCATTCATTCCGCCATTCCCATAACAAATCATGACTGAGGAGGACCTGCCAATTATGAGTCTGTTCAAAAACCGAACCGTTGTCGGTGTTATCTGCATCCTGCTCTCTCTGGTGATCTGCTTTGGCGTGACGCCTCTTTTCAACAAGAGTGTCAGCCAGAAAGAACAGATCATCCGGGTAACTCAGCCAATTCTGGCTGGTGAGGAGATCACTGCCGATATGGTGCAGGCTGTAGAAGTGGGCGGCTATAACCTGCCCGAAAATGTGATCCGTCTGAAGGAAAATGTCGTGGGAAAGTTTGTCACCGCTGACCTGGCCGCAGGCGACTATATCATCAACACTAAAGTATCTGACGAGCCTGCCGCTGACAACGCCTACCTGTACAATCTGGATGGAAGCCAGCAGGCCATGTCCATCACCATCAAAAGTTTTGCTACTGGTCTGTCCGGCAAGCTGCAGAGCGGAGATATTGTTTCCGTAGTGGCTCCGGATTTCAAAAAACAGGGCCAGACCGTCATCCCACCCGAGCTGAAATATGTAGAGGTCATCAGTGTCACCGCCTCCTCCGGCTATGACGCCAATACTGGCGAGGCACCCTCCGAAGAAGATGAGCGGGAGCTGCCCTCCACAGTAACGCTGCTGGTTTCCCCGGAGCAGAGCCGCGTGCTGGCAGAGCTGGAGGCTGACGGTAAGCTGCACCTGACCCTGGTCTATCGCGGGTCCCGCGAAAATGCCGACCGGTTCCTGGCGGTGCAGAATGAGGTGATTGCCAAGCTGTATCCCCCTGAGCCTGCCAGAGAGGACTCTGCCAGCGACAGTGCGCAACCTGACTCTACAGAAACGGAGGATGCAGAGGTTCCGGATGTTGGATCGACGGATGAAAGCGAGGCTTCCTGATGCTGAATTTTAAGAAAAACGGTATTTTCTCCCGCTCTGCCAGCGAGGAAGCCACAGCCTCGGAGCTTCAGGAGGGCGGCGTAGTGGCCGTCTGGGGCAGCCCCGGCAGCGGCAAGACTACCATGGCGGTGAAGATCGCCAAATATCTGGCGGACAAAAAGAGAAATGTTGTCCTGCTCCTGTGTGATATGACTGCCCCCATGCTGCCCTGTATTTGCCCGGCGTCTGAGCTGGAGTGTGAGCGGTCGCTGGGAAGCGTACTGGCCGCTGCCCATGTGACCGAAAATCTGGTCAAGAACAATCTCATTACCCACAAAAGGCTGGGATACCTGACCATTCTGGGGATGCTCAAGGGCGAAAACGAGTACACCTATCCTCCCTATGGTGAAGCACAGGCCAGAGAACTCATCGATTGCTTGCGTGAAATCGCCCCCTATGTGGTGATCGATTGCGGCAGCTACATTGCCAATGACATCCTCTCCGCCGTGGCGCTGATGGAGGCAGACTCCGTCCTGCGGCTGGCCAATGCAGACCTTAAGAGCATCAGCTATCTCTCCAGCCAGCTTCCTCTGCTGAAAGACGCCAAGTGGGATACGGATAAACAGTACAAAATTGCGGCCAATGTGAAGCCCCAGCAGGCCGGGGAGCAGATTGGACAGGCGCTGGGCAATGTGGCCTTCATACTGCCCCACTCTGAGGAACTGGAGGCCCAGTTCCTCGCAGGCATTCTTCTCTCCGACCTGACTATGAAGGAAAGCAGGAGCTTCCGCAAGGAGATTGAGCAGGTATGCCGGGAGGTGTTTTCATGTTAGGACAGAAGCGAAACGATTCTCTGTTTGGTCCCGGCAGCCGCACCATTGAGGCCCCGCAATCTGTTTTGGAGAAGCAGGAGGCTGCGTTGGAGGGATCTCCTCTGGATGAGGCGGCTCAGCCGCTCTTTGAGTCTCAGACACCGGCAGCAGCATTCACCGATGCAGATGACCTTCCCCGGCGTACTATTGCCACGGAAGCAGCTGCTGGCCAGAGGGTCCACTCTCTGTTCTTCACACCGGAGAGTGAGAGTAAGGATTTCAGTTCTGTACTGCAGGATGTTCAGGAATATATCTCTGGCAAATATTCCACCCTCATCACAGATGGTGTGGGAGCGGATACCAAGGAGCAAATCAAGCGATACATCAGCAAATATGTCCAGGACCGGCGTATTGCTGTCAGGGATTTGTCCGGGGAACAGCTGGTGGACGCTCTCTACACCGAGATGGCCGAGTTTGGCTTCCTCACCAAGTACATCTTCGGCTCCGGCATTGAGGAGATCAATATCAATTCCTGGCGTGATATTGAAGTTTTGTATTCCAGCGGCCAGATGGTCAAGCTGGAGGAGCACTTCGACAGTCCCGACCATGCCATCAATGTGATCCGCAGGATGCTCCATGTTTCCGGTATGGTGCTGGACAATGCCAGCCCCGCTGTACTGGGCCATCTCTCCAAAAATATCCGTATCGCCGTACTCAAGACTCCGCTGGTGGATGAGGATGTGGGAGTCTGCGCCTCTATCCGAATCGTCAACCCGCAGAATATGCAAAAGGAGGATTTTGTCCGGGGCGGCACAGCCACAGGTCCTATGCTGGACTTTCTTTCCGCCTGTCTGCGGTATGGCGTCTCGGTCTGTGTGGCGGGAGCAACCGGCTCTGGAAAAACCACAGTGGCCGGCTGGCTGCTCACCACGATCCCCGACAATAAGCGCATCTTCACCATCGAAAATGGCTCCCGTGAGCTGGATCTGGTGCGGGAGAAAAATGGCCGGGTCACCAATAGTGTCATTCACACCATCACCCGTGAGTCGGAGAATGCCAAGCAGAGCGTGGATCAGGATATGCTGCTGGATATGGCCCTGCGGTATCATCCCGACATTATCTGTGTGGGAGAAATGCGTTCAGCGGAGGCATACGCGGCGCAGGAAGCGGCCCGCACCGGTCACGGTGTACTGACCACCATCCACTCCAACAGCTCACAGGCCACCTGGCGGCGTATGGTCACACTGTGCAAGAGAAAGCATGAGATGGCCGATGATACCCTGATGGATCTGGTCACCGAGGCGTTCCCTGTGACGGTGTTCGCCAAGCAGTTGGAGGACAAATCCAGAAAAATCATGGAAATCATGGAGTGTGAAACTCTCCCGGATGGCTCCCGCCAATACAATACCCTCTATCGGTTCCGGATCACGGAAAACCGGCTGGAGGATGGAAAGTTCCACATTGACGGCGTCCATGAAGCGGTGTCGCCAATCTCTGAAAGCCTACAAAAACGGTTCGTGGAGAACGGGATGCCTCAACAGGAGCTGGACCGGCTGATGGAGAGCTTTGAGCAGACGATACCTGCTGAGTCCGGCCCCCACGCTGAAGGCAGCGCGGCAACGAAGACCACGGCCGCCACCGACAAAAATACGCTTTAGGAAGGAGGCAAGACTGTATGACCAGTATCCAACTGATCGCCTGCATCGGCATGGTCACAGGCTTTTTTATCCTGCTGCGCCTGTCGCCGATGGAATTCACCGACGGAGTGTTCCGCCGTCTGACCAGCCGGCCCAAAAGCCTCAAGGATGAGATCAACGAACTCACCCACCGCAAGAAGAAATCTTTTCTGCGCCGTGAGATCGCCGACACTCAGAACATCCTCAAAATGACCGGGCGCGAGGCCAAGTTCCCGGCCATCTGCGCTATGTCCCTCCTGCTTTTTGTGGTGGGAGCTTCTGCCGCCATTATGTTGGGCAATTTCTTTCTCGTCCCAGTGCTGGCTGTGGGCATGATGTTTGTGCCGTTCTGGTTTATCAAGCTGACTGCCTCCTATTACAAGAAGAACATTGCCGCCGAGCTGGAAACCGCCCTATCCATCATTACTACAGCCTATCTGCGCAATGAGGACATCCAGACGGCGGTGGAGGAAAACCTGGAGTATCTGAACCCACCTGTAAAAAGCGTGTTTGCCGAGTTTCTGGCTCGGATCCAGCTGGTGGACCCGGATGTGGATGCCGCCCTGCAGGACATGGGTACCAAAATCGACAATGCGGTGTTTCGGGAATGGGTTGCGGCGCTTCTGGCCTGCCAGCACGACCGCGGTCTTAAAACGATCCTCACACCCATCGTGGCAAAGCTATCCGATATGCGCATCGTCAACGGCGAGCTGGAAAATATGGTGTTTGAACCCCGCAAGGAATTCATCATCATGCAGGTGCTGGTAGTCGGAAATATCCCCTTGCTCTATTTTTTGAACAGGGACTGGTTCAACACCCTGATGCATACTGCCATGGGTCAAATCATCCTGGCTGTCTGTGCCGGGGTGATTTTCGTTTCCACGGCATTTGTCATCAAGCTGACACAGCCCATTGAATACCGGAGGTGACAGACATGGCTGTTTTGATTTTCCTATTCGGCGCTCTGTTGGCTCTGGGCCTGTTTTTCATTGCGGCGGATTTCCTGAAGCTTCCGCGCCTCGCCACCCAGCGGGCCATGCTTTCCGTTGGCCGTCAGGAGAAAAAGCAGGCCAGGAGCATGGAAGCCCTCCTGATGGGCTGGGCTGTCAAGCTGGCGCCCCACATCCACATGGATGAATATAAGCGAAGCCGCCTCAAAAACACCTTGAACGCTGCGGGCATGGGGATGACGCCTGAAGTCTACTCGTCCTTTGCCATCCTGAAGGCATCTGTTATCCTGCTGGGCATTATCCCATGCCTGCTGGTACTGCCCTTGTTGGCGCCCGTGATTCTGTTTCTGGGTATTGCCGTTTATTTCAAGGAGATCAGGCGGGCGGATGAAAAGCTGGGTGAAAAGCGAGGCGAAGTGGAAGCCGAGCTGCCCCGGTTTGTGGCCACCATCACTCAGGAACTGGCCGCCAGCCGGGATGTGCTGAGCATGGTGGAGTCCTATAAGCGCAATGCAGGCCAGACCTTTGCCGCAGAGCTGGACATTCTCACCGCAGATATGCGCTCCGGCTCTTATGAGGCCGCGCTGACCCGGTTTGAGGCGAGGTTCAATTCACCCCTCCTGTCGGATATAATCCGGGGACTGATCGGCGTACTGCGGGGCGACAACGGCGTCGCCTACTTCCAGATGCTCAGTCATGACATGAAACAGCTGGAGCTTCAAAGGCTGAAAGCCCAGGCCATGAAGATACCGCCTAAGATCCGGGTGTTCTCGTTCCTGATGCTGATGTGTTTTCTGATGACCTATCTGGCTATCATTGTCTATGAGATCATCACTTCCTTGGGCGGGATGTTTTAGAGAGGAGGATGCCTGTGGACTACCACAAGGAACTGAAAAAGAAACTGTCGGCCAGTTATGAACGGCAAGTCAAACACTGGATGGCGTCCGATCCCGCCCAACTCATTGCGGCGTCGGAAGATATCGCCGCCATCCGCTTCATCCATGAAAACCTTGTCGATGCGATTAATGATGAAGACGCTTCCTTCCTCCTGACTCTGGAGGACCCCCTTGGAGATGTGAGCAGCAAATGGGTTGAGGAGAATGGTTCTGACATGGTACATGACGATGATATCCATCACTGTATCTGGTCATTGTGGGAAGAATGCATGGACGGCCAGACACAAAAGGAAGATGGAATTTACCGGCTGATCAGTAACGCGGAAAATGAGATGAAAGAATATGCTCACAAGGTAAAACAGCTGTCTGCTGATAAAATATATCAGCACTCTGCAGAAACCGCGGCCAAAGAAAATTTGCTCTGCTCTATTATTCATGACAGCTATGACCTGGACGATACGGACTTGGCCAAAATCCTTCAACAGAAGGAACCGCTGGATACACTGTATCAGTTTCTTCTGGGCGGAAAAACCGACCTGTCCTCGGAAAGCTCCATTTCAAGCATTTTGAATGAGTATAATGCTCGATGTCAGGAGGAAACCGCAATCATGGACACGGGGGTGACGCTGTGCTGAAAAAGATCCTTAGATCAAGGCGCGGCGAGGGATATCTGGATGTGTGTATCCTTGTCCTCTGCGCCATGCTGGTCATTGCGTTGGCGGTGCGGGTCTTCCCGGTATTTGTTGCCAAACAGCAGCTGGATACCTTTGCCACCGAGCTGATCCGTGAGGCGGAGATCGCCGGGCGGGTAGGCTCTGAAACTGACCGGCGGGAACAAGCACTGCGGGAGCAGACTGGGCTTAACCCCGATATTTCATGGAGCCGTACTGGGCGTATTCAGCTTAACCAGGAGGTGACCGTCACAGTCACCTATGAAACCAACATTGGCCTGTTCAGCGGCTTTGGGAGCTTTCCTATTACACTTCGGGCGGATGCTGCAGGGAAATCGGAGGTGTATTGGAAATGACCAGGCTGCGAGAGATCCTGCGGGACCGAAAAGGAAACGGATTCCCATTGGCCATCGCCATCACACTGGCGCTGGTCATCATCTTCTGCGGCATCAGCGAGTACATCCGCCTTCTGATCATTGCCCAGGGGGTGCGGGACGCAGTGCAGACTGCGGTAATCTCCACCGTCAATGACAACTATGACGATGTGTATCATGGTGTCCGGGAGGGCTACTCCGGGGGATATCAGCCGATGGCCGGAGATTTTGAGGAATCTCTGGACTATGGTGATATTTATGGTAGACTGGAGGAGGTACTGGGCCTGAGCTATCAGGGAGGAACCCGTGTTAAATTCACCGAGGACGGCAAAACCGAATTTCGGGTGTGGGGACTGGATGTGGATATTGAAAACGCACCCCTTGCTGGCGGGGACAGGGCTGGAGAGCGGTTCGTTGCCAATTGTGAAATCGAGCTGGAGGTATCCGTATCCTTTGGAGGCAGGCTGCTCCCAGCCATGCGGATCACCGTGGCTACCAGCGCCGGTTACACGCCAAGGTTTTAACAGTTTTCAAAAAGTTTTCTATTGTCCCCATAGACTTCGGAAGCCTCTTGTGGTAGGGTGTGCCTTGAACAAGAAAGTTCTCCACAAGAGGCTTTGGTAAAATAAGGAGGTACCGACCATGAAAAATACGACCAAGAAATGGCTGATCGTGGCTGGAGGCTTGGCTGCCTGCGCTGCTCTGGTATTTATCATCTCTGGTCAGTTTGGAAAGAAGCCAGTCGATGACGCCCTGCCTCCCCCCAGCAGCTCCCCCCAGGGCAGTGTGGTGGTAGATGAGCCGAACAGCAGCATTAGCCCAGAAAAGGAAGATCCGGAGATTACGGTAAAGCCTGAGATCCCAGATACTTCGCCTACTCCTGAAACCGGAAACAGCGGCAGCGGGGCCGTGGCCTCGGGTACCGAGCAGACAATCCAGGGCGATCCGGAAAAGCCGGAATATGATGATGAGGCACTGAAGGATCCAACTCAGAAGCCGGATGGGACCCCGGTAGAGGGAACGCCGGAGGCAGAAGATCATGATGCGGTGGAACCGCCTCCTCCGCCTCCCTCTACCAACACTGGCGGCGGCCTGCCTGGGTTTGATAATGTTCCAAACGGCGGTGCTAACCATGTAATCGAAGCGGATGATATGTACGAGAACGGAAATAAAATCGGCATCATGGGCTGATCTCCAGCCTGTCAAAAAGCACGGCGGCCGCCGTGCTTTTTGCTTTGCCGGAAAGGAGGATGCATGAAGCGAATCTGGAGCATTCTGCTTGCAATGACCGTGGCGTTCACGCTGCTGTGCCCTCTGCCTGCGCAAGCTGCCACCGGCGAGGGCAATATTGATGGCGGCGGCGGTAACTTGGGAGACGCCACCAGCCACGGCAGCTGGAATCCGGGCAACGAAGGGGTTCGGGTGACCATCGTCCGATCCGATGACCATGCCGTGGTATCAACCCCTATTGATTTGACAAACAGGGCGCCAGCTGCCTCAATCTACCATTTCGGGAAGGTCAGCAAGCTTCAATACACCAATGGGGCTACATTATCCCCTGTGCAAGGAAGCTATACCTGTATTAAACCAACCCAAGCCGTCCCGCGAATCATTAGCACCAATGGCCGAAATAACATTGAAGCCATTAAAAGCTATTTTACAGACGAGCAGGTGATTCGCGCTATTGCCGGTTATAGCGGCATGGACTTTGACACCCTCATCAGCGGGGAGTACAAGATCCTTCTGGAACCCATCGCTTATTATAAGTTTGAGGGAGTCATGATAGCCACTACTGCGACCGAGGCGGTACTCTATGATGAGATTGTGGGCGGCCAGCTCCGCTATTGGATGGGGTCGCTGACCGCCAAAAATCTTCCGCTGTCCATGTTCCTGGAAACGCCGGATCTTGGCTATCCGGCATGGTCCGGAGCGACCAACAAAAACGCCTCCAATGCGGATATCAAGTCTTCGCTGGGGCTTGGTATCGTGCGATTCGAGGAGCAGCCGGAGGATCCCGTCATCACCACCTATGACTACGAATACCGGGTCAACACCGAGGTCATCACTGCGGTGGATGTAAGCGGTGGCCAAAGCGACCCGGATAACCCTGCCCGTGTGACCTTTACCATCAATGGCCGGGACTATCATGTGGACAATGTCTATTACCCGGAGGGGGATTCCCAGTTGGCATGGGTGCGCTGGACGACACCGGACACTCCCCAGGATATGGTCATCACGGTCCGGGTGTCCGGCCCCGGAAATGCACAGGGGACGATCAACTGCAAAATCGTAGACCTGGACCAGAACCCCCCTCCCAATCCGGTGGCAGATGACCGAAACGACTCCTTCACCCCTTCATCCATCCCCAACCGGGAGCAAAAGACCTCTAACTACTGGACGATCTGGCGCCCATGGTGGTATGAGTATTGGGTATGGCACGGGGATGATGAGGATGGCTACTGGTGTGATCACGGCTGGTGGGAATTTGATCTGGACCGTTATAGCGCCAGCCTTTCCGCCACCATGCGCATCACACCAGACGATAAGAATCCCACGGCCGGCAGCCGAAGCATGAAATCAGGATATGGGGTCAATCAGCTGGTCACTGCCAATGTGAGCAGCACCCAGAGTTCAGCCACCACTCCAGCTCAGAACGCGGTCAGCTACTTCTCTGAGTTCAACTATGATATGTTCTGGAGGCTGCTGGAGCGGATGGGCAGCGGCTACAATGCCCGGTTTGAGTTTCAGAAAAACGAATACAGTACCTACCGGGGCCGCACACATTTTACTCCTGTCTGGTATCCGAATGGTTCGTATACTGTGAACACCTGGCTTATTGACTGCTGGACGCCAGCCGGAATGCTGTCCATGAACCTAAGCGACTCCCTCACGATCCAGGGCAGCCTCTGGGATGACTGGCACATCGCCCCGCTGGAACCGTAACAGACCGAAATAAATCACTGAAAAGACAGGCCGTGGGATTTCCTTCTTGCCGCCTGCATAGAAACCAAGCCGCGGGGAGTATCTCCGCGGTTCTTTCTTTTCACAAAAGAAAGGCGGCTTATATGAAAAAGTGCAAGAAGTTCCTTGGCATCCTCCTGACTGTTCTCCTGATGGCCTGCCTGTTCAGCACCACAGCCCTTGCAGCGGGGACCGGTGATGTGGCAGGAGCCATCGAGGGAACATGGTCGGATGCCTCTGAGCAGATCAAGCAGGTGGTAGACAATGTGGTTTTCCCGGTCATCGACCTGATCCTGGCTGTATTCTTCTTCGGGAAACTGGGCATGGCTTATTTTGATTACCGCAAGCATGGCCAGTTTGAATGGACAGCTCCCGCCATTCTCTTTGCCTGTCTCGTGTTTACGCTGACTGCTCCATTGTATATCTGGACGATTCTGGGGATGTAAGCTGAACCTTGGCGTGAACGCTCAATGCGGATCACGACAGTGTGAAAGGAGTATATGTCAATGAATTTTTATGAGCAGGAGCTGCGAAAAATCATAGGCCAGTCCACTGCGTCTGCTGATGCTTCCTATGTGGGCCGGTCCTGTTTTGTCAGACTCAACTCTGACCTGCGGGCAAAGCTGACCTTTATTACTATGGGGCTCGCCTCTCACTATGAGGCACTGAAGATGACGATCCTCAACCGGAAGGAGGGAGAGGTGGACAATACAATCCTCCGGTTCTCTGACTTGCTGGGAAAAAAGCAGGTGATGAACCCCAACTTCAAAAGTGGGCTCTACCCTTATATCTGGGATGACCACGGCAGCCCCATGTGGTATGTCTATCAGCTGAAACAGGAGGACTACCAGCTGCTTGCGGAAAGTGTAGATGAATACCTGCAGGTGTTCCAGTCCCCAAACTTTGCAGAGCACCCCGGACAGCAGATGTACTAATCAGCCAGAAAAGAAAATCATCACAGGGCCGAGCTGAACGCATGGCCCTGCTTTTCTTTTGGCCATTGATCGAAATGCAGCTCGCCTTCAACTGAAAGGGGTGAGAGACCAGATGTTTATATGGGATTTTGTGCTGGGCGACATTATGGATCAGGTCATCGACTGGGTCTATGCCCAGCTCGTAGGCTTCTTTGGAAACTTTTTCTCTCAAATGGGCAATATGGGCGTTGAACTGTTTGAAATGAGCTGGGTGCAGTCCATCGTCCTCTTTTTTTCTTATCTGGCCTGGGCGCTTTATGCCGTGGGACTGGTAGTAGCCGTATTCGAGTGCGGTATTGAATATCAGACCGGCCGGGCCAGTGTAAAGGACACTGCCCTTGGCGCCATCAAAGGCTTTATGGCTGTCGGGTGCTTTACGCTTGTTCCTGTGGAGCTATACAAGCTGGCGGTCGACCTGCAGGCTGGGCTCACCAACGGCATTACAGGATATGGGAGCATTGACGCTCTTGCAACGGGGATCACGGATGCCCTGAGTGCCGGAACTGTTGGCAGTATCGATGCCTCCGGCGTCTTTGGAGGGCTGACCTCTGTGGTTACCAGCCCCATCATGGCTCTATTTTTGATCATCATGATGGGGTATGCCATCGTCAAGTGCTTTTTCAGCAACCTAAAGCGCGGCGGTATCCTGCTGATCCAAATTGCTGTGGGATCGCTCTATATGTTTTCCATCCCCCGCGGATACACGGATGGGTTTATCCAGTGGTGCAAACAAATCATCGGTTTGTGCCTGACCACTTTCCTGCAGGCAACGATTCTGACCGCCGGCCTGTTGGTGCTGAAAGACCACGCCCTTCTGGGACTTGGCCTCATGCTCTCAGCCGGCGAGGTTCCAAGGATCTGCGGGGCCTTTGGCCTGGATACCTCTACCCGCGCCAACATCATGTCGGCCGTTTATGCAGCGCAGACAGCAATCAATACCACTCGCACAGTGATCCAAACTGTAGCTGCCAAGTAGTCAAATGCAGCCTTACAATTCTGAAAAGGAGAACCACATGAAAAGCAAGACATTGGAAACAAGTTTGGAAACCGGCGCCGTTCAGACATCCACCTTTAAAAAAAGCTAACTCTTGGGAGCCTCTTCGATGGGATCGGCGGGTTTCCCCTGGCTGGCCTTCACAACGGCATTGAGCCGGTATGGGCCAGTGAAATCGAAGCATTTCCCATTGAGGTGACCAGGGAACGGTTTCCCGGTATGCTCCATGTCGGGGACATCACAAAACTGAACGGCAATGAACTGCCCCCGGTGGATATCATCACCGGGGGTTCGCCATGTCAGGACCTGTCAGTCGCCGGCGCCAGAGCCGGCCTTGCCGGGGAACGCTCCGGGCTATTCATGGAGCAGGTCCGCATAGTGAAAGAAATGAGGGATGCAGATGAGCGACGCGGTAGAGCAGCTCACGCTGTTCGACCTCGATACATGGTCTGGGAAAATGTGCCCGGAGCCTTCAGTTCCGCGGGAGGCGAAGACTTCCGGGTTGTCCTGGAGGAAATTGTCCGAATTAAAGCTCGTACCGGTGCAGTGCCTCGACCTGACTCCGGGCGTTGGGAATCTGCTGGGGCAATCATACTGGGAGATCAATTCTCACTGGCTTGGCGAGTTATGGACGCTCAATACTGGGGTGTCGCCCAGCGCCGCAAAAGGATCTTCCTTGTCGCAGATTTTGCAGGGCGAAGTGCCCCACAAATATTATTTGAGCAGGACCGCCTGCTTGGGGATCCTGCGCAGAGCCAAGGCGAGAGGCAAAGAACTTCCGCCGCAGCTCAAGAGAGCATTAGAGATTCAAGCGGAAGCAGGGCAGAAAGAATAGATGGATCTGAGGTTTTCGCTTTCCACATCAATCAGCGGGAGGAAACCATTGATCTCAAAGGAGTATCCGGCGCATTGATGGCCACGACCAATATGCAGATGCAGACTTTTCTCGCTGAACCGATGGCCTTCGCTGCAAACCAGAGGGATGAGGTGCGGGATCTGCACGATGTGGCCGCCGCCCTCGGCGCCCAGCCCGGAATGAAACAGCAGACCTTTGTGGCTGGAATCGTCAGTAAAGGAAACGGCGATTGCTTTCTGACTCCCGATTGCCACACCGCACTGACTGCCGGCGGAGGGCAGGCCGGACAAGGATATCCATGTATTTTTGCTGCTGGATTTTCTGCTGGCCAGGGTGCGGAAGCTGGTGGGATCGGCTATCAGGCAGAATGCGCTCCTACCCTGAAAGCCTCTGAAAGCGGCTCTAATATGGTGCCTTCCGTCCTATGCCTCAATGATCAGGGGGGCAGTGTGATGGACTGCAGTGAAGATGTGGCCGGTACGCTCCGGTCGCAGGAGCATGGGCATCAGCCGTTGGTATTAGCCACCCAGCAGGGTGGCGCAGAGATAGAGGTTGGCCTCTGTCCGGCCATTACTGCTGCGGCAGGCACAAGCGGTAATAATCAACCTGTTCTCTTTGAAAACCACGGCATCGACTCCCGCTATACCGGACCGCACCCGGTTGCTCCCACCATGTCTGCCAGGTATGGGACCGGCGGAAACAATCTGCCATTGATTGCCCATGAACACACGGTATTCAGCCGCCAGCGAGTGGATGTCTTTCATCCGGACGAGGTGGTCAGCACCCAAAGCGCCCGGCAGCACAAGGATGCTACGGACCTTGTTATGGAAGTAGCCGGATTGGACTGCAGAAACGGCAATGAAAACGGGGATATCTGCGGTACGCTCCAGCAGGGCACCAGCGGGAACTCTCTCAATTCCATTCATCCGGTACGCACCGGTCAGCTCATCCGCCGCCTGACGCCGATGGAGTGTGAGCGGCTCCAGGGCTTCCCAGATGGCTGGACCGATCTTCCGGGTGCGTCGGATTCAGCCCGATATAAAGCGTTGGGCAATAGTGTTGCGATCCCTTGTGTGGACTTTGTCCTGCGGGGGATCGCCTATTTTTTGAAGAAGTAATTGCTTGCGGATGAACGCATGGACCACCTATATTTTCCGCTGGTCCATGCCGTAATCCCTCTCTGCTTCAATCCACCCGCATTGTAAATTCAAAAAAGGAGATCGGAGATCATGGAGAAACTCAAAAATCTATGCGGTCAGATCCCAGAGGAGCTGCACAACAAGGTGCGGACAGAGCAGGAGTCCCTTGGGCTGACGCTGGGCAAGTATTTGGAGCAGGTATTGACCGCACACTTTGCCGCTCCCGCCCCCGCCGTCCGCGGAGGCGACAGGACGCTGGCCTTCCAGGTGCCGGAGGTCCTTTTCCAGCGGGTCAAGCAGTATCTGGAGGCCCACAAGCCCCTCTCTCAAAAGGCATTTGTAGTGGGCCTGCTTGAAAATGCCCTAATCAAATGGGAGCGCGGCGAGGAAATCTCTTCCGGCATGAACACCATTAGAAAGGGCGAAAAGGAGCGCACATTGGCTGTGGTGGTTCCCTGTGAACTCTTTGAACGAGTAAAGGGCTGCCTTGCAGCCCACGGCTCCATGTCGCAGAGGGATTTTGTCCTTGGCTTGATCGAGCAGGAAGTGAGCGGATGGGAAAACCAGCAGGTCGTGGAGCAAGATGCGGTAATTCCGCAGGAAGAAACAGATGAAGCCCTTTCCAATGTGGGGGTTGTTCAGCAGATCTCTGAGGATGAGCCGTTGACCGAAGATTTGGAGGAGGAGTCCTCTGGCTTCTCTATGGTTATGATGTGATCGGTGGAGGTGTGAGCTTGTATATTTACCCTGACAATCTGAAATCCAAGGCCACGCTGTGGCTGTGGGAGCTGCGGGACATCGGCATTGTGGGGATTGGGTGCCTTATTTCTGTCTTCGCCCTTGCACAGCTTGGCTTCATCCTGCCAATCGTGTTCACGGCGGCTTATGCATTTCTCTCTATCCGCATTGAGGATACCAGCATCCTTGATTTTATCCGTTATGCGCTCCAGTTTTTCGTCCTGCGGCAGCAGACCTATGACTGGGGGATGCGCATCGAAGCGAGGTGAATGAACAATGAGCAGGAAAAAGAAAAATGCCGCACAGCAGCGGCAGACCAGTCGGGAGCTGATTGATATCCAGAAAATCACAGAGTATGGACTGCTCACCAGTCATGGAGAGCTGGTGTTTTTCAGTATAGAACCTACCAACCTCTCCGTCCACTCTCCGGAATCCATCGGCAGCCGGATCTATGCCCTGATGACTGTCCTCAAGGGGATGGCGGAAATTGAAATGCTGGCTCTCAATTCCAAGGAGAGTTTTGAGGATAATAAGCGCCACTACCGCCAGCTTCAGGAGCAGGAGCAGCTTCCAGTCATCCGCAGGCTGCTGGAGAGAGATATGATGGGGCTTGACCGGCTGCAGGTACAGATGGCAACTGCCCGAGAGTTTTTTGTCATCGTCCGGCTTAAAAATGAGAAGGATTCGGATATCCAGTCCTACCTCTCTCGACTCCAGAAAAATCTGGAGGATCAAGGCTTTAAGACGCGGCTGTCCAGCCCGGAGGAGCGCAAACGGATGCTCGGGGTCTATCTGGAGCAGAATGCGACTACCGAAAAATATGAGGATTACGACGGGGAACGCTGGGTCATCTTCAATGACTAAAGCACCCCGTTAACCAGACAAAATGGCCGTCAGGAGATATCTCCGGGCCATCTTTCATACCACGAATACCTCCTGTCGGCCGGACAGGAGGTATCACAGTTTTGGCAAAGAGCAGAAAGAATCATTTTGCGCAGACGCCTGCGGATGCGAAGATCAAAGATTTTCTTGATATGGTGTCCCCCTCGGTCATCCAGTTCAATGTGGACCATTACCTGTGCGGGAACACTTACCGATGCGTCTGGGCGCTGCGGGAATATCCTACCGCCACGGATGAGCAGGCCATCCTGCGGCATCTGGGAGAAAAGGATGGCATCACCCTGCGTATCTACACCCGCCAGGTGACTCCGGCCGAGGAGAAGCGCATCATCCACAATGCCGCCAACAAGCACCGGATGAGCCGTTCCTCCACCGATGACCTGCAGCAGACGGTAACTGCGGAGAGCAACCTGCAGGATGTGGTCACTCTGGTTTCCGCCATGCACCGGAACCGGGAGCCGCTCCTCCACTGCGCCGTATATCTGGAGCTGACTGCCCAGAGCTATGACCAGCTCAAACTCCTGCAGACGGAGGTGCTCACTGAACTGGTGCGCTCTAAGCTGAATGTGGACCGGCTCATGCTCCGCCAGCAGCAGGGCTTTGTATCAGTCATGCCCAGCGGCCACAATGCATTCGGCTCTCAGTTTGAACGGGTGCTTCCGGCCTCCTCAGTAGCCAACCTCTATCCATTCAACTACAGCGGCAAGACCGATCCCCAGGGCTTTTACATCGGCAAGGATAAATACGGCGCCAATGTCATCGTGGATTTTGATAAGCGGGATGATGATAAGACCTCAGCCAACATCCTCATTCTGGGTAACTCCGGCCAGGGAAAAAGTTACCTGATGAAGCTCCTGCTCCTCAATCTGCTGGAGGCCGGGAAATCCGCCATCAGCCTGGATGTGGAGCATGAGCAGAAGGATATGTGCGAGGCGGTGGGCGGGTGCTTCCTGGATCTGATGAGTGGACAGTACCGGATCAACCCGCTGGAACCCAAATGTTGGGACGACGGCGGCAGCCCGGAGGACATGGACGCCCCCGCCGCCTTCCGTCAGTCCACACGGCTGTCCCAGCACATCAGTTTTCTGCGGGACTTTTTCCGCTCCTACAAGAGCTTCACCGACCGCCAGATCGATGTTATCGAAATCATGGTGGGCAGGCTTTACGAAAGATGGCACATCAGCGACAGCACCGATTTCAGCCGCCTGGCCCCGGAGGATTATCCCATCCTCTCTGACCTGTACACGCTCATCGAGCAGGAGTACAGGAATTTTGATGAGGGAAAGTATCAACTCTACACCGCCGCCATTCTGCAGGAAATTTTGTTGGGTCTTCACTCCATGTGCAAGGGGGCGGAGAGCAAGTTTTTCAACGGCCACACCAATGTGACCTCCTCCCGCTTTGTGGTATTCGGTGTCAAAGGACTCCTGCAGGCCAGTAAGAATGTTCGAAGCGCCATGCTCTTCAATGTCCTGTCCTATCTCAGCGACAAGCTGCTGACTGAGGGCAATACAGTGGCGGCACTGGACGAGCTGTATATCTGGCTGTCGGACAATGTAGCTGTGGGCACTACGATTATTGAGTATATCCGCAACTGCCTCAAGCGCGTCCGCAAAAAGGAATCTGCCATGCTGCTGGCTTCGCAGAATCTGGAGGACTTCAACCAGGAGGGAATCCGGGAGCTGACCAAACCCCTCTTCGCGATCCCACCCCATCAGTTCCTGTTCAATGCTGGCGCTGTAGATAAAAAGTTCTACATGGAGGCCCTGCAGCTGGAGGAGTCGGAGTACAACCTCATCCGTTTCCCCCAGCGGGGCGTCTGTCTCTACCGCTGCGGAAATGAACGGTATCTGCTGGAGGTCCACGCCCCTGCATATAAGGAGGCGCTGTTCGGGAAGGCAGGCGGACGATGAATGTGGTGGGATATGGCGGAGGGACAGACAGCACCGCCATGTTGATTGGCCTGTGGAAAAACCATATCCCGGTAGACCTCATTTTATTTGCGGATCCCGGCGGCGAGCAGCCGCACACCTATGCGTATCTGGAAATCATGGATCGCTGGCTGAAAGACCACGATATGCCACCCATTACCCGCGTCTGGTATCAGGAGAAAAGCGGGCAAAGGCTCACTCTGGAACAGGAGTGCCTCCGCTCCGGGACGCTTCCATCCATTGCCTATGGCCGGAAAAGCTGCTCTCTCAAACACAAGGTGGCCCCACAGGAGCGGTTTTGCAACCAATACCAGCCCTGCCTGGATACATGGACAAGAGGAGAAAAGGTGGTCAAATTTATTGGGTATGATGCCGGAGAGGAACGCCGCAGACAGGGGGCGGTAGCCCATGATCTGCTGGATAAAAAATATCAGAAGCAATATCCCCTGATGGATTGGGGCTGGCGGCGCACAGACTGTATTCAGGCAATTCAAAGCGCAGGGCTGCCTCTCCCCGGAAAATCATCGTGCTTTTTCTGCCCCTCCATGAAGCGGCGGGAGATCCGGACGCTGTATCACAGATATCCGGATCTGCTGGCCAGAGCTTTGGCCATCGAGGAGACGGCAATGCCGAATCTTATCTCCGTAAAAGGGCTGGGGCGGGATTGGGCATGGCGGGATTTTATCACTGCGGACGAAAACCAAATGGTGATCCCCGGCGCGTTTTCCGATGAGGATCTGCCCTGTGCCTGCCGGCTTGAATCTGAGAAACCTGAACTGCCATAGAAAAGAGGATGCCATGAAAATCATTGAAACAGAACGCTGGGAACCCAGCAAAGAGAACCCCAGCAGAAGCGAATACATTGGTCAGCGCACCGGTCAGGAGGTCTTTGAGGAGCTGCGGCAGCAGCTCGAGAACATGGGTTGCCTGCCTGACGAATATTTCCTGCTGGATCAGCGGTGGGAGAACGGACGGGAGATACCCAAGGGCGCAGATATCTTCTGCACCACCGATTATGGTTCGAGTGAGGGCATTTATTTGGATGTGTACCTGAAATGGCATGAGGATGGGAATCCTGTTACCAAGGGCTTTATCACCGGAAAGACTTTGGGCGAGAGCGGTGATGATCTGGACAGGATGTTCCTTATCTCCTCCGCTATTACAAAGGCTTTCCATGGAGATGGGGCAAGCCATGCCAGATATATTCGTCTTGGGGAAAGTCAGATTCCAGCCAGTGGGGTCTTCCACCTTAGTTTGGAGGAACAGAAAACTGTCATTGACGCCCTCGTCACACAGCACGAAAAGTACCTTGGGCTGATTACAAATGCAGAAAATCTCCTGCGCCGTATGACCGGAAGCATTACCCAGTACATTGACCAGATGGGGCGCCTCCCCCTCCAGATCAGCGACTATGACCAGATAACGCTGGCAGTGCGGGACGGAAATCTTGATACTTTCAAGAGCTTGCTTCCACAAGTACTGAAGCATAGTGACGACCTTCTCACCCAAACTGCTGGTCGGGCCGGTGTGGTCGGCAGAAAGATGATGCTCCTCCTCATGGCATCCTGTGACCACTTCGGCAACGAATCCTATCTGCTGGCTTCAAAGCTTGCGGTGAAAACCGGAGATGTGGAGCGCCTGCGTTTTCTGATGGATCAGGCAGAAACCTACACTCTGGAGATGGAGCCGGGTTTCGTGGGCAGGATGATCCGGGATGCATATTCCTTGAATCCTTATATCGGCAGAGAAATGATGGATCACGCCACCAATGAGCAGATCGCCGCCGCACCTGCGGAACTGATGCTGGCTGCGGCCTATAATCGGGATAGCCGCGCCGCATTTACTCTGGCCAGGAAGGGCATTGACATCACAGGCCGGGCCAGCGAGGTCATCCGGCAATATGCCCAGCGTGGTGACGCATGGGAACTGGAACAGCTGATCAAAGATGGAATGAAAATTCAGCCCACCAATCTGTCTGCCCTCAAAGCCTGCGTTCAGTCTGATCTGCTGGGATCCGCCAAGCTCCTGTTGGAAAAAGGCACTGACTATGAGAGGTTCCTGTCCTGGGCGAAAACTATCGGGTATGAGCTCTCCACTACGGCGGCGGCGGAATTGTCTGAGTACTGGGAACAGCTGGATCCCGGACGGACACAAGGCCAGGATCCAGGGATGGGAGGAATGAGCCTTGGCTGATCCTGCAACTCTGGCGATGTTGGCAAAAGCAGCGGCGGCAGTTCTGAGCAGTGAAAAGGCCCGGAAAACTATTGGTTGGGTCATAGTGGCTATTCTTTCCCCTATCCTCGTACTGCTGGTGCTTCTCTGTTCTCTGCTCTCCGGTACTGCTGAACACAATACTACGGCACTGGAACTCTGTTTCCACGGCGGGGTGATCTCCGCCTCTGTACCCGAGGATTACCGAGGGCATATCGAGAATATGCGGGATAGTTTTTTCATTCTGGATGGCGGTGCCGCAGAGTTGGATGGACAGATGGAGAATGGCGACAGCCTTGACCGGACCAGGGTCAAGGCCATTTTTTATGCTCTTTACTTCGGCGAGGAGCAGCCCAGCCAGCGAGCGCACAAGCAGTATCTGGACTGTTTCGTAACCTATGAGGAGCGCACCCGCACCGTCACTGAGGCGGATGACGCCGGCAACGAGGTCGAGGTGGAGGAAACTTACACAGCGGCGGTACCCATCCGCGACCTTTCTGTTGTCTATGAAAACATCCGCTCCAAGATGGGAACGGAGATCACCGCAGAGGATCAGGCCAACGCCACCGAGATCTATTGCCGTATCCTTTACGGCGGGCCAGCACCCACCTATGGTTCTGAGTTTGACAGCTGGAGTGATGGCCTGCCGCTTTCCGACGCACCGTTCATCGGCGCGGATGGCTTCTGCTCTCCAATCGGAGAGGGCTGGCGGAGCGTGGTAACCTCAGAGTTTGGCTGGCGCAAAGACCCATTTACCGGGAAGGGTGCCGGACACACCGGCATTGATCTGGGAATGCCCAAAGGGACGCCTATTCGGGCCGCCCTCACTGGAACTGTCTACCTGGTGCGCTACACCACCACCGGCTACGGCTACCATGTGATGATCGACCACGGCGGCGGTTTCGTCACACTCTACGCGCACTGCTCCAAACTGCTGGTGGCTGAGGGGCAGCAGGTACAAGCTGGGGATATCATCGCCGAGGTAGGTTCGACCGGACGCTCTACCGGTAACCACCTTCATTTCGAGGTACGGATCAACGGCGAAAAACAAAATCCGAGAAGCTATCTGCCATAATTCCATCAACCTAATATATCCAAAGCAAGGAGGGATTCCTATGGAAAGAAAACTGATATCCACCTGTCAGGTCTGCGGCTGCTCCCGCTGTGCCCGACAAAACAACTGCCCCAATGAGGAGGCTGCCTGCGGTGAGTGTACCCCCACCAACCCGGCATGGCATTGCGCTGATTACCTGCCAATGGCGGAAAGGAGCCAGAAATGTTGAATATCCATGCGTTTCTAAACCGCAAACCATCTTCGCTTTTGCCGCCACCGTGTCAGGTAGAAGCCGTAGTAGAGTTGGATGCCGTTTCGTTTGAAAACCTTCTCCAGAGGCCAATGGATGACCAGCCGCAGATAACAGCACATAAATCTCTGATGCGCTGTGAGGAGGGCGTGGAGCATTGCGTGCTGTTTTTAGGAGAAGGAAGTGAGGATGGCGTCTTGGTCAATTCAGAGGGATATGACTGGGCAAGGTACGCCGCCTTCATTCCAGGAGCTCGCATGATCGTCAATTCCCATTTGGAGCAAGGCATCTGCCTTCGGGATTTGGTGACCCTGGGGTTGCCCGATCACGATGTGTATCTGGTTCACCAGACAGCGGATGTCGGCTTTATCCCCGCCGCAGATCTCACCACCTTGACAGACCAAGGCAAAGCACAGTTTGCCCCTCTTCTGGATGCGCGTGTGGCCTCCGTCAAACGGGGAGCCTATGGCGTAGAGGTGGTGCTGACTGGGATCGAGCCTGAACTGTTGACCTGTTTTGACCAGGCGGTTGCCGACTCTCAGAGGTCAACTCCCGCTCTGAAATATTTTATGTAAGGGGGACAAGCAATGAAAAGGATGACCGTCACCGTCAGTTATGAACAGGAGAAGCTCAAGGCCCTCCAGTTCTATGCGGGAAAGAACGGCACTTCTTTGGAATCGGATCTGGACGCATTTATGGAAAAACTCTACAAGAAATATGTACCATCCCAGACCAGAGAGTACATCGAAAGCATGGCGGAAGCGGAGGAACAGCCCCGCCCGCGCTCTGCCCGGTCCCCTCGAATCGCCACATCAGACACCTTGGACACCGGGAAGGAGACTGAGTAATGGCAGGTTCTGTATCCGCCGAGGTATGGCTGAATCAGCGGCGCTGGGATGCGTTGGAGGAATCGCTGAAAGCTCAAGGCAGCAACATTGAACGGCATTTGCAGGACTATCTGATCAAACTATACAACGAGACGGTTCCATTTGATCAGTGGCTGCAGATTGAAAATGCCATTACAAAGGAGGAACTGGAGTCGGCGCAGGCAGCGGAAGACCAGAAAGTCTATGCAGCCTTTCATATTCGGGAGCATGGCCATGACAGCATCTTTTCAACGGGCAACGGCGAGGAATTCCTGGATGTGGCCATACGGCTGCGCCATTATGTACGAGGAGGCGCTTCGGCAGTGAGGGGGGATTTCTCCCACCACTTTTATAAGACTCAGTCCATTACGCGGGAGCGGTTTGATGAATTGGCCGCCCTGCGCCTTGAAAATACCGGCAAGGTAACAGGAGCGTTTGAGATCGATCTGGATGCTGGCTGGTGTTCCGCACTGAATCTCGCAGACGGTTGGCAGACCTTCAAAATCAAAGATGTATCTACAGCTGCCTACCACGCTGACCGGCCTCGTAGCATCCAAAGAGGTGAGCAATGGCGCAAGTTTGTAGACTATCTATATGGGCTGGACATTGAACCGCAGACCTTTGGCCCGGTTGAAACCAGAGGGATCCGGCCACTGATGGAAGGCGACCTCAGCTTTTCGGATGAGATTGTTCTGTCAGGCCATGAACTGAATTTCAAGTATGACTTCATCAACGATGAGGCCAGACGGGAGGTTCTTGGGACGATGGTGGACTGCCCAGAACCGGGGGATGGGCTGGATATCCTCTGTCATTACGATGCCGCACGGCAGGACACTGGCAGTGGTCTTTCCCTTACGCTATACCGCCATGATGGATTGGAACAGAGATCCTTCAGCTTTCCCTTGGGGAAAGAAGAACGGGCACTTTTGCGAAAACAGATGGAAGCGGACTGCCTCGGCAGGACCGGGCAAACGCTGAATGGTTACTACGCACAGCTGGATTTGGAGCGAGGAGAATCTCCCCCGGAGCTCAAGGGGGGCACCAAAAGGCTGCCGGTAGATGCGGTATCCTTCACCGATGAGATTACAGAGTGTGATGGGAAACTGAACTTTTATATCCCCACCTATTTTGACCCGGACGCTGTGTTTGGAACCCATGTATGCACTGATGCCAACGATGACTGGGTGGATGTGTACGCCGGTTTTGACTGGAAAACCGGGCGGATGGACAGCGCACTGACCGTGCGCCTCTGCTGTACTGATGGACATGAGTTTGAGTTTTCCTATCGTCTTTCTCCCTCGGAACAGGTCCAGCTGTGGGAAAAGATGGACGCTTACTGCCGCCAGCAGAATGGTCAGAGCTTGGAGGAAGCAAGGGCCGCTTTGCTGCAAACGCAGGCAGAAGAAGGAATGGAGATCCGGATGTAGGCAGCACCATTCGGCAGCCTTTGCCGCTTCCCACAGTTTTTCGGCTTGTATTTTATTGGTAGTGGTGAATAGCTTTTCAAACCAGAGCGTGGCATTGTGTTGTCGGGCAAACCGCCAAAACATCAAATGAATAGGAGGCAACAAAATGGATCAGACAAGAGCCCGAGAGCTGCAGGAGAAGCTGGCGCTGGAGGCCGCTGCTATGCTGTCGCTGGCCGGAAGCGGAGCAGAAACTGTGCCCTATGAGCAGGCAGTCAGCCTAATCGGGAAAGCATGGCGACTGACTGCGGAGGAAACCTCAGAACAGCTTGCTCTCATTGAGCAGGAAAAGGCAGTCATGAGCCGCATCGAAAATGGGGAGTCAGCCGAGCATATCAGGCAGGAACTGCTCCTGAACTGGTCTGGGCTGGAGAGTATCGAGGTGCTGGAGGGTCTCTTCGAAACCTCTACCTTACTGGAAACCGCACCTGAACGCAGATCACTGTTCGACATGGCCATGCTCCTGATTGAAACTCAAAACCTGCTGGATTGGATTGAGAAAACAGATGCAGAAAAAGAGGAGCTGATGCAGAACTTCACCTAAGTCTCGACAGGAGAGGAAAGCCGTGCTTTCGCACGGCTTTCCTCTATGTGGGGAGATTCCCCGCTGTTGGCCGCTGTGCCGCCCTGTGTGCCCTTTTCCGGGGCTGGGTGGCATCCGTACACTACGGCCCTCTTCGGACGATTTGTGGAGGCTTTGTGCAGGCCGTTCCCGAAATAGGCAGTTATCGTTCTGCATTGACGGGTTCTCGTTTTCGCCTTTGGCACAGGTGAACCGAGGGGTCGAAAACAGTGCGGGATAAAGCGCGGGGGTCGCAGAGCGCCCCCCACACAGCTCACACCGCCCCGCAATGCGGGTCGGGGAACGGTTTTGCGGGGGTCACTTTCTGGGGCCTGGGGTCATGCCGGGGATTATGATGGGCGGAATTGCCCGTCATTTCAGCATTTATCTGGAATCAAAGCAGGGATAAGCCAGAAAAAAGAGGATTGCCTCAGTCATTGTACAGTATGGCTGTGGCTTATTTGATTGGAGGAAAGCATGGCAAGAGAAAAGATCAAGTTCGCTCTGCGCATTACGCCTGAAACCCAGCAGCTGGTCAAGGACCTTTGTGCAAGGGACAACTGCCAGAGCCAAAACGAGTTTATTGAAAAGGCCATTCGTTTTTACGCCGGATATGTTTCCAGCGGCGAGGCCATTGACTATCTGCCGCCCGCATTGGTGGCCGCCCTGCGGGGAACGGTGGAGGACAGCGAACACCGCATTGCGCGGCTGCTCTTCAAGCTGGCCGTGGAAACCAGCATGATGATGAATGTGCTGGCGGCAGGTATGGAGATCAGCGAGGAGGATCTCCGGCAGCTTCGCGCCAGATGTGTCCGGGAGGTCAAGCAGACCAACGGCAATATCTCCCTCAAGGACGCGGTGAAATACCAAAAGGGGCAGGAATAGGCGGTGACTGAAAATGCCCCGCATTATTTTCAAGTGCCCCTACCTGAAAGGCGGATCCCCCGCTGTGATGGCTCACCTAAAAAATCTTGTAGGATACATCGCTACCAGGGATGGCGCTGAGAAAATCGATCCCGGTAATACACGGCTGGCAGCAACCAACAAGCAGAAAGAGCTGGTGGCTCAGCTCGTCCAGAGTTTCCCGGAGAGTACGGAACTGTTTGAATATGAGGACTATCTCTCCGCACCCAACAGAGGGAACGCCTCTGCTTTTATCACTATGGCCATTGAACAGAATCTGAGCCAGTTCATCCACCGGGAGAAATATCTGGAATACATCGCCAAGCGACCTCGCGCCCAGCGGTTCGGTACCCACGGCCTGTTTACTGGGGACAGGGACTCGCTGGTACTCTCTCAGGTAGCGGAGGCAGTGGCGGAACATCCCGGCAATGTTTGGCTGCCTATCATTTCCCTGCGGCGGGAGGACGCATCACGCCTGGGCTATGACAACGCTGAGAACTGGCGCTCCTTCCTCTCCTCCTATGCCATACAGATGGCCGAGGCCATGAAGATACCATGGGAGCAGTTTCGATGGTATGCAGCCTTCCACAATGAGTCACACCATCCGCATATCCACATGGTCTGTTACAGTGCAGACCCTTCCAAGGGTTTCCTCACGAAAACTGGAATCGCCCAAATTAAATCCGGTTTGGCGAAGCACATCTTCCGGCAGGAACTGACGGCGCTATACGCACAGCAGACCCGGAGCCGTGACGCACTTGTTCAGAATACTTGCGAGGTAATGGCCCAACTCATCACGCAGATGCAAACTGGGGTTTTAGAAAACAGCCGTATCGAGCATCTGGTGACAGTTCTCGCTCAGCGCCTGCGTTTCCTTTCTGGAAAGAAGCAGTACGGCTATCTCAAAGCACCGCTGAAGTCTCTGGTGGATGAGATCGTGGACGAGCTGGCCAGGGACATCCGGGTGGCCAAAGCCTACGCCCTGTGGTATGAGCAGCGGGAGGAAGTTCTCCGCACCTATCAGGAGGATCTCCCGGCTCGGCTGCCTCTTTCCCAGCAGAAAGAGTTCAAGAAGCTTAAGAACATTGTCATTCAGGAGGCACTCCGGCTGGGGGAACTTAGTCAAGTATTTTTGCCCGATGAGGACACCGTTGCCCCGGAGGATCTCCCTGAGTTGCTCTGTGAACGCAATGGACAGGCCACCGAAGCTCCACCCGCCGCGGCATGGAGCAAGCGGTACAAAGAAGCCCGTCAGTTTCTCTATGGGAGCGATGGCCATCCGCAGGATCAGGGGAAGGCTCTCGCTCTCTTTCGGACGGAAGCCCTCGCCGGCAATGATCTGGCCATGTACGCACTGGCCAAGCTGCTTCTGGACAGAGGTGAAGTATCGCAGGATCTCAGTGAGGCTCTGCGGTGGCTGCGCCGGAGCGCAGAACTGAACAATCAGTTTGCCCAGTACCGGCTGAGTAAGCTCCTTCTTCAAGGAGAGCTGCTCCCCCAAAATGTGGAGGAGGCGCTCCAATGGCTGATGGCATCTGCCCAGCAGGGAAACCAATTCGCTCAGTACGCATTGGGCAAGCTCTATCTGCTTGGCAAGGAGGTGCCGCAGGATCGGGATGCCGCTGGCCGCTGGTTGTCTCTGGCAGCAGCTCAGGGCAATGAGTATGCCCAGTATTTTCTCGACCACATGGATGATCGGTCTGCCGCTCCTCTGCTCCTCTCCGCCACCCGACTTCTGCACCACTTGGGAAATATCTTCCGGGAGCAGGAACCGCCTCCGCGATCCGGCGGGATGCGGATTGCTGTTGACCGTAAACTGCTGCAAAAAATCAGAGAAAAGAAAACAGCTCGGGGTCACAAGTGGGATGACCATGAGCCGTCCATGAGTTTATAACCGGGAGGTCTTGTTGTGAAAAAGAAGGTACCTTTTGACAGGAACAGCCACTCTACCCCTAAGAATACTCAGTCTCAGCAGCTGAAAGCGCACCGATCCGCCCAGAAACAGCCGGTGCTTTTTCACCGTAAGATTGGCGGCAAGAATCGGTAGGAGGAACAGCCATGCCCTATATCTACTTCACCGACGAACAGAAGCTGAGAGCCAACAGTGTAGATCTGGAGCGGTATCTGCTGCAGAATGGCGAGGAACTCATCCGTTCAGGACCGGAAAAACGGCTCAAATCCGATAAGAGTATCACAATACGGGGCAGCGAGTGGTTCGACCACGCCCAGGCGGTCAAAACAGGCGGTGGTCCGGTGGCCTTTGTCATGTACCACTATGGTCTGAGTTACCCAGAGGCCATGATCCGGCTTCTGGGCGGTGAGCAGGGTGTGGTTTATGAAGCAGCACCCAGAAAGAAAGAACCGGAACCCAAGGAATTTGTCCTGCCGCCAGCTGGAGAGTCCATGAGGCGGGTGTATGCCTATCTCCTCAAACAGCGGTTCATCAGCCGTGAGGTGCTGAATACCTTTGTCAGCCGGAGGCTCATTTACGAAAGCTGTGAAAAATCCAAAGACAACACCAAGGAATACCATAACGCCGTGTTCGTCGGATTCGACGAACACGGCGTCCCTCGTCATGCCCATAAACGCGGGGTCTACACCCATGGGAAAAGTTATCGGGGCAATGTCAGCGGATGTGACCCTCGATACAGCTTCCACTGGACCGGTTCCAGCGACCGGCTCTATGTGTTCGAGGCTCCCATTGATCTGCTTTCCTTTCTCACCCTATATCCGCAGGACTGGCAAAAGCACAGCTATGTGGCGCTCTGCGGGACCTCTGAACACGCCATGCTCTGGATGCTGGAACAAAACCCTCAAATCAGGAAGGTGGCTCTCTGTCTGGACCACGACGAGGCGGGCATCGAGGCCAGCGGCCAGCATGAGGATACCCTCCGTGAGAGAGGGATAGCGGCCGCCCCGCTTCGTTCCCAGTACAAGGACTGGAACGCTGACTTGAAAGCTCTCCACGGGCTGCCTGCGGAACCAGCTGAGGAGCATCCGCAGCTGCTGGCGGCAGATCCCATCTGTCAACGAATCGGTGCTGCGGTTTCCTCCGGGGTGGCGAAACCGGAGCAGGCGGAACAAAAGCTCCCCATCTTACTGCAAGACTATAAAAATCATCTTCATCAGGGCCGCTTTGACCGGGCGATGGATGCTATGGAGTTGGCCGCGGCCATGGCCCTCTCTTCCGCCCTGCGGGAGTTCCGGCAGATGGGCAAGGTGGTATCCCCCCAGCAGGGGGCTGAGCGCCTGCGTCAGTCTATCCAGCCCCACCATAACAGGGGGAGCCTGAAGAACCGGGCGGATGAGATTGCCATGGAGCTCCAGCGTATCCTCGCCCAAAAAGCCTCTGCCGGGATATGCGGCCGGGAGAGTAAGGAATCGCTGGCCTACCGTTGGCTGGAGCTGGCAGCATCCTGCGCCAAAGTACCCATCCGCTATGAGGCGGATCAAATCAAGCAGCGACAAAAAGAAGAACAGGCCCAGCGAGGGGCTGGACCTGTGATGGAATAACCGGGATGACCTGCTTCTGATATCGAGACACGACTCAGATCAGAAGGAGGCTTTTATGCATACGCAAATCCTATTGCTCATTGGCGTAGCTGGCCTTATGTTTCTCATCATCGGTGGACTCGCTTTTATTTCCCATTACTACACACTGAATGGGATCAAGTCCAAAACAGTGGGCGACGGCCAGCATGGTACCGCTCGGTGGGCCACCAAGCAGGAGATCCGCCAGACCTACGCCCACATTCCCTTTGAACCAGAGCTGTGGCGGCAGGGCAAGAACCTGCCCGACCAGCAGGGGCTCATCCTTGGCTGCGAGGGGCCGAAGGGCCATGTGACCGCCGTGGTAGACACCGATGATATCCACGCCCTGGTCACCGCCGCCAGCGGCGCCGGCAAGACTGCGTTTTTCCTCTATCCTAATATCGAATATGCGCTGGCCACCGGGATGTCCTTCCTATGTACGGATACCAAGGGCGACCTCTTCCGCAACTACGCTGGCATCGCCAGAGAGTGCTATGGCTATCAAACGGCCATCCTCGATCTTCGCAACCCAACCCGCTCAGATGGAAACAATCTGCTCCACCTCATCAACAAATACATGGACATTTACAAAGCAGAGCCGGATAACCTCGCTGCAAAGGCCAAGGCGGAGAAATACGCCAAGATCCTTGCCAAGACCCTCATCAACACCAGCGGCGGCGACAGCGCCCAGTATGGGCAAAACGCTTTTTTCTACGACAGTGCCGAGGGACTTTTGACTGCCATGTTCCTGCTGGTGGCAGAGTACCTGCCCACCGAGGATGAGGAAGGTAATCCCGTCGAGAAGCGGCACATCGTATCGGTGTTCAAACTGGTGCAGGAACTTCTCGCACCCTCAAGGGTCAAGGGAAAAAACCAGTTCCAGCTCCTGCTGGACAAGCTCCCGCCCAACCACAAGGCCAAGTGGTTCGCCGGTTCCGCCCTCAACACGGCGGAGCAGGCTATGGCCTCGGTTCTCTCCACCGTCCTCTCCCGACTCAACGCTTTCCTGGACAGCGAGATGGAGCAGATCCTCTGCTTTGATACCGCCGTAGACGCTGAGAAGTTCTGCAATGAGAAGTCGGCCATCTTCGTGGTACTCCCGGAGGAGGACACGACCAAGTATTTCATGGTTTCCCTCATCATCCAGAACCTCTACCGGGAAATCCTCACTGTGGCGGATGAGAACGGTGGCCGTCTGAAGAATCGGGTGGTCTTTTTTGCTGATGAGCTGGGTTCCTGCCCGCCCATCCAGTCACTGGAGCTCATGTTCTCCGCCTCCCGCTCCCGTGGACTGATGCTGGTGCCAATCGTCCAGTCCATCACCGGCCAGCTTCAGAAGAACTATGGCAAGGAGGGCTCGGAGATCATCGTGGACAACTGTCAGGTGAATATCTTCGGCGGCTTCGCTCCTGCCTCCCAGACTGCCGAGGAGCTGTCCAAGGCCCTGGGCAGCCGCACAGTCATGAGCGGCTCCATCAGCCGGGGAAAGAATGATCCAAGCCAGTCGCTTCAGATGATGGAGCGGCCCCTCATGACACCGGACGAGCTGAAGTCCATGCCCAAGGGCAGCTTCATCGTAGCCAAGACTGGTGTTCACCCCATGCGGGTGAGGCTCCGACTGTTTCTCGACTGGGGCATCCGTTTCGGCGAACCCTACGAGGTGCCAGAGAAAGCCCAGAGGCCAGTAGCCTATGCCGATAAACAGGAGCTGGAGGAGGCCATCATCCGCCGTCACTATGCTTCCAGTATAGAAGACGAAGAAAATCAGGTCGATCAGGGAGCTGCGGCAGCCGGAGGGCTTTCTCAGGGGATGCGCCCAGAGGCAAACCGCCGCAAGCCCGCTCTGAGGCCATAGGAGGTATTGATTTGGCATATTTTAATGCAGTCTATCAATCCGATCTGAGTCACCGGGCTCGGGCCGTGTATATGTATTTAAAGGACCGTTCTGATGCCGAGGGCCAGTGCTGGCCAGCCATCAAGACCATTGGTGCAGAGCTTGGTCTCTCCCGTTCTACCGTTAAGCGGGCGCTGGATGATCTCTGCAAAGCCGGATTGCTGCAGAAGGATCCGCGATGGCGTGAAAATGGCAGCTACACATCCAACCTGTATCGTCTCCTATAAGGCGGCAAGCGAAAAAGCGGACCCTCCCGCCAAGGGGAGAGTCCGCCTATTTGCTGAACTGAGGAGAGGTTCATGGTGAACCAACCAGAAGGGCCCACTCTAAGGAATTGCTTAAAACAGAAAAAGAACAACTATCCTGCTTATTTTTTAATCCATTCGATAAAGAGAGAAACCTTCTCCAAATCTTCGTCCGGCAGGGCGAGCAGTTTATTGCCTATGATCCCACGCAGGGAATCCGGATCGTCCATAGGAGCAAAGAAAAGAGTTG
>ENA-UBIJ01000256-UBIJ01000256.1-human-gut-metagenome-genome-assembly--contig:-NODE-256-length-29741-cov-8.663040_pt1 | contig 29741 bp, 16 predicted proteins | sample MGYA00244944_ERZ654876 | MGnify/ENA primary metagenome ERZ654876 (study PRJEB26926, sample SAMN06164748) | human gut metagenome | biome: ENVO:00009003; feature: ENVO:2100002; material: ENVO:00002003...
TCATGCGCCGCACAAACGAGCTGGACACGCTGCTGCAAAAGCTCTATGAGGACTATGCCCACGGACGCTTGCCGGAGAAGCGGCACGCAAAGCTCTCCGCGCAGTATGAAGCGGAACTGGTCTGTTCTGGATCTCCCATATCGGGGCAGGCTGCTGTTTACAAGCGATGAGATCCAGAAGATCGCGGAAACCTATGAGGGTTTCAGCAGCGGCAACCGCGGCGGTATGCGCAAGAGTCGGAACAGCACTTTTGAAGCCGGCGAGTTTCAGCGCTGGTTCCTTGCAGGCCTGAAGAACGCGCATACAATTGAGGAATACCGTCAATACGGGAATTCTATCGTCCTCACAGACCGGCATACACAGAAAGCAACATATGTTTCCACAACAGAAGCTTTTCTGACCGAGCGTTCCCGCATGGGCGAGCAGAACGCTGCCATCCGCTTTGATTCCTGCCGCAGCTTTTACCATCCGCCGCGTGTCAGCAAGCAATCAAAGTTTGATACGCTGAAGCAGTTCTATGTTCTGAAAGCATGGCGCGGATACTTTGTAAAGCGGACGCAGCACGGCGTCATGACCATCCGCACCGACGATCCAACTGTCCGTAGGCATGCGCTCTGCGGTTCAGCCCATATAGGACGTAATTACTTTTCCGATTTCCTCTAACATCTTACGGCTGCAGAGCCGTTCTCGGTCCTTTGGCGAGCATTGCACTTCGCACGCGCCCTCCAGCAAAAAATCCAGAGTCACATGAAAGAAGTTGGCAAGGCGCAGACAGATTGCGAGGTTCGGTTTCGCCTGCCCGTTTTCGATCCGGGAAATGTATTTCTGGTCGCATTCCAAGGCCGCAGCAAGCGCTTCCTGTGTCTTATTCTGCACCTTGCGGTACGCCTTGACGTTGTTTCCGAATATCTGGTAAACCTATTCGGAAGAGATAATCTGCTCAGAATATTCCATCGTCATTTTTTAATGTATTTCCTACAAAAACGCAATTCCCCTATTGGGATAATTATGGTCTTTTTGGCATATCGCTTAGACTAATACTATAAATTCTTAAATTTATCAGCACGCCAATCCGTATTTAACTTTGATACGGTCAAGCTTCTCCAGCATCGGCTCCGCGCCAAGCCGCAGGAAGATGAATGTGGCAACAGCTCGCACCAGATCGACCGGAAGGCCGGTGACGTAGTAGCTTAAAATGATTTTCCAGTTGATCGTGTTCGACCACATGAGCGCAGACGCGGGATTCATAATGCCACCGTAGATGATCGTGGACGCGATCACGCCGAAGATACAAAGGCTCAGCCGCCCGCGCCGCAGAACGCCTTTGCGGTACAAAACGCCAGCCAGCCAGCCGATGATCCCCATGGCAAACATCTGCCACGGCGTCCACGGTCCTTGCGAGAACAGCACATTGGACACCAGCATGGTCATGGCTCCGACGAGGAAGCCCGTCTCGCCGCCAAAGGCCACGCCCGCGAGGATCGTCATCGCAACGACCGGCTTGAACTCCGGCAGCATGAAGAACGCAGCTCGTCCTGCCACATTCAGCGCGACGAGCACGGCAATGAGCACCAGCTCCCGCGCCTGCGGCTTGCGCCCCTCGAAAATCAGGAAGAACGGCAGCATACATTCGAGAAGAATCAGCAGCGAAATAAAGTAGTATTTCCGCCCCGCGAAGTAGTACACGCCGACAAACAGCGTCAGAGGAATCAAAAGCAGGATGAGCAGCGTGGCAGTCACGGTGCGCTTTTGGAGCTTGCGTTTTTCCACGGGCGTTTGAATCAGGTAATCCGGACGTTCGGCCTTCCGGCCAATGGACAGCGCAAAGACGAGCAGCGAGAGAAGCAAAATGCCGTAGAGCTTGAGCTGCCCGCCTGCCAGCGCGGTCATGCCGTTTGCGTCAATGAGCTTTGTAAGGTCTGTCACGCCGATGGCCTGCGCGATGAGCGCCAGCGAAGCGGCACCGGACACGGCGGCAAGGATTTTTCGCCAGACCGGGAGCTTTTTCACCGTCCGCGTCTCTTTCTCCGGCGCGGGCGGGATGCGCTGATATTCCGGTAAAGCCGCTTCCGGTTCGATTGTGCCGCCGCAGGCGGCGATCACATCCTCGGGCGTGACCGCTTCGGGCAGAAGCTCTCGCGCGATGCGGTTCGCGGCGGTCGTGTAGAAGCTGTTGCCGGAGAAGAACGTTCTCGGTTCGGCCTCCGTGACGATGTTTCCGTCAAAAAACAGGGCGCAGCGATCGGCGTATTTCGCGCAGAACTCAATGTCGTGGCTGACCATCAGAATCGCCACACCGGATGCTTGCAGCGTCCGTAAAATCTGCCCGAAAACCTGCTTGAACTCCGCATCCAGTCCCTTCGTCGGTTCGTCAAGGAGCAGAACGTCCGGGTTCAGAAGCAGGATTTTTGCCAGCGCTGCGCGCTGCTGTTCACCGCCGGAAAGGTCATACGGATGGCGGTCTAACAGCTCAGTCAATTTGCAGAGGGAAACGACTTGTGCAAGCCGCTCGGTTTTGCGTTCGGATTTTGGTAAAATCTCCAACAAATCCGCGCGCACCGTGGATTTCACAAAAAGCGCCTGCGGGTTCTGTGGCAGCATTCCGACGCTGCCGCTGATAGTCAATTCCCCTCGATACGGCTTTTGCAGGCTTGCCAGCAGCTTGAGCGTGGTCGTTTTGCCCGTGCCGTTGCCGCCGAGCAGCGCAAGAAATTCGCCCTTGTGCAGCTCCAGCGACAAGCCTTTGACCACATCGGGCAAGTCTTTGTCATATTTGAACCAGAGTTCCCGCGCCGAGACGACGGTTTCGCCGTTCGGCGTGTTTTTCTTTTCTTCCGGAACAGGTCGCAACTCATGCGTTTTCGCATAGTCGAGCAGCCAGTTCCGGCCGTCGCAGACGGATACCGGACAAGTCACCGTAGAATCCGTCGCGCTCCAGATGCGCATGGCGGCGGGCATGGCGAGGAACATCGCGTTGCCGCTGGATTTTAATTCCGCGCCCACTTCGGCGGGTGTACCGGTGCAAAGGAGCTTGCCGCCGTCCATGACCGCCACGCGCGACGCAAAGCCAAACGCTTCTTCCAGACGGTGTTCCGTCAGGATAATCGTCGTGCCAAGCTCCCGATTGATCTTGCCGAGGGTGGCTAAAAAATCAGACGCGGCAATCGGGTCGAGCTGGCTCGTCGGCTCGTCCAAAATCAGCACTTTTGGCTGCAAGACCATAACGGAAGCGAGATTCAAGAGCTGCTTTTGCCCACCGGACAGCTCTGTGACCGGCTTATAAAACCATGTCTGAATCCCGAAAAACGACGCCATTTCCGCAACGCGGCGGCGAATGGTCGGCGTGTCACAGCCGAGGGATTCCAGCCCGAACGCCAGCTCGTGCCAGACCTTGTCGGTCGCGATCTGATTCTCCGGACTTTGCTGCACAAAGCCTATTTTTTCTGCCTGTTCGCGCTGGTCAAGGGAATCAAGATTTCTGCCCTCAAACAGAATTTCTCCCGAACGTCTGCCGTGCGGCGCGAGAACGGTTTTGAGCTGCCGCAGCAGCGTACTTTTGCCGCACCCGGAGGGGCCGCAGAGCACCAGAAACTCCCCCGGTCGGACAGACAGTGTGAGGTCAGAGATTGCCTGTTTTTCCTGCTCCGGGTATGCAAAACTCAGATGGTTGATTGTAAAGAGTTCCACTGCCTGTCCTCCTTTCGGTCGAGAATCACCGGTGTCAGCACCAGTGCGAGATAAACACACATGAAGCTCACGGTCATGGGCGTCCATGCGGCGGTTTTCACGGTCGGATAGTAGCGGAAATACGTACCGCCTGCCATCCAGCCGGAAAGGAGATACGCGCCGCAGAAGATCAGCCACGCAAGCGCGGCCTTGTCGCGATCGTCGAAACGATAAATCGAGAACGCCGTGCGTCCCGGCAGACCGTAGCCGCGGGCGCGCATGGAATCCGCTGTTTCAATCGCGTTCTCAAGTGACCACGTTACCATGATGGAGAAGATCTTGACGGCGTTCCCGACTCTTTGGAACACGCTGCCGTTCTTCGTGTCACGCCCGATGCACGCCTGCGCCTCGGAGACGACCTGCATCTGCGCCTTGAACTTCGGGATAAAACGCAGCGCCATGGAGAGAACGAGCGACAGCGCCGGGATGATGCGTCCAAAGAGATACACAAACTTGTCCGAGGTCATGACCTCGTTGTAGCTCGAAAACCACAATACGACGCTTGCCAGCATGACGGCCGCAGCCACGCCGTAAAACATGGATTCCATTGTCAGCGGGTTACCGGAGGGCAGATAGGTCAAAATCGTCGCGCCCTCATGGTTAAAGGCCGGATTGACCAGCGCGGCAAGCGCCGCCATGGGCAGAAGTCCCATGACGGCAAACCGCACCGCTTTCCGGCCTTTCAGGTAAATATCGTAGGTCAGCGCGCCGGTCAGGGAAATTGCCAGATAGACCGGGTGCATCAGGCACATGGAGAACAGGAGAACGAGCGCGAAATATAGAAAATTGATCGTCGGATGGTAGCCGGAAAAGGCGTCTTTGTTTCTCATTCGCTTCCAGTCGCGTAGCCGCCGCCCACATCATCTCCGAGGTCACAGGTATAGACCCACTCAATCACGTCGCCGTTTTGCAACTGATACCGGCTGCATCCATAGTTGGGGAACCAGTCGTTGACCTTGTACATCCAGCCGGACACCTCGCCGCAGTCAAATTCGTAGAGGTTGCCAATGCCCTCAATGTAGGCGGAATTGTAGATCGGCGTCATGGAAAATTCCATATGGATTTTGTTATCCCGGCAGACCTGCTGGAGTACGTCAAAAACACTCTGCCCCTGCTTGAAGGTGACCTCCACGGGCTTTAGCAGCCATCCGTTCTCCGGTACCAACTCCACTTTTTCCTTGTCGCACAGGTCCATGTGTTCCAGGATCGACGCGCAGGAAATGGAGATCGTACAGGTGTATTCCGTATCGCTGACCGTCACGTCCTGCGGCTCGACCGGCTGCGGCTTACCCTCCGGGACGGGGTCGGTCAGGTACTGATCCTGACCCTCTTTCCGTTCGGGCTTGCCGTAGCCGTTTCCCGCGGCGCATCCGCAAAGGAGCAGGAGCACCAGAAAAAGCGCGGCCAGTCTGTAAAACTGCTTCATTGCATCACATCCGTCATGTCATAGAGTGTGGTTTTGCCTGTTTCGGCACGGTGGATGGCGGCCAGCGCATAAAATGCCTGCTCGGTCGCCATTTCGTCGCTGTTGCCGTTTAAACTGTGGCGGTAGCTTCCGTCCTCGCAGGCGAAGCGTTCCAGCACCTGCGGCAGCGTCTGCCCGTTCTTGACGAAGCGCTCATCGTCCAGCGAAATGCCAAGCTCCGTGAGCGCGACGATCACCTGACAGACTGACTCGCTGTTTTCTTCGTCCCATGAGAGATATGCGCCGTTCGGCTCCTGCAAGGCTGACAGCGCCGCAAGGCCGCGCTGAACAGCGTCCTCCACGTCCTGCCGATCGCGGTATTTGACAAGCGCCTGAAGCGCCATGGCCGTCATATCCGCATCCGGCGTGCCGCCCGTGAGCGCCCAGCCGCCGTCCGGGATCTCCCGCCGCAGGAGCTCTCCGACGTAAAGCTCCCGCGTCGCCTGCGTTTCCGCCTCCGGCGCTTCCGGGATCTCATAACCGCCGCTGTCCAGCGCCAGCAGCGCAAAGATCACGCCGTTGACGCCCTGCCGCACCGTTTCGTCGAAGTCTCCCAGCGGCAGCAGCAGGTTGAATCCGGCAGCATCGGCGGGGTTCTTCCCAATAGCCGTAAGCGCAAGGATCACGCGGGAATACTCCGTGTTTTTCTTCCGACTCAGAACGCCATCGACGGATACAATGTAATCCTCGACGTTTTTGAAATAGGTGTCAAAGTATTTCTGCGGCACCTTGAGGCCGGATCGTGCCAGTCCAAACACGAGCCAGTCTCCGCCAACCGCAGCGCACGTTGGCTCCGGTATCTGCGCTTGCAGATACCGGGCCGTTTTTTCAATCGGGGTTTCTTCCTTGCCGCAGGCCGCAAGCGAAACGAGCATCGCAAGCAGCAGAAGCAGCGCCGATAATCGTTTGATGTGAGTTCCTTTCATACGCGCCGCCTCACGGGTTCTTGACCGTCTCGGATCGGCAAAGCGGCGCATTTGTCATACCGTTCAGCAAAAACAGCTTGATCGCTGCGCCATCGGGCAGCGTCGTTTCACCCTCTGCGGTCAGAATCCTTGTGCCCACCAGCCTGCCGTCTGCGGTATACACTGCCGCGATCAGCTTTGCGCCCGTGGGGAAGGTTCCGGAGATGGTCAGCTTGCCGCTCTGTGCGCTGAAGCTCCAGTTCAGGCTCTCTCCGATCTTTCCGGTCGATGTGCTGCTTCCCACGGTAATATCAAACGAAATTTCTTTGGTTGTGGTACCCACACCGGGTTTCATCGTGTTGTCCTGCGTATTTTGCTGATTGTGGTACATCGTCTGACCCTTGCAGTAGACCAGCGTGACGGATTTGTCTTCCGCTGTCAGAGATTTATCCGTATCCTTCATCTTCATCAGCTTTGTCACGTCGCGCGTCACGCCGTTTGCATACGTTGCGGTCACCTTGAGTCCTGTGGTATCAAATTTATCGCCCGCCTCATAGTGCGTCTTTGTCGGGGGCGATTCTACCGTCAGCGTCTCGACCGCGCTGCCGTAGGCCATGAGATACCCGGAGTCGTTTTTGAAGTAGAGCGTGCCGTTTTCATCGACGATCGGGCTGCAAATACAATACTGTGCCTGTTCGCCTGCCGGTGTAAAGAGCGCATAGGCAGTCGTGTAGGTTTGCTCGGTTTTCCCCTCCACGACACGTTCGAGCGTCGTATAGTCTGCTTCTGTCTGTCCCTCTTTATCGCGCAGGACGCGGAGTGTGCCGGGCGTGTAGTTATCCAGGAAGTAAATGTAGTTGTAATTGTCGTAGCCTGTGGTGAGAAGGCCGCTCGTCTGCGGATAGCCCTGCGTGTCCGCACGGTACGCAATGGACATCGCGCCGCTGAGGTCAATTACTGTAATGCTATGGCCGGAGTATTCCGTGAACTGTCCGCTGCCGCAGACACCGATATAGGCGCGGCCATTTGCAATGACGGGCGTAGACGTACTCATACCGCCGATAGGCAGCTCCGCGCGGTCTGTCAGCCTCCATGCGCCGTCCGTATCCTTCTGTACCCGCACACGGTAGAAATAGCTGCCCTTGGAATCAAAGTAGAAGGCGTTTGTGGCTTCATCGTAGCAGATGGTGCTTCGGATGTCGCCCGCAAAGCCTGTCATGGAATCCAGCAGCTTGCCGCTCATCGGGTCCAGCAGCAGGACATTGGCTGTCTTGCTTGTATAGCCGCTTTTGCCATCATCTGTACCAACAAGCACATAGTCCCTGCATACATATGCACCGGCCCAATAGAAGCCGCCCTTCTGCACATACCGCCACGTCGGGGCCTTCGCTTCCTTTGCTTCGCCGGGGTCTTCGTCGGTCAGAGAGATGCAGACAAAGCTGGCGTTCTTTATCTCGCTGTTCCAGAAGCCTGTATAGGCATAACCGTCTGATACGGTGATCGGGCAATTTGGCTGTCCGCCGAGCGGATCTGTGTAAAGCCAGAGAGATTCCAACGTATCTGCGTTGAATGCCTGAATCCGTCCATTGGAAAGCCCGACAAGGATCATGCCCTCGGCATACGTCGAATTATTGATCGCAAAGCTGGACGTACCTGCCATTGTACCCTCGCATAGAACTGCGCCGGTGTCCTTGTCGATCTTTAGAATTCTCGTTCCGGCATAAGCGATCAGATTACCACCGACCAGAATCGGATTGCCGACTGCACCTTCACTGTAGCCATCGCCGACTTTGCTTGCCCAATAGAGTGTGCCGCTCTCCGCCGCAAACGGGATTTTTGCCCTCGTTACGCCATTATTTGTGTTGGCTGTGCCAGTCATATTGCCGTTTGCGTCATACGCCGTGCCGCGGAAATCCGCCCATCCGGACGGAATGTTCGGATCAATGTCCGGATTCGTGTCTGCGGTTTTCAGCTGCAGAGAAATGACGGTATTGTCGGCAACAGGATATGACTGTTCCGGCTCAAAGCGTTCCGTCTTATCTGTCTGCTGCATCGTGCCAAAATGCAGGGTCATACTCCCGTTGTCGCCGGCTTCCAGCTGGATCGCTCCGCTTCGCCCGGCAAAGCCGTATTTTGTCAGACTATAGAGATAGGTGAACCCCGTCGAGAACGCATATCTGCCTTCGCTGTCCGGCCAGAGACGCACACCGCTGGCTTTTTCATAGATGTAAAGCATCGCCCCCTCCGGCGCAAGAGAAAACTTCACCGCGGTACCTGCCGCCTTGTTGACGGTAACGGTATAGTCGGTCGCGTCGTTAAGGTTCGCCTGATCCTTTACTGTGATCGTGATACTCTGCGTATCAGCCGCTCCGCTGAGTGCGACGGAAACCGCTTTGCCCGCCTGCACACTTTCATTGTTGACCAGCAGCGCGTAGCCGCTGTCCGTTTCGCCGTACCGGGGGCCGTTTCTTGTTCCAAGCGTCAGCTCCAGCGCTGTCGCCATCTCCGGAACCGTAATGATATATGCCTTCTGCGAGGAAAGGAAGCCGGTTCCGTTTTCTCCATAATGGAGGATCACCGGACTGCCGCCGTAGGTGATCGTCATACTGTTCAAGGACAGCCCGCGCTTCAGCGTCACAACATAGTCCGCAGAATAGGTAATGTTTTTTGTGCCGCTGGCAGTACCTGCTTTGGATGCTGTGAACGTCAGCGTATTTCCATAGACGTTTCCAAACAGGATCGCATCGGTAAGCTCTTTTCCCTCTGCGCTTGTTCTCGCAACGTCCTGCACAGTTTGCCATGTGCCGTCCGTGTTCGTATCTGTGATAGAGCAGTAGCGAAGCGTACATGCAGCGCCGTCTGCCGGATCTGCCCAGACCGCAAGCCGTCCCTGATTGTCCGGAACGACCGCCGTATAGCTGTGCGTTTCTGGCGTAAACTTCTGTCCAAAATCAAGCGCTTCGATTGGAAGCGACGATCTCAGGCCGACATAGAGCGCACTCAGGCTCGGAATCTGCGCCTGCGGAATGGAGACGGTGAATTCTGCATTCTCCTCATTCAGCGTAAACGTTTCTTCCGCATGATAATAGGTGTCCTTCGTCGCATAGTAGGTATATTCTTCACCGTTTACCAGCGTATAAATGTATTTGTTCCCAGCTTCTCGGCGCGACTGTAGGATCTCTCCGTTTCCGTTTTTCATGACGATGTCCATGTTCCCATCCGCCAGCGTCACCGTCACCTTTTTCCCTTCGCCGCGCTGGACGATGAGCGTATATTCCGTCTGATAGCGCCCGCTTGTCACGAGAACAGGGATATTTTGCGTTTCCTTCGTCTGATCGACCGGCACAGAAACATATGCGTCTGTCAGCTGCGTCCCGTTCACATACACGGAATAGGACTGCACCGTCGGTGTCGGATAGATCTTGAGGCTTTCTTCCGTGTTGAGTACCTTATAGGTATAGGTAAACGTCTGATTGGAAAAGCGCTCGTTTGCTGCCGGTTTATTTCCGGACGCGCCCTCCATCCGCAGCGCAGACAGCGTCGGCTTTCGGCCCAGCCGCAGCGTGAGCTCCTCATGCAGCATATAGCTGCCGGACTCGGCGCTCACCCGGAACAAGATCTCATTTCCGTTTGCGCCGCGCGTCAGCACACCATATAGCGGCTCCCGCTTCGATCCATCTGTAACGCGGCTGCTGATCTCGGTACCTGCCGTATTTGTATAAATCGCAGAAATGGCAGCGCCGTCTGGAACAGAATCGGTCAGCGTCACATACGGATATAGCGGGCCGGTGAAGGTGTCGAGGATAGCGGCTGCAAAAGCGTGCGCACCATCGTTCGCCAGCTCAAGCGGTTTATAATTTGTTTCCTTATAGCCGCTGACCTCCGAAATCGCGAAGGCTTCTTCGTTGATCCATTCTGCAGTTGGGATCGACGGAAGGCCGCTGATCGTCAGCGCCGTTCTATTGACTGTCAGTTCGCCCGTGACCGACTTGTTATCCCTGCGAATGCAAAACGTATAATTGCCGTTCGGCAGGCGCAGTTTTCCGCTTGTCTCGGCATAAAACTGCTTTCCAAATGAGTTTGCCGCCGAAATGGTATAATCGGTGCCGGTAAACTGTGAAAACGAGACCTCGTATGTCGTCTGCTGCCCCGCTTCATAGTCCGTGATTGCCTTTGTGATTTCTTCGGCATAGCTTTTTGCTGTGTCGCTGTCAATACCGAGGTAATTGTCATACGCTTTCTGGTAAGCCGCCGACGCAGCGCTTCGCACGTCGGCTGGCTTATCCAGATACCTGGCCATGACCTGCATCAGCGTTTGCAGCCCTGCCGTTATTGCGCTCTGCTCCGATTCGGTGAAACGGAAGTACGTCACGGAGGCTGCCGCATGGTCAAGCGTCACACCGGACGGCACACTGCTATACCGATAGTTACCGGTTACATTCTCGATGGTGGTAACAAAGCCATCGCCGCCGTCCATCCCAAAGCGATATTGGCTGGCGTTCAGCGCCTGCCATATTGTCTGCCCGTCCTGATAGGAGATCTTCACGGGCGCAATCAGCAGCTTTCCTTCCGCCTCGGCAGAGAAATAAAAGAAGTTCTCTCCGTCTGCGGACTGCGCGGCAGGAAGAGCTTCCGCCGCGGCGTCTTCCACCTCTGCGTCTTCCGCAGGCGCGGCGTCCACGGTATTCTCCGCTTCGACCGGCTCTGCGTCCGCTGCCAGCACGCTGAGCGGCAGGCAGGACAGGAGCATCGCCAGCAGGAGCAGTATGGAAATAAATCTTTTCATAAGAACCTCCTTAGTACAGACAGGAAATCCATTTCAGCCGCAGCTTGTGAAGCGGCTTGCAGCGTGTTTTCAGGTTTTCCATCGTCGTGTCGTGGAACGCGCACATTTCTGTAAGCTGTTCCGGCATGATCGCACGGCTGGAGAACAGCGCCTGTGCGTTATACATGGTCATATCGTGCAGCTTCGCGGCGTAATCCTCGCCAAGCTGCTCCTTCGCCGTTTCGCAGAGCTCCAGCATGGAGCCTGTGCCGCGCTTGAGGCCCATCGCGGCCAGCAATGCCGCGCAGTCTGTAAACAGGCAGGCGGCTGCGGCGGACTGGTCTTCCTGCATGAATGCTTCGTTTCGCTTTTTGAGGATGACCGCGTGCCGGATGAAGATGGCCGCAAGCAGCAGAAGCAGCAGCGCGGCGACAAGGATGATCCAGAACGCAGGCTTGTGGAGAAGCCCGGTGCGCTGGCCGCCGTCCGGAGTGTTGTCCTCCGAATTGTCCGGCTCTGCGTTGTCCTGTTCCAGTTCCTGACCTTCCGTTACGCGGGGGCCGTCGCCGTTTCCTTCCTTGCCCGCGCCGACCGGCTTGATGCCGCTCTCGGTCTGCTCGGCAGAGAGGTCTTCAAGGCCCGGCGTCAGCGCCAGCGGCAGCCAGCCGATGCCGTCCTGATACACCTCGACCCACGCGCCCGCGGCGCTTGCGTCCACGCTTGCCGGTTCACCTTCTGCGATTTTGACTGTGTAGCCCTCGACGTAGCGGGCGAGGATGCCATAATAGCGCAGCGCCAAGGCCGCAACAGTCGCGTACTGGTACGTCGTGCCGTCCGCGGTATCCGCCAGCGGCAGCGCGATATCACCGCTTCCGTCGAAGCAGCTCTCCAAAAAGGCCAGCGCAGCCGTCTGCGCCTGCTCTTTCGTCAGGCTGTCTGCCGGGCCGTAGCTTTCGCAGCATTGATCCAGCACCGCGCCGAGCTGCGCGCGGAACTCCGCAGGTACGGTCAGCGCGTAGGAATATGCAAATTCGCGGTACGCGCTTTCCATCTGTAAGTACGATCTCACGCCGTCCGATGTGTCATTCTGCAAAAAGTCCAGCAGCTCCGGCAGCAGGGTCTGTGCGTCCGAAACGGTCTCATAAGAATATCCGCGCTCACCGCGCAGACCGTTTGTTTCAAGCGTAGAGGGCTGAATTTTGTTTTTCGTCAAGCCTGCGCGTTCCGGCAGCACCGTACACGGCTCATAGCGATACAGGCTGCACCCGGCAAGGTTCTGGACACTGACGCTGCCGGACTGATAATTGCCCATCAGCCGCGCAGCCGTTGCCAACTGGCTCTGCGGATAGAAGCCGGACTGATGCAGCCAGTAAAAGAGGTCTTTTTCCTCTGCGGCGGTTTCCGCGTCCAGCGCAGACCATACGCCGTTTTCGTAGCTGTCACCGACGAAGCCGCGCAGATAGAGCGTCTGCGCCGTATCCGCCGTGACAGACAGAATCGTATCTGTGCTTTCTGTCTTTGTAACCGGCTCGGACAGATTGCCCTCCGGCAGGACTTCTCCCGCTTTTTCGTAGCGCCAGTAGTGCAAAGCGTTCTTCGCATTTTCCGAAAGGGACTGCATCGTGCCTGTTTGCAGAGAAATTGCGGCTACGCCCGCCACGATCACACCCACGAGCAGGAAGCTCGCTGCAGAGACAGCGTTTTTATGTTTCTGCCACGAAAGGAGCAGGATGCTGATTCCGGCAGCAAAGAGCAGCAGGATATCTGGCTGCACAAAGGCTGCCGCTACACTCAGGGCTGCCATCAAAACCGCTGTCAATGTCGGTACGCGCGAGAGCGCGACACTCACCATCGCAAGCAGAATACCTGCCACGATCCCGGCCAGCCAGAGGCCGGTGCCGTCTGTTTCGGCAAGCGGCAGGAGGATGCCTTTTTCCGCCGCCCAGAGGTCACGCAGCGTGTTCCATGCCGCGCCGAAGCCGTTCAGCAGCGGATTCCGCGCGAACAGGACAACGAGCAGCAAAGCCGCCAGCAGGATGGGGAACAGCAGCTTCGTTTTTCTGAAATGTCGGATGACCGCAGCGGCAATGCAGGTCAATACACCCGCACCCAGCAGCCAGAGCATTGCAGAGAAGCCGCTTACCGTGTAACAAACTGCGGCAAGCGCGAGGAAAATCAGGATGCTAGCAAGCAGATCAAAGAGCGTACTTTTTTGATCGCTACTTTCCTGGTAAACGCCGGCACGCAGGCCGGTATTTCTTTTGTTCTTCATAGCCTGCCCTCCTTACAGTTCCAGCTCGGAGAGCTGCGCGGCGTAGTCCTTCTCATTGAACCGCTCACCGCAGACAAGCGCGGTCAAGCGGCCAATCGTGGAAAGCTGCTCCGTTTCCGCCTGTTGTTCCCCGGAAACATAAATCAGGTGAGACCAGCTTCCAACCGGTACTTCTTGGAGAAGAAGCGACGCGCCGCTGACGCCGGTTGTCGCTTTTGCCGTAAACAGGCGCGGCAGCAGGCCGATGAGGTCGTCCATATCCCGGATCTGCTGGAACACGCAGCGGCCTGTATCGCCCTCGTTCCATCCCACCGTAAACTGGACGGACTGGGAAAGCAGATTCCGGCAAACGGAAACGACGATCTCGGCTTCTGCATCCGTTCTGTCTGCCGTTGGATTTTCTTCCGTGCGCTCCCAGAATACCGCGGCAGAGCGCGTGATGGGCAGCGACGGATCTTTTACAATAAGCTTGCCATATTTGTGACTGAGCTTCCAGTGAATCTGCCGCTGGCTGTCGCCGGGAACGTAGTCACGGATCTGGAACATCTCTGAAAGGTCATAGCCGGGACGCTCGTTGGAATAATCCTCGGTATCGTCGATGTGCGCCGCAGCGGGAGACAGCATCAGCGTCTGCAGGAACGTATCCGGCTGCACGACGCAGGCCCCGTGCGCGTCAAGCTGTGTTTTCACGCCGATGAGGCCGAAGCAGTCATACAGACGGGCAGATTCCACGTTCAGGCGAACACGGCCGCACCACGGGCTTTGCAGAGAAATCTTCATCGACCGCTTGCTTTTCGGCCAGATGCCGCTGCTCACATTTACGGTCTGCGGCTCACCGTTCAGCTGGTTCTCCAAGCGCACACGGCAGGAAATCTGGCAAATTGGGAAAACAGTCGGGTTCTGCACGGTCAGCTCTGCCGTGCCGCCCTCGCCCTTGCGGAGATTCACAGGCAGCCTGACCGTCAGCTTCAGCTTTTTCGCCGCATACAGGTTCATTGGCAGGCACAAAAGCGGCAGCAGCACCATGCAAGCGGCAAGGCCAAGCGCGATGGGGCTGGCTGTCTGGACGGTGAGAGCAAGAAGCCCCAGCGTCAGCAGCAGCCAGACGAATTTTCGTACTATTTTCATTTTTTCAGCACCGGCATATCCGTTGTCTTGAGGATCTCGGCCAGAACGGATTCCGGCTTTTCCTCCATCATGCGGGCCTTGCTGTTGAGCATCAGTCTATGGGCACAGACATCCGGGAAGATTGCCGCGACGTCCTCCGGCATGACGAAGTCACGTCCATTGAGATACGCATACGCCTTTGCCATCCGGCAGACCGCCAGCGCACCGCGCGGGCTGACGCCGAGCGCAGCCTGCGGATGGCTGCGGGTCTTCTCCACCAATGTGGTCACATAGTCCAGAACGGCGTCGCGCATATCGACTTTTCGCACGTCCTGAACCAGTCCCAGCAGTTCTTCCTTGTTGACCACGGCATAGGCCCGGTCAAGGGGGTTATCCACATGGCGGTCGCGGAGAATATTGACGCTGCTCTTGTGGTCGGGGTAGCCCATGCTGACACGAATCAGAAAACGGTCAAGCTGGGAGTTCGGCAGCATCGTCGTACCGGCAGAACCAACCGGGTTCTGCGTGGCAAGGACGATGAAGGGATTCGGCAAATCATACGTCTTGCCGTCCACTGTGACCTTGTGCTCCTCCATGGCCTCCAGCAGCGCGGACTGCGTCTTGCTGGAGGTACGGTTAATTTCGTCCGCCAGCAGCAGATTCGTCATGATCGCGCCGGGCTTGTAGACGAACTCGTCCGCTTTTTTATCATAGACCGAGAAGCCGATGATGTCTGACGGCACGGTGTCCGACGTGAACTGCACACGGCGCGTCTCCAAGCCCAGAACCTTTGCAAAGGCCATGGCTGTCGTGGTCTTGCCGACGCCCGGCACGTCCTCCATGAGAACGTGGCCCTGCGCCAGAATGGCCATTAAAATCTTCTCGACAATCTCATTCTTGCCGACGATAACGGACTCGATCTCCTGTAAAATCTCGTTGATTTTTGTATTCATAGCAAGCTGCTCCTATTCGTTATTTTTTATGTCGTTATCCTTCTCCGCCGGTGTCTCCGCTGCCGTCGTCTCCGCTGTCAGAGCCTCCGCCGGGATCGCCGCCAGCGCCGCCGCTGCCGGAATCATCTCCACCGTCGTCACCACCGGGGGTATTTCCGCCGTCATCGCCGCCGGGATTTCCACCGTCATCACCGCCCGGATTCGGGCCGGGAGACGCGGGTTCCGGTTCGCCGCAGGCACAGAAGCCATTGGCGTAGGTGTGCGCTTCGTTTTCGGTCAGGACTTTCTGACAGACGCTGCATATCACTTTATGCGTGCCGTCGCCATTGTTCACATATTGCTTATGTTCCTCACAGACGTGACTGCCGTACCCGCAGACCGAGCAGGCACCGTTTTCGCCCTTCTGGTCGTGCACCTGTTTGACAGACAATCTGCAATCTTTGCAATAGAGCGTATGTCCGTCCGCATCTACTTCGGAGCCATCCCAGCGGAATTCACCGATACCATTGCAGGCGCTCATATGCAGCATCTTGCACTTATCGCATACCCAGTCGTATTCGCCTTCTACGTAGTGGTGCTCCGCTTCATTGATATGCGTACCGCAGTTTTTGCACTTCTGATAATGTTTTGCACCGTCAGAATACCAAACGTCCCCAATTTCATGCTCCAGCGGTTCAGGTTCTTCTGTCTCCCGCTTTGCATGGCAATCCTGGCATTCATCCGTTCGGATACCGCCGTGTTCACAGCTTGCTGTGTTGCTGATTTCCTTCCAGATATGCGGTTCTTCCTTTTTGTATCCGCAGTCGTGCTGGCATGTGATGATGTGTACCTCGGAATTTTCTTCGCTCGTGTATTGAAGCACATGCGGCGCGGGATCGCCAACATTCTTTCCGCAGTCCCCGCAGACCAGCGCGCAGGTTCCGTTCTCCTGATCAACATACTTCTGGTGATTCTTCGGGTGCGTACAGGGATTCTCCAAGCCGCAGCGCTTGCAGATCTGTTTTGTTATACCGTCCGTTGTAACAGCTTGCAGATCGTGGTGCGGTTCTTCGGACCAGCGCCCGCCGCCGTAGTAGGTCACGCAGTAGCCGACAGAGTTTCCGCGCCCCTGTCCATTTCCGATATCCCAGCCATAGGCCAGCGTATAGCGCAGCGTCAGTGTATCTCCCGGCTTTAGGTCGGCCTTATCCATGCCGTAGGACGGATAAGTTCCGTTAATTTCATATTCCCAGCCGGAACCTTCCGTGAAATCCAATTCGCCGAGACTGCTGCTTGCGTCATTCAGGCTCAGGCTGTTGCGGTAGATGCAGCGCCAGAGGATGTCCAGATTCGTACCTTCGCCAAACTGCGCGTCAATTCTGGCAAAGTTCTCCTCCTCCGTACCGCTCCATGAGCCGCTGATCGCATTGGCGCGCATACCAAGGCCGCTTGTATCGTCCAGACTTCTCAGGTAGAAATCAGGGCCGAACGGATCGTTGCACTCCGCGCGCCAGCCGAGGCTTCGTTCAGCCGTTCCGAATGGCTCCGGCGCCGTATAGCCCCAGACCGCTTTTGCAACTGCGCAGGACGCCGGTTCACCGGCAAGGACATCACAGGTGATGGACGAAGAACCGAGTCCGACGACGCCCATGTCGATCACGATCGTCGCCTCGCCGAGCTTTTCGCCGCTGCTTGCGCGTTCGCCGCGAAGCAGGATCGTTTTCTCGCCTTTATTGCCGAATGCATCCTCGGCACTGATCACAAGCGTATGCTCGTTTGTGTCTCCCTTTTCCGGATTACTCGGCGTCACCTTGAACTGCTGCCAGCTTCCGCCCGCAACGCCGGTAAAGATGCACGCTTCATCATCCATCTTTACACTCAGCTTGGTGTCCGTGCCGGTATACAGGATATACGTTTTGTTCTGCTCGGCATCCTCGCTCCAAGCGCGGAGCTTAAAGGTCAGCATCTGTCCGTTTGCGACGCTTTCGACACCCTCCAGATCGCACTCGATCTTTACCTCCTGATCACCGCGGTGCTTATACGGGACGCTGATGATAAACGTGTATTCTTCGCCCGCGCCGGAGGCTTTGATGGTAAACGTATTTTCGCCCGTTTTGCCATCCTCGGCCAGAAGCAGCGTCACGCTGCCGGTGGGCGCTGTGAGCGTTTTTGTGCTGAAATCGCCTGATTGATAGCAGGTGACGGAGGTGATCTCAATGCCCGACGTGTCCTCGCCCGTGAGCCGCAGCTCGTAGCCAAGCAGCCCGTCCGTCAGCTGATCGTCATAGACATCTTCCGCATGGACGGTCTTCCTGTTTTCGCATTTCAGGACACACGGCTTCGCCGTGCCATCTTCCATAACGGTATACGCCATTTCAAGCGAAACGTCGCTCTGGTAGCGGATGGTGACCGTAAATGTGACGGTACGATCCTTGATCTTCGCAGTCACGAGAGCCGTATAGGTCGCACCGCTTTCCGTGGCATCCAGCTGCACGGAGCCGCTGTCCGTGCTCATGGCCGCCCCGTTGAAGCTGGCGCTTGTGATCTGCGCGTCCTGTGCGCTCCGACCAGTCAGACCGAGCTTATACAAAAGCTCACTGTTATTGATCTGGTTATGCTTGATGGTCAGCGCCGCGCGCTTGTCCGCATCGCAGAGAACGTTCTGCGCCGTGACGGACTTTTCGTACCATGTAAATTGCAGCTGGAGATCGAGACCATCCTCATACGTTACGACGAACGTATAGCTGATGGTCTGCCCCAGCACCTCGGCGGTCACGGCGAGATAATAGGTTTCCGTGTCCTTGCCGTCTGCGGCAGCCATCTGGATCTCGCCGGATTCCGAGAGCGTTCCGCGTTCGCCGTCCGTCGTCCAGTATTCCGCCATGCGGATCGTTGCATCATCCGCGTTTTCGCCGAGGAATTGCAGCGCGTATGCGAAATTTCCGTCTGTCAGCGTGTCGCTCTTGACCGTGCGATTGACCGAGCCGTTGGCCGGGCAGGTGGCCTGACCATTGGGCTGCCATGTGAGCTGCAAATCGAGGTCAATGCCGCTTTCCAAGCGAAGTACAAACGCGAAATTCACGTCTGTCTCCACGGTTTCGCCCTTCTGGTTCTTTTGCGTCGCATGAGCTTGTACGGTCAGGATATAGTTCTGGAACTCTGCGCCGTCCGGCAGCGTCATATCCAGCACGCCGCGCGTATCCGCTTCCTGTGATACACCGTTTCCAACTGCGACCTGCACACCGGTTATTTTTGCGTCGTCCGCGTCGAGGCCGGTGAGGTTGATTTCATAGCGCAGTCTGCCGCGGTCAAGCTGGGCCAGCAATACACGCTTGCCGACAGAGTCTCCGGGTGCGCAGACCATGGAGCTTGCCTGCGAGCCGTACTTGTACCACGTCAGCAGCGCACCGAGGTCAAGTTCTGTTTCCGGCAGATCCTCGTCTGTTTCGCCGGTGTCTCCGGCTTCCTCGCCCTCGTCGCCCTTGTTGGAATCCGTGTTCGTACCGATGGCGGCATCGGCTAGGACTTCCTGCTGGGGCTTCGATTCCGGCTGCTGCTCCGGCTGGGTATCCTGTCCCTGCTCCGTCTGGTTTTCCGTTTCCTCCGGATTGAACTGCTCCTGCTCGCCGGTCAGCTCGCTGTTGGTGCTGCCGCCCGAACCGGAAGCATCCTTGCTTTCCGCCTCACCGTTTCCAGCATGACCGGGCGCTTGCCCTGCCTGCAAAACAGTGATCTCCTGCGGCGCGGCTTGCAGGATGGGATTATCCGGCTCGACCGACCGCATACCCATGAGCGGCAGACAGATACTCAGCAGCAGCGCACAGATCAGTACGCCGCAGCCGGCCTGCTGCACCCACGGGAACCTTTCAAGAAATTTTTTCATGTGTGTTCGCCCTCCGGGAAAAGGGCTTCCCCCTTAAAAAAGTCTGCATTTTGTGCAGCTTATTCGTACTTTTAAGAAGTACCCTTAAACGCACGAATAAGCCGCACGGTTCCCCACGCTTTCGCGTGGGGAACCGCCCAGCTTGGGGTGGTTATCCAATATTCAATTCAGAACGTTGGACTGCGTGTTTCATTTTGCGAATTTTTCCATGAAGCGCATGAGGATGGTCGCGACCTGTGCGCGGGTGGCGGAGCCCTGCGGGTCGAGCTTGCCGTTCGAGCCCTGAAGGAGTCCTTCGGCGACTGCCCACTGCATGGCCTCTGCCGCATATCCGCTGACCTTGTCCGCATCGGAGAAACCGGTCAGGGCGGCGGACTTGCTCACGTCGTAACCCTTCTGCTTCGCGTAGCGGTACAGGATCGTCGCCAACTGCTCACGGGTGATGACGCCCGGCATGTTGGTGCCGTCCGAAATGCCGTTGTCCATGGCCCACTTCTGGCCCGCCGCGTACCACGGCGTACCATTGGTGTTCACGCCCTCGACACGGGCAAGGATCGTGACGATCATGCCGCGCGTCGTATTCGCGTTCGGGCTGAAAGCATTGGAGGACGTGCCGTTCATGAGGCCCTTTTCATGGACATAATTCACAGCTTCCTCGTACCAGCTTCCAGCCGGAACATCAGTGAACGAGGAACCCGTGGTGGGCTTGTCGTCCTTCGGCTTGCTCGGCGTGACGGGGAGAACCGGCGTATCGCTGCCTTCCGTCAGCAGGTGATAGATTCTTTCCGCCTCGGCCAGCTTGTCCAGCAGCTCCTGCGGGAAGGTCTTCAGCTGATCCGCCGACAGTCTGGATACAGCTGCCTTCGCCGCATTGATCGCGTCGCCGCTATTGATGGTCACGGTACCGATGGCGTTGATCTTCTCGACAGCGTCGTTCCAGATCAGCGTATCGGCAGCCTCGATCAGCTCGTCCATCTTTCTGGTTTCCGCGACGGAGAGGCTCTCATACAGGTCAGAATTCTTCTTGATCTCCTCGTATGTACGCTGGGCGCTGCGGATCTCCTCCACATCGTCGAGCGTCGCCTCAGCCGGTCTGGGAAGCGACTTGACCGTCGCCTTGAACCCCTTGAGCTTGCGGTAGCTCTGTACCTTCTCAAGCAGCTTTTCCAGATTCTCGACAGCATCTTTATTGACCTTATCCTGCTGCTCGGATTGCAGCTGCTTGTACGCAGCCTCTGCCGCAGCGATCTGCTTTTCGTACTTTTCGTAGTTGGTAAAGTCGATGGTGTCGGCCTGCGGGAGCTGCTTCAGCTGGTCTTCGACCACCTTGTAGCTGCCGCTGGCAGAGATCACTCTGACCACATACCACGTGCCGTCGTTCGACTGCGTGTTGCCGGCCTGATTGTTCATGGTGGGCCAGCCCTTGATGCCGCAGCCGATGTAGATCGTGTCGCCCGCGACGACGGGGATGGACTCGGTGCGCTTGTAGAAGCTGCTGCCCTCGGTGTTGGACGTGACCTTTTCGTTCAAGAATGTCTTCACGAGGAAGTTCTTGTTCGCCGCCGTCGGGGTCACCGTCAGGTTCGAGCTGTCGCCGTCGATGACGAGCGTGTAGGTATAGGTGCCGCCGCGCTTACCGGGTTCAAACGTGGTGGTCAGGCGCGGGTTGCCATCGCCGTCGAACGTCAGCGATTTGAGCGTCGTGTCAGAGTTGCTCCACGTGCCGCCGACATCTTCGCCAAGACCCACGGAGGTGTACTTGATGCTGATGATATCGCCGTCCGCCAGCTTGCCGTTTTTCACGGAGAAGCTGGCAAAGCCCTCGTTGGTGAACCAGTCGTTGAGCGTACCCATCCAGCCGGACTGCTGGCCGCCGGTGAATTCGGCAAGGCTGTAATCGCCGTCGGTAATGGTGGAAAGATAGGTGATGTCGAAATCATACGTCCCGTCGCCATTGCCGCCGGTGCCGAGCCATGTGCAGTTCGCTTCCGTGAGTGCGCGGAGCAGAACGGTCATCATGGTGTCGTTTTCGCCAAGCGGGTAATTCTTCCGTTCGAGCCAGTACTGATCCTCAGGTCTGTAGAAGTGTTCGAGCGCGGCTTTGTTCTCGCCCTCGGCGCTGCTGCCGTCGTTCGTGTAGTTCTGGACGCTGACGGTCACAGTACCGACCTGCACGCCGGGCGTAAAGGCATTGCCGTTCGTGACGTCGTTGACCTTCTTCCAATACTCGCCTGTTCCGTATTCCCAGCCCTTGATCTCGGCACCGGTATTAACGTCGTTGGCTGCGTTCGCCATGTTCTTGAGCACGGTTCTGCGCGCCTCGCCGACGGCTTCGACGGTCTTGGCGTTCTTGATTTTCTCAATGCCAGCTTCATATGCAGCGTAGATCTGCTCGTACTTCGGATGCTCTGTGCCGTAGCCGTCGAGCGCGGTCTTGGCTGCGGCCAGCGCGCTGTCTTTCGCAGCGGTGATCTCGTCGGCGGAGCCGCCGGCGGGAACCCACGTCACTGTGGCTACCACGTTGTCATACGGCATGGTGAAGTACTTGAAGCTCCGGAGGATACGGCTGGCCTTGACGTCCGTGCCGTAGTCCGACCAGTCAAAGGTATCAAGGCTGCGGTCGGCGATGTCTTCCTCGGCGAGACCGGAGAACGTGATGCCGCGAAGCTCGTACTCGTTGTCATTGACGTAGAAGTGCGGAACCTCGGTGGTGTTCGTTCCCTTGACCCAGTGATCCTCAATGCGCCACGCCGCACCGGTGTCGGTGATGGCGTAATCATTGCCAGTAACGAGATACGGGAAGTTTGTCTTCACGCTCGCATCCGTCAGCGTCAGGCCATTCTTGTCGCTCTTGCGCGCGCCGCGAATCTGGAAGTAGGTGGCGTAGGTCGGGTTGGAGCAGAAGTACACGCCGCTTCCGACGGGCACAGTCGTTACCTGCGTGTAGTTGACCTTCGTCTGGCCCGCGTCCACCGTGTTGTAGGTAAACAGACCCGCCATCATCGTGCCGCCGGTGGTGCCGTTCGTGCCGTCGACGACGCGGTGCTCTTGCAGCCACTGAATCATGGCTTCCAGACCCGCCTTGTCTTCCTCCGGCACGGCGGAGAGGTCATACTCGACCGTCAGCGTATACTGCTTCGCGCCGCCCTCGGCAAGTCCTTCGCGCGCGGCAAGAATTGCCTCGTACCGTGTCTTTTCCTTCACGCTCAGCTCGTCGCGCTGATACTGCGTCATCGCGTTGTAGTACGCTTCGAGCTGGTCGATGAGCTGAACCGCCGAGCTGTCGAGCTTCGACAGATCTTCGGGGAATTTCGCCATCTGCGCCCGGAAATTGGCAAGGTTCTCCGCGTTCGTTTTCGCGGCCTTGGTCTGGAGCGCTTCGATGCCGGACTTCGCAGTCAGCTGCGCCGCGTAAGCGGAAGCAGCGTCCTCAGCCGCGTCGATGCCGTCCATGCCGGTCTTGTAGAGCGATTCGATCGTCTGCCAATCGGCCTCCGTGAAGCATTCCTTCGGATAGTCCGGATTCTCATACGTTTTCTTGAGCTCTGTCCGCAGATCGTTCTTGATCTTCGTGAGGTCTGCCTGCGATTCATCGACCTCGGCGTAGATCAGGATCGCGCCGCCGTTGACGAACGCCGCGTCGTCACCGTCGAGGTCATAGACGTTGACCAGCTGCCAGCCTGACTGATAGACGGTCATGGTAAGCGTGCCGTCCGCGCCGGTCTTGAGCTTCGTGTCGGTCAGAACCTCGGCGTTGACCACGTCATCATAGTCGTTCACGATCATGCTGCGGAAGACGTATGCACCCGCAGTGGGCTTTGCTTCGTCGTCCGTCATGTAGGCGGGCATAGCCGCCTTCGAGGTTGCCGTCAGCGTGAACGGCACACCGACGACTGCCTTGTACGCACCGGTGTTTTCGTCCTTCGGAAGATCCGTCGTCAGCGTCTGATAGCGGATCTTGTCGGTCACGCGGCCAAGCGCCATCGGCCAGAGGTCTTCGCTGATGTTGACCATCGTCGGCATCTGCACGCGCACAACGGTCACTTCGTCGTCGTCGTGGAGCTTAAATGCCTGATACTCGCTGGCTTGCGGGTAGTCCAGATAATACTCGCCCGGAACAGACCAGAAAGCCAGCGTGCCGTTGACGTAGACCATCAGCTGGCTCATGGAGTTGACACTCCAGCGGTTCTCATTCTTGAAGCTGTTCGTCAGAAGGTCTCCGATGGTCGTTCCTGTTGGAACAGTCAGCTTCTGGGTACGAGGGATGATACGATGCGCAAGATCTGGCGGCTGCTTGGCAGCCAGCTCATCGGTCAGCGAGACGCGCACGGTGATTTCCGACTTCGGAACAAGACCGAAATACGCCGCGCGGATTTTGTTGAACGCCTGCGACTGGAATGCGACTTCGTCCGTGCCCATCGTGCTGGTGAACAGGCCGTGGTCCTTCGCGGTGTTCAGCGCTTCCTTGCGCGCCGCCTCGTATTTCTGCCAGCTCTCCGGCGTATAGTCGGTCTCTTTCAGCGTGTCGTAATAGTCCGCGTAGAGCGTGATGCCGGCCAGAGCGTTGGCGCTGCCGGGTTCGAGCGTGCTCCAGACGCGGCTTTTCAGGGCCTCTTTCGCGTCCTGAAGCTTCTGGACCAGCGCGTCGACCGTCTCCTGCGGGTGCTTTGCGGAGCTGTTCTCGTCTGTCGCCTTGACGGTTCCGTCCTCATCCGTCGTGAACAGAGAATCAAACAGCGTCTGCGCCTCCGTGCGCGCCTTTGCAAAGGGCTCCCAGCTGCTGACAGAGTAGCCCTTTTCGTCGTAGTCGGCGCACAGGTTCAGCGTCTCATACAGCCCCGTCGGGTTGACCTGAGACGTCGGGATCAGATTGTCCGCGGTCTGCTGTAATAGGCTTACAGCTCTGTTGATTGCGCCTTGCCCTTCGTCGTACGCCGACTCGGCATTGGTCCGCGCAACCACATACATGTCCCAGAAGCCTTTGCAGTTCTGAAACCGCGTGGCTCCCAGAAGCGTTTTCAGGTCGTTGACCGTCGTTTTCCCGTTGTAGCGGTCGCCGCTATGGTAAGCCGTCGTATCCTTGAACACGTCCCCGTCTTTTTCGATCGACGGCGTGCTCTTCAGCAGCGCGTCAAGCGCGGTCGTGTCGACCGCTTCCTGTCCGCCGACTCGAACCAGGCATCTGCCGACTTCTTTCAGCGGTTTAAGTTTTTCTTTCGCTGTGGCTTCATCATAGAATTCTTCGATCGGGATCACAAAATAGTATTCCGCTGTGGCGTCGAATTTCAGATGATACGTGTTCTCGATCTCAGGTCTATACGCTTCCCTTACCCCAACAGCGGGAAAAGAAATTGTATAGCTGCCATTTTCATACCCGGTGGCCGTCAATCCGTCGTATCGAAAATATGGCAGCTCGTCTGCATGCAGGCCCACCTGCTCTTCGAGAAACGATTCCTTTGTATACCCTTCGCCAACCTCTTCGCGTAGGAAAGTCTCCCAGTCGTCGTATCCATACTGCTCTGGGGCGCACTCCTTTAGCCATGCAGCAGCGTCCAATGACCACCACGCTGGCGCTAAACTTGCTGGAGCTTTCTTACCTACGGCAACACCCTCTACACCTTGAACAATAACCTGTCTTGTCCCCTTCGGAACGTTTACGATATAGAGAGGCTTTCCATCGAAGCTGCTTTTTGTAATTTCAAGGCTGGTGCCGTCGCTGAGCTTGATTTGAATGTCGTCAAGCGACGCTGCAAACGCGGTCGGGAACAGTCCCACCAGCAGCACCAGCGCCATGAAAAAAGAAAGCAGGCGGCGGCCGAAAGGCCGCCGCCACCCTGTTTTCTTGAGGACCATGTTATGCACCCACAAATTCAATCACACGGACATATGCTGATCTCTGCGCCGTCTGCGTGATGATCTGGACCGTCATCTTCTCACCAGCGGCGAGGCCGGGGGTGAAGGTATACGGAGACGCCGAGGTTGCCGTGACCTTCGTGCCGTTGACCATCACATTTGCGGCGCTGCTGCTGATGCTGATCACATCAGAAGCCGATACGTAGACCGTCTGATAGCGCTGAGTGCTAGAAATGACGTCTTCATCGCTGCGCACGATCGCCGTTCCATTCTTCGTCACTTCTGCCATAGGCGTTGCAAACGAGTTGCCGCCAGTGCCTGTGCAGACTGCGATGCCGCAGACCTCGGTGGAAATTTCACCGAAGATGCCGTTCATCTGTGCCATGCCCGTGTAGATGCGGACATACTTGACAGAATCAAGCTTTATCGGCTTACCGTTGGAGTCGACCGCCCACGAAATATCGATTGGGTCACCGCCTCCGGTACCTTCGGTCTTGGTGTTGTAGTCGCTGTTGCTGGTGAAGGTCTGGTACGGATTGTAGGCGATGGTGCTGCCGAGCGTCCGGTTCGGATGCACGTCGCAGTAGCCGAAGCCGATCTGATCCGTCTTGCCCGTGCCGGGGTAGTTGTTCAGGAGCGTGCCGGTAAAGGTCAGAGTATTGGTGATGTTGTCGCTGTTCAGCGTTCTGCTGACGAAGGAGAACTCATCGACTTTGGCCATCGCCGCGCGGGAGCCGGAGGCCGTAAAGTAGTTCGCGTTCAGCGGGAACCAGCTGTGGTTGTGGAAGGTGTTCTTCGTGACCGTGCCGGACGTTGTCGTGCCGTTCACTTTCAGAGCGTAGGGAACATCTGCCAGAGTGCCCTTGTTGCTGGCCGCCGCGGTAATGCCCTTGTCCTCAGACGGGTTGGGGTTCGTGTAGGTGATGGTTGCGCCCTTAGTGCTCTTTGTGTAGTACATCGAGCCCGCGATGTCGTACCAATCTGTGCCGTTCGGGGAAACCTGAATGCAGCCCGCCTCGGAGTTGTTCCAGAATGCGTTGCCGTAGACAATGAAGTCCGCGCCGTAAGGCCGCTTGAGGTTTTCTTCAATGCCGTCGGGGAATTCATAGACAACATAGCCACCAAAGAAGCCGAGGGAAACGCCATTCGAAGTGTTCTTCTTGAGTGCGCCGGTGCCGTCATACGCGTCGCCCCAGCCGCCGGTGGTCACGCCTTCATTGACGAACTGTGCGGGTGCCGGAAGGTAGGCATAGATGGGGATGTTGCCCGTTGATGCGCCGCCGTTAGGCTGCGCGCAGTTGAACGTAGCCGAACCAGTGCTGCCTGTGCCGGTGACGGTCACAGTGGAGGCCGAATTCGTGGGCAGAACAACCACGCCGTATGGTGTCGTGTTGCTTTCGACATAGTTTCCGTCCGCGTCAGTCACGTAGTTACCGTCGGCATCCTCAGCATAGGCCCAATGGAACGAGCCGCCGTTGCTGACGGTGATACTGGCGACCTTTGTGCGGTTGCTGACGATCAGCGAGAAGCTGTACGGATAGTAGCCAGTTTCGGATGCGCTCAGGATGTCGTTGCCATCGAAGTACATGCCTTCGACGTCGAGGTCGACCGATACGCCAAGGCCATCGCCGATGGCGTAGTCAGTCTCTTTGCTGTTGACAGCTGCGAAAGCGCTTACGCTCAAAGCGAAGAGCATCACAACTGCCAAAAGGATTGCTGTGAACTTTTTCATAGTTCTTCCTCCTATATTGTATTTTCCCGGTTTCTTTTTGCCCGCGCAGCCGGGATGCCCTGCGCGGAATGCACATTCTGTATCCCGCTTCTCCCGTGCGCTTTTGAGAAGCGGCTTTATCTAACGGCGGAACAACTCGCCGCTAAATACATGCTGACACACTACAGATACAGTATCGTTTCCTGTGCTCCCATGCGCCCGATATGGTGACCACGTTTTCAGCTTCCTTGGCGCGCTCTTATCGTCGCGGCGCTTCCCCGAAAGCAGTATCCTTTCCTGCTGCAGCTATTCAGTTGTCGGCGCGTATCGCCTTATTGAGACGGGCGAAGGCCCGCTGGATTCTTTTTGGGGGTTCCCCGGCTCTGTGTTCCCAATACAGAGCCGGGGCCTTGCGTCTGTGACGCACAAAGTGCATGTCTCAGGGGGATGAGACGCACATCTATCTGCAAATCTGTCCGTTTCAGATTGGCATACAATCGTTCTTGGCTCTCCCTCCGGGAGAGCTGTCGCCGCAGGCGACTGAGAGGGTCTGCTGCCTGTTACCCTCTCCGTCCTCGCTGCGCTCGGCCACCTCTCCCAAAGGGAGAGGCAAGGAGCCGGCTTTTACTTGGCTTTCCGTTCAGCCTTTTCCTGCCGCATTTTTTCTTTGTTCGCAGCCTTCTTCTGCCGCTTTTCCAGTATATCCTGTTCCCGCTGGCGTTCGTATTCCTGCTGGAAGAGCATGGTCTTCTCCAGCGCGGGCGTACTGCGCTTTGCCGCAAGCTCTCTGCTCACGCCGATCGCTTCAAGCGCATTTACCCATCCGCGGAACCGCAGCTCAATAAAATCGCCGCCAATTATTTCTGTCCTGCCGGGGATATGCCGCAGCTCCGCCTGCTGCCGCCGCAAATATGCAGCCAGCTCTTGCGTCGTAGCATTTTGATATTTCAGAACAAACTCGATGTTCCTGTGAGACAGCGCCGTATAGGTGCGTTGGGTCAAAACTTTTTTAAGCGCCGCCATATTTTCCTCATACGTTCTGCTCGGATTCATCGCTGCACCTCCCGTTCAGAAGATGCCGCGTCCTTCGCTGCAAGCCGCCTCAATTCGATCTCGCATAAATCCTGAACGATCTTGCGGTCACGAAAATGTGGCGGGTTTTTGATGTTTGTGATTTTTCCGGCATAAAAAGATCGGATCGCGGCTTGCCATGAGCCGAAACGGTACTCAATATACTCGCCGCCGATCACCTCGACCATCGCGGGCGGGTGTCCAATGTCCTCCATGCAGGATTTCAAATATGCAGTTAGCTGCTCCAGCGTATCATGCTGGTGTTCGATGATGAATTGCACATTTTTGTACGCAATGACACGCTCAATGCGGCCATAGTTGATCTGGTCCAGATATGCTTGCCGTTGCTGCTCATTCATCGCAGATGATCCTCCTATCGATTTTTACGCAAAAAACAAATCATCCCGCTGACGCGAGATAATCCGATTGCTTCAAAACAAAAAACACCGATTTGCTTCAACTTTAGAAGCAAATCGGAGCCCTGTTCCGAATTACCGATAGGATCATCGTGCTATCTACCCTTTGTTTGCCAACTTCTGCACATAACGAGATCAAAAGCAGGCAGCATCTCATGCAGGCGAAGAAAAGCGATTCTCCTGACTTGGACTATGGACGCAGGTCGCGTCCGCGCTCTGTTTCCTACCTTCTCACGGGATTTTCTCCCGCAATGGCGACCTTTCGGCCACATAGCTTGTTGGTGTAACGCTGTCTTTCGTTTCCTCCAAGCTATTTTAGAAACTTGCTCATCCTCACAGTTCCGGGCGAGTAGATTTATTGCTCTTTCATTGCAGACTATAAGGCGAGAGATAACCTGCAATTACAATTCTTCGTTGGCAAACATATTAAATTGTCAAAATTCTGCCATTCTTCGTATATGCTGGCATAGTTGTGACGCCCTGCCTGCACATACAAAACATGACGGTTTCGGCTTCATAAAGTTCTGCAAATTTACGAAGTCCTGAAAACACAATCATATCTTAATTTCTGACACCATTATACAATAGCGTTGCAAAAAGTCAATGCGGTTCGGTATCAAAATATTGATTATTTGCGTCGTTTCCGCAAAGATCAATCGGTATCAGACGATGCAGAATACTTCTTGCAAGTAGCGTGTCTGTATGCCGTTTCCTGATCTCAACGCCGAAGACAGAAAGCAGCATCCGCTGCATTCCGATGTGTCCAGAAGTCCTAGCTGAGCTGGCTGGACTGATTGCTATTTTGGACACGCTCTATGATACGCCCAGTCCGACAATTGACGGCTACACAGATTTTATCTTTCGGAACCGCTATGGAGATCTGTTGAATCCCCACAGCTTGAATCGCGCGATTGAACGAATCATCCGAGACTACAACGCGGAGGAATTGAAGCTAGCCGAAGAAGATCAACGACCACCTCTATTGCTCCCACACTTCTCCGTTCACAGCCTGCGGCATACGTTCTGTACGCGAATGTTTGAGGTCGAGTCCAATCACAAGGCGATCCAGACGATCATGGGACACGCCGAGATCAGTACGACTCTGGATATTTATACGCATATTACAGAGGACGCCCTTAAAAAATCGGTGCAGCACATGAGTGAGAAAATCAAACTTTTCGGATAAGAAAAACTGGAATGCACAGGGCATCTGTGCATTCCAGCTTCATATTGTGTCATATTGAATTTCGAAAGTGTGTCAAAAACGTGTCAAATTGGGAACTTAATACATTTTTGCGCCCGCGGGGATGTGGTTGTCCAGCATCAGGAGGTGGAGCTTTTCCACGCCCTCCTCGTGGTGAACGGCGGAGATCAGCATACCGCAGGAGTCGATGCCCATCATGGGTCTGGGCGGCAGATTCACGATGGCAACGCACGTTTTTCCAACCAATTCTTCCGGTTCGTAATATTCGTGAATACCGGAAAGAATCACTCTATCTGTTCCCGAACCGTCATCCAGCACGAATTTCAGGAGTTTCTTGGACTTTTTGACCGCCTCGCAGGATTTGACCTTCACGGCGCGGAAATCGCTCTTGGAGAAGGTGTCAAAATCCACCTGATCCTGGAACAGTGGCT
>ENA-UBIJ01000268-UBIJ01000268.1-human-gut-metagenome-genome-assembly--contig:-NODE-268-length-28634-cov-6.824976_pt1 | contig 28634 bp, 26 predicted proteins | sample MGYA00244944_ERZ654876 | MGnify/ENA primary metagenome ERZ654876 (study PRJEB26926, sample SAMN06164748) | human gut metagenome | biome: ENVO:00009003; feature: ENVO:2100002; material: ENVO:00002003...
AGTGATACAAATGGAAAGTGGGCCTGGAGTATCCATGAATAAAATCCACCTTTCTCTTCTCATATCCGTTTATACGAATACAAATAGATAAAATTAATCAAATTTCTACTTTCAGTATGTAGACGGACAATAAGATTATGCTGGGAAAAACGGCCAGAAGATCGGAATAATGATAACCGACGCAATGAAAGTAACAATGCAGAGCGGAAGACCGACCTTCACATAGTCATTAAACGTAAAACCGCCCGGTCCCAGTACAAGAGTATTCGGAGGCGTTGCCATCGGTGTGGCAAATGCCATAGACGCTGCGATACCGATAGCCATCAGAACCGGTTTCGGGTCAGCACCGATGGACTGGGCAATGGAAATACCGATCGGTGCCAAAAGAGCTGCCGCAGCTGTGTTGGACATGAACTGGGTCAACACATTGGAAATTAGGTACAACACTGCGCACAAAACGACCGCATTCGGATGTTCACCCATTGAACCAACAACCGTATCGGCAATCAATTTTCCTGCTCCAGTTTTTTCCATAGCGGTGGCTACGGAGAGCATACCGGCAAACAGAAAGATCGTTACCCAGTCAATGCCCGCATAGGCTTCTTTTTCTTTCAGGCAGCCTGTGATAACGCAGAGGATAGCCCCGGTTACCGCCGCGGTCTGCAGTGGCAAAGTCTTCAAATCCAGAGCCATGCAAATAACTACACCAATCATGATCAGTCCTGAAATCCACATCTTTGTGGTGCTCTTCGGTTCGCTGTCTTCGCCAGAAGCGCCCGCTTCTTCGGCAGCAGCCCTGATAGCTTCTTCATCCATTTCTCCGGCAGCATTTGCAGGAAGCAGGTGACGGCCGATAAACAGGGTAAAGAAGAAGACAATAATAGACAGCGGAATGCCGATATAAGCAAATTCGAAGAATCCAAAAGTCGGCAGACCTGCTGCGGACAGAGCGCCTGTGACAATAACGTTTGGCGGGGTACCGATCATGGTGATGGTACCGCCTACGTTGGCAGCAATCGCCAGAGGCATCAGCTGACGAGACTGAGAAATTTTGGCTGCCTGGCAGATACCAATAACTACGGGCATAAGACAGGCTACTGTACCCGTATTGGAAGATACAGAAGACAAAATGATGGTAACGAGCATAACTGCGCCCATGAGTGGCACTTCTTTAGTACCCGCTTTTTTGACTACACCAAGACCAATCGCCTGAGCAAGACCAGTTCTGAACATAGCAGCGCCGATAACAAACATACCGCCAAAGAGTACCACGGTGGAGTTGGACAAACCGGCATAAACCTGTTTTGACGGCAGAACGCCCAAAATACCTAATGCAGTACAAGCTGCCATGGCTGTGACTGCTAAGGGAATCAGTTCGGTTACGAACAAGAAGCACGCTACTGCTAGGACGCACAGTGTGACAACGGCTGGATCCATAAAATTCACCTTCCTTAAAAATATCCCACAGCCTGATCGGATTCAGGTGCCTGACACAAATCAGAGTATGGGCATTTCCCGGAAACCTCGGAATTCATAATGATTGTAAATAAAATTAATGCTGTTTTCTCCATGAATTCCTTCTTCCGGAAAACGAACTGTATCCCCTCCTACTTCTCATGACCTCCTTTCTGGACAGTCCCGGGGCAGGACTCGCATTCATACATAGCCGCAAATACATTGCATTCTATGTAAAAGCACCTGTGGCTATTGTAATCAGTCAAATATAAATTTTCAATGAGTCTACAGCTGGAATCGTTTCGCAATATTTATCATTTCAATATATTTACTTTATATATTTTATTTATAATTTATATAAAGTATCTTGGAATATCTGTCATTCCGCTTTTAAACAGGAATTATATTTTTTCCGGAAATGCACAATATGTACTACGGTTATCCCTCCCATAATATATAGTCATCTATGTATTTTAATGTAAGTGGAACATAAATTATGTCCAGTAGTATTGCTTAGCATTCCCATTTAATCCTGCGGCCTTTTATATTCTTATCTTTAAATATGCCCGCCCCTGTTTTACGTAAATATTTCTTTTGTGAATTTTTGATTAGAAATAAAACTTCATGCTGCGGAAGATACTTTCCATTTCTTATCGGAAGAAAATACCCCGCAATAGAAAAACGCCCCATAAAGGAGCGTTTTCGTTTTAATTCAACCAGACGAATCAGTTATACTGATCAGCCTCCGAACTGTGCCAGCATGGTGCCTGCTGCTACGGCAGTGCCGATAACCCCTGCTACGTTCGGACCCATCGCCTGCATCAGCAGGTAGTTGGACGGGTTGTCTTTCAGACCGACTATCTGGGATACACGTGCTGCCATCGGTACAGCCGATACGCCTGCCGAACCGATGAGCGGGTTGATCTTGTTGCCCGAAGCAATTCTCATGATCTGTCCGAAGAGGACGCCGCCTGCCGTGCCTGCCGCAAAGGCAATCAGACCGAGCACGATGATTTCAATCGTTTCCAGACGGAGGAATTTGTCGCCGGACATTGTCAAGCCTGTGCCTGTCGCCAGGAAGATGGTGACGATATTGATCAGCGCATTCTGCGCGGTGTCGGAAAGTCTTGCCGTTACTCCGGACACTTCGAACAGGTTCCCCATGCACAGGCAGCCCATCAGTGCCGCTACCGGAGGCAGAAGCAGGGATACGACGATGGCTACGACGATCGGGAATAATACCTTTTCAAAGTGGCTTACCGGACGAAGGTTGACCATCTTGATCTTTCTCTGTTCCTTGGTCGTCATCAGCTTCATAATCGGGGGCTGGATGAGCGGAACCAGGGACATGTAACTGTATGCTGCCACGGCAATAGCACCTAAAAGATCAGGTGCCAGCTTGGACGCCAGATAAATCGCAGTCGGGCCGTCAGCACCGCCGATGATGCCGATAGCAGAAGCCTGCTGCACATTGAAGCCGAGCATCATAGCGCCTGCCAATGCAACGAATACGCCGATCTGGGCAGCTGCACCGAGAAGCATGGTCTTCGGGTTTGCCAACAGCGGACCGAAGTCGGTCATCGCGCCTACCCCCATGAAAATAAGGGGCGGGAAAATTTCATACTTGATCCCAAATCCGATGGCCATCATGACGCCCATTTCATCTTCAAACCCGGTATTCGGGAAGTTGGCCATGATGCAGCCGAACGCGATTGGGAGCAGCAGCAAAGGTTCATATTCCTTCGCAATTGATAAATAAAGTAAAACAAGTCCTACTAAAATCATGACACAGTTTTCCCAGGTCAGTGCGGCAAAGCCGGAATCTGTCCATACGGAAACAAGTGCTCTCATAAAACCATCCATTATTGTACCTCCTATACGGTATTTGTATTCACTAAGCTCTTACTTCTTATTTCTTTTTCTTGGTCGGATCCACCACGTGGATCAGTTCGATGACAAAAGCCAGAAAAATAAGAACACCAAATACGATAACCATGTTAGTGATACAAATGGAAAGTGGGCCTGGAGTATCCATGAATAAAATCCACCTTTCTAAATAGGAAGATGTGTCCTCCCCGGTTCACCCGAAGAGAACACTCCCCTGTAAAACCTATTGATTTGTGACCGTAATTTTAGAACGGCCAGAAAATCGGAATGATGATAACGCAGGCTACCAAGGAAATCAGGCACATCGGAACGCCGACCTTGACATAGTCATTGAAAGAGAATCCGCCCGGTCCCAGTACGAGGGTGTTCGGAGGCGTTGCCATCGGTGTGGCAAATGCCATGGAAGCCGCGATACCAAGCGCCATCAGAACCGGTTTCGGATCAGCGCCTACAGACTGGGCGATGGAAATACCAATCGGTGCCAGGAGCGCTGCCGATGCCGTATTGGACATGAACTGGGTCAGTACGTTGGAAATGAGGAACAGCACCGCTGTCAGCACATAGGGGTTCGGATTGTCACCCATCATACTTACAACAGCGTCAGCAATCATTTTCCCTGCGCCTGTCTTTTCCATAGCAGTAGCCACGGAAAGCATGCCGGCGAAGAGGAAAATGGTTACCCAGTCAATACCTGCATAGGCTTCTTTTTCTTTCAGGCAGCCTGTAATGACGCAGAGGATAGCACCGGTTACCGCCGCGGTGTGCAGCGGCAGATTCTTCAGCCCCAGAGCCATGCAGGCTACTACGCCCAGAAGGATGATGCCGGAAATCCACATCTTTGTTTTGCTCTTCGGAGCACTGTCGCCGGAAGCACCTGCTTCTTCGGCTGCCGCTTTTACCGCTTCTTCATCCATTTCACCGGCCTGCTTATCAGGAATGAAATGACGGCCGATAAACAGTGTGTATACAAGAATGATAATAGACAGCGGAATGCCGATATAAGCGAATTCGAAGAATCCGAAAGTCGGCAGACCTGCTGCGGACAGAGCACCTGTGACAATAACGTTTGGCGGGGTACCGATCATGGTGATGGTACCGCCTACGTTGGCAGCAATTGCCAGAGGCATGAGTTCTTTCGATGGAGAAATTTTAGCTGCCTGGCAGATACCGATAATAACCGGCATGAGGCAGGCTACTGTACCCGTATTGGAAGATACAGAAGAAAGAACGATGGTAACGAGCATGATTGCCGCCATGAGCGGAACCTGGTTGGTGCCCGCTTTCTTGACTACGGCAACACCGATCGCTTCCGCAAGGCCTGTTTTAAACATGGCAGCGCCGATGACAAACATACCGCCGAAGAGGACTACGGTGGAGTTGGACAGACCGGCATAAACCTGCTTTGACGGCAGGACGCCCAAAATACCTAATGCAGTACAAGCTGCCATGGCTGTGACTGCCAGCGGGATCAATTCTGTAATAAACAGAAATGCCGCAACAGCAAGGACACACAGCGTAATAATGGCTGGATCCATAAGTTTCACCTTCCTTATAAATCTTCCACGGTCTGATTTGAGTCAGGTGCCTATTCAAATCGGATCGCGGAACTTCCCCGGAAGACAATTTGCATTTAATAAAAAAAGAATATTGCAGTCTGCTTTATGAAATTATCTAAACGGGAACAAATAACAACTCCCTCTTACTTCCACGACCTCCTTCCAAAACAGCCCCGGGAGCGGACTTTCAAGAAATACATCGCATGCAATATATACGCAATTGCATACTATTTGCATTAACACCCTTACATATTGTACTTACCGTGCTGTAAATATACAAACAGAATACTATGTATTTTATCTTCCTTCTTAATATATATAAACTTCTTTGTTTATTATTTTTATCTTCAAGATATAATTTATGATTCTGAAATCAACGATATTATCCTCCTCATCATAAAAACCCGCGGATATGCATAAATTGCAATCAATGTATATTGCTTGAATACATAGTATTTTATATATCTATCTGTAAAACGCTTATATATAGGCTTTACCTCCTCTGCCATTCTCCTTTTCCGACTTATAATTTTCTCTCTTTTCCTCAAGTAGAAATCCATTCATTGATTTCCATTTTCAATAAGCCGTAAGAATCTGCAGCTTGCTTTTTATCAACCATCAAGTATTCCATAATGGAATTATTTAGTTGTTAAAAAGTTCATTAGAATTTTTTCTGCTTGTAAAAATGAGATCTTCTTCTACAAAAAACTGAAAAATTCAAAAACAGACAATATAAAATCTCCGCCCATGAATATTCATCCATAAGCGGAGATCCTGTCTTTTATTATTTTTTCGTATTCGTTTCAGCTTCAGTCTTTTTCTCTGCCGCTTCCGTTTCCGCGCTGTCATGCTTTGCCGTGTTATACTCTTCTTCGTTGAAGCCTTCTTTTTCTTTGATGTCTTCCAATGTCACTTCGTAATCGCTGCCGCCCATATCGGTTCCTTCCTGACGGAGCTGTTTGATCCCTTCTTCAAAAGTCATGTCATCTTCTGCATCAGCCGCCTCCGCTTCTTTCAGCTTCTTCAACAGTTCCGGAGGCACTTTCCCCGAAGCGATCAGTTTTTCTCTCATTCCCTGGTATACATAAGCAATTACCTCTTCCTGCGGAATTGCCACCCGATCAGGAAGACGGAGCGAAAATTCATGCCAGAAAGCGGCAGAGCCGGTCATCATAATGCGGCCGATTTTCTCCACTTCACCGATATCATAAAGAAGCGACCATATTTCCCTGTTATCCAGCTGGCTGTACATATGGCGGGTATAACGGTAAGTCGCCGGTTTCATGAGCTGGTTCTTAAAATGGTGGACACCGAAGATATCTTTATATGCCACATAGATCGTTCTGTTTTGGAATAGACTCTTTTTTTGGAGTGTAAGGCCTTCCTCTCCCAAAGTATAGGTGCATTTCGCCGTGACTACATTTAAAAGGAAACAGGCCGCAATGATAAAAAGAATAATCCCCTGGAGAGGAAGTACATGGTACGTCATGTAGACCCATGCCAGGCGGGCGGCATACCCTGCAAGTGCCAAACCGCCTATGTATGCCGCGATCAGATATTTCCTACTCGGCGTGGAAGATGCTGAAAAATCCTTTTCACCGGCCTTCGTTTTTTTTGTCTGTGCCATAAAAGAAAAAACTCCTTGCTAAATAAATATTTATCCGTTATAAGTCCATGCAGCCGGCGGTATATCTAGGAGATAAAGGCCTTTCCCCGCTGCATAAACACAGATGCCGATAAGGAAAAACTGGAATCCCACTTTCAGGCATCCCTTCGTAATGGAAAAAACATCATTCATACGGGGATCCATAAATGTATAAGGATATAAATGGGACGTCCCGTGTGTCACGATGGTCACCCATGCCCGCCAGTAAACGAATACCACATAAAGCGCGGGATATATCATCCAGGAAATCATAATATGCCAGTGAAGTTCCGTCTTATCCACAAAGAATAAGTAGTCCGCTGTCATCAGCACGGGAATGAAATAATGGAATATATAGTTATAGAAAGAAAAATGTTCATAGCTTATGTCATTCAGCCGGTGGGTACGTATCGCACCGGGGCGGACGATGATGTGATACATGACCGACAATGTCACCAGTCCGGCAGCCACGATATAACGGCAGTCCGCCGTGTAAAGAAACGGAACGTCAGCTTTGAAAAGCGTGGCGCCCAGCCAAATAAAGAAAAGCGTGAACGTGGAAAACGTATAATACTGTATCCGCGACCAAAACACGAAAGGCGTAAGCACCCCGTGCTTCATGAGCAATATAAGTCCTAATACCAGCAGGATAAAAACGGCCCACCGGTAAATCAGCGCTATTTCCATCAAAATCTCCCAAAGCGGCAGGGACTTTCAAAAGGAAATCATCCTGTCCGCCTTACCCGTTATTTTTTATGTTTTTTCCCCTGCTTCCGCCGGGCTTCCGCACGGATACGACGAATCTCTTCTTTTTCCCTGATTTTCGCCATGGCTTCTTCCTGCTGCGCCTTTTTCTGATTATTATTGTAAATATTGATGACCAGGCAGATTATGATCAGCAGTGCAATCGCTCCCGACCGCACGCTGAGTCCATTGTTCAAAATATTCCAGCCGGCAAAAACGACGGCAACACCAAATAAAAGGCTTTGTGCACGGGACATTGCTGTGCCTCCTTTATCCTGTGAAATAAAAGTACATCACTGCTATTTTATACTGAAACCTATCCAATAGCAATCAATAAATTGCCCCTGCCCCTTCTTTCCGGCTATGTATTTCATTTCTTTTATTATGGAAACAGAAAACTTATAAAAATTTTTTCTGTCTCCATGAAATATATTTTCCATTGCCGTTTAAATAATCTCCTCTATAAAAAAAAATTATGCCATGGTATATAAATTAAATTCCTTAAAGTTATTGAACGTTTCATTTTCATCGTATATACTTGTAGATAATAATTGTTTTATTCATAAATTGTAATCTATGTATTTGAAAATAAATACATCGTTCTTTGGTTGTCTATAATAGGGAGATGGGATGATGGAGTTTAACAGCAGTTTTTATTTTTCCATTTTTATTTTTCTGTTGACCTATGCGGGGATCATGTCCGAAAGGATTCCCCGTTCTCTCTGCGCTCTTCTCGGTGCGGGGCTGGTCGTATACAGCGGACTGGTCACACAGGAGATGGCGCTCCGGCATTTCATCGATTTCAACACCATCGGTCTCCTGGCAGGCATGATGATCTTAATCGGCGTCGTAAAGAAATCGGGCTTCTTTGAGGCGATGGCGCTTTGGTCCGTAAAGATTTCGAAAGGCCGCCCGAAAGAACTTCTGATTATCCTCGGCTTGATTACCGGCTTCTGCGCCTCTTTCATGGATGCCGTCACTGCTGTACTCCTCATCACTCCCATGACGATTTCCCTCTGCCGCCGTATCCATGTCACCCCGATCCCCACTTTGATCGCAGAAATCCTTCTTTCCAATATTGGCGGTTCCGGCACGATGGTCGGCGATCCGCCAAATGTCATGATCGGTTCCGCGACACATCTCGTATTTAATGATTTTGCCATGAATACCGGCCCTATCGCCCTGCTTAACGTAGCGGCATGCATTATTTATCTGGAAATCATTTACGGCAAGGAGCTCCCGAAAACAGAAATGACCGAGGAGGAACTGGGGAAAATCAGTATTTCTTCCGTCATTACGGACTATTCCATTCTCAAGAAATCCGTCACCATTCTGGCTTTGACCATTTTCGGCTTCATCGTCCACAATCTTATCGGCATCGAATCGGCAACAATCGCCCTCACAGGCGGTGTGCTTGCCATTCTTGCCTGCAGCGTGGATCCCCATGAAATATTCCGCGATGTGGACTGGGATTCTCTCTTCTTCTTTATCGGTCTCTTCATCGTCGTAGGCGGCCTCGAAACAACAGGCGTCATCAACGCCCTCGCCCAGGCAGGCATCAGTGCGGTCGGCGGTGACCCGGAAGCCCTTACCTTTACTATTCTCTGGCTTTCCGGCATCGCTTCCGCATTCATCGATAATATCCCTTTCACGGCCACCATGATCCCCCTGATCCACAATATGCAGGATCTTTTAGGACTGGCCCACGCGGACTATATGTGGTGGGCGCTTTCTATCGGCGCGTGCTACGGCGGCAACGGCACCATCATCGGCGCTTCCCCGAACGTCATCGTTGCGGCTCTTGCGGCAAAAGAAGGGTACAATATTACTTTCGGCCACTTCATGCTGAAATGTTTCCCCATGATGCTTGTAACTCTTCTCACATCCACCATTTATCTTTATGTCAGGTACTTCCTATTCGGCACTCCGTAACCAGCAAAGGCTCCGCTTCACGGCGGGGTCTTTTTTATTTCCCGTACTGCCCGCCGTCTATGCTATAATGGATACAAATAATAACAGGCGGAAAAGAAATGATCCGCACCGCGTCAAGGGGATATTCCCCTCTTTTGGCGCACCCGTTTGCAGAAGGAGGAGTGAATATGGATGAAATTTTCAAAAGAGGCACCTGCCGCCACTTCAAGGAACTGACTCCCGTCGCAGAAGAAGACCTGCTGACACTCGTGAAGGCGGGCATGCAGGCACGGGCCTGCGGCAATCAGGAAGCCCGCGAATTTATCATCGTTACCAGGGACGACCTGGTAAAAGCGATTTCCCACAACAGCCTTGTAGCGGGGCCTGCCCGTAAAGCAGGTGCGGCCATCGTCATCGTAGGCAAAAAAGAAGATATCTCTTTCCCTGAAGAATGGTCCTTTGACTGCGCCGCCGCCGCGGAAAACATTCTCATCGAAGCGGAACATCTGGGTCTCGGATCAATCTGGCTCCAGGTATATCCCTATGCTGACCGCAAAGCGCATCTTTTAAATATTCTTGACATCCCCGCGGAAATGGAACCGTTCTGTATCATCGCCATCGGCTACGCGGAGCGGAAACCTGTCCGCATGAACCGTTATAATGAACGGATCATCTATAATGACCTCTACGGATCACGCAAGAAATAAAACGACAGCAAAAGACCTCCTGTTCCATTCCGGTTCAGGAGGTTTTGTTGTAAAAATCCCGGCAGGAAATCCTGCCTTTTATTTTGCTCATACCTGTTTATTTCCCCAAGTTTCAGGAAGCAGGAATCCGCCGATCACCGACGCCGCAAGGACAGCGTACTTCACTTCGCGGGGCATAAAGAAATCCGATACCCCATACATGAGGATAAGTACCGCCGCCAGTGCTGACCCGCGGGGATAGACGCGGTACCGCTGGAAAAAGGAAGACCCGAGAATGACGCTGTTGCATACGGTCATAAAGAATTGAACCGCACCGACAGCAGCGAAACGGGCCTCCGGTTCAAGCCGGAGAAAATATATTCCCGTCATAAGCGCGATGCCCGGAACGGACACAAACAGCGCCAGCAGCAGACGGCGGAAGAAAACCTTTCGTCCTATCTGCCGCCGGATATCAAGCCTCCCCCGCTTCCATGTGCAGAGAAGCAAAAGGAGCGCCGCCAATGCATATTCCGCGGCATAAAACAGATCAGCCTGATTGATGGTAAGCATGCTGACCTCCTTTTCTGTATTCCGCAATTTCCACCAGATTTCCATCCGGATCACGCAGATACAGGCTCCTCATTTTCCCCAGGGCGCCATGCCTTTCCACGATATCCGTCACCAGCGGCGCCTTTTCTTCTTTCAGCTCATCCAGAAGCCTCTCCAATGGTTCCTCCGTCACGAAACAGATATCCAGACTCCCCGGCACAGGCCTTTCCGCCGCCGGCTGGAATTCTCCGGGACAGGTATGGATATTGATTTTTGATGTGCCGAACCGAAGAGCAAACCGGCCGTCTTTTTCTTCCACTTCCATATGAAGCAGATCCCGATAAAAGGAAACACACCGGAATAAATCGCCTGTCACCAGCACCAGATGGTCCAGCTTTGAAATACGCATGATCCATCACCTTTACAAATTCTTTTTTCAAAAAGCAGAAGATATGCCCATCCTTTTCTCCCGGACCTCTTTTAATTCTTCCAGCAGATCAGGAGGCGTATCGCTTTTCCACACCCAGCCGGGCACGGCTTCCGCAGCCCTGTCTTTTGCCGCTTTCAGGTCATAGTAGACCTGCCATTTCGCTTCTTTCAATCCCTCTCCCGTCTGGCGGAGCAGGTATGCCGGATGGAAAGTCGGCATAACGGGGATGCCCTTGTAATCAATCCAATGGCCGCGGGAACGGATAATACCCGCATCATGCCCCAGAAAGAAACGGAGCGCCACTTTTCCGAGAGCGATGATAACTTTCGGCTGCAGGAGGCGTATTTCTTCGGCCAGCCACCGTCTGCCGCATTCATTCCCCTCTGCAATAGCAGGCGTGCGGTTTCCCCTGGGACGGCATTTTACGATATTTGTGACATATACATGGTCACGCGTAATCCCTACCGACAAAAGAGCTTTATCCAGCAACTGTCCTGACGGCCCGACCAACGGCCCGCCGTACTCATCTTCCACACCGCCGGGACCTTCGCCAACGATCATCAAAGGCGCGTCAACCGGACCGGTAGACAGCACGGGACCGCGGCCGCCCTCATCGCAAAGAGGGCAGAGCCGGCACCGGTGGATGGCGTTTTCCAACATTCCGTAATTCTCGAAATGATAGGCCGAACTGAATATTTCCGCCCGTTTCCGCGCTCTGTATTCGTCTTCGTCTTCATTCCCCCAAAGATCCATTGCCCCCTCCTTTCCCGGCTATGCCGGCGCTTTATTCCACATCCGGCGGCGCTTCCTGATTCGTCGCCTCATAGAAAAGTGTATACTGCCCGGCAAAAAACATCTTAATAATTCCCACAGGACCGTTTCTGTTTTTGGCCAAAATGAGTTCCGTTTCATTCTGCCGGGGATCTCCTTCTTCAATTTCCTTGTTATAGTAAGCCTCGCGATAGAGAAAGCAGACCAGATCCGCATCCTGTTCGATAGAGCCGGATTCGCGCAGATCGGAGAGCAAGGGCCGGTGGTTCGGTCTTGCGTCAGGTCCACGGGAAAGCTGGGACAAGGCGATAACAGGCACCTCCAGTTCTCTTGCCAGGCTCTTTAAGGAGCGGGAGATCTCTGAAATTTCCTGCTGGCGGCTGTCATTATTCCTTACATTCCGGCTCGTCATGAGCTGGAGATAGTCAATCATGACCGCATCCAAGCCATGTTCCGCTTTCAGGCGCCGGCATCTGGCGCGGATCTGCGCCACTGTCACGGCCGGAGTATCATCTATGTACAGCGGCGCTTCCATAAATACGCTCACTGCAGAAGAAAGGTTTTTCCATTCCTGCTCCGTATTGATGCGGCCCGTCTTGAGCCGCTGGCCCTCAATCAGCGCGGTGGAACTCAAAAGACGCTGGACCAGTTCATCACGCCCCATTTCAAGAGAGAAAAACGCCACTGTTTTTCGGGCGGAAGAAAGGCTCATATTCTTCGCCATATTGAGAACAATCGCCGTCTTCCCCATGGACGGGCGCGCCGCCACGATAATCAGATTTCCTTTTTGGAACCCGTTTGTAAACGCGTCCAATTTGGCAAATCCCGTCGCCAGTCCCGTGATCAGCTTATGATTCTGGTACTTTCTTGTAATATCTTCCAATGTATGCTGAACCGCTTCGCCCACAGGGGTAAAACCTTTCACATTTTGCTCCCTGGCAACCTGGAGAATAGCGCGTTCCGCATCATCTACAATTTCTTCCACCGTATTTTCTTCGGTATACGCAGCTTCCGCAATATCCCCCGCCGTATCGATCAGGCGGCGGAGTTTCGCTTTTCCCGACACGATATCCACATGGCGTTCAATCCCCTTCGTGGTAATTACGTGCTCCGGCAGCTCATTGACATACATAATGCCGCCCACATCATCAAGGCGCCCCATGCGGCGCAGCTCTTCCGTGACCGTCAGGATATCTGCGCTTTTCCCTGCGCGGGACAAATTCAGAACCGCCTGATAAATGATCGCATCCTGCTCACGGTAGAAATCCTCGGGATGCAGCATGTTTTCCGCCACTTCAATGGCATCTTTGTCCAGAAGCATCGCGCCGAGAACTGCCATTTCCGCTTCTATATTCTGTGGAGGCATCCGTCCCAATATGAGCGTTTCGGTATCATTTTTCTGTTTGCCCCGGTTTTTGCCTCCGCGTTCTGTTGTAGCCATAATCTTCTCCTGTTATTTCACAAGTATTTTATCCAATACATCTTCAATCGTCCGTACTGCCGCCACTTCCATGCCGAAATGAGTTTCCCCGATATCTTCCTTATTTTCCGCCGGAATAATAAGTCCTTTCATCCCCGCCTGATGAGCGCCAAACGCCTTTTCATAAACGCCGCCTACCGGTTTGATTTCTCCGGACAAAGAAATTTCCCCCGTTACAGCCCAATCCTGGCGAAGCGGTTTTTGTTCCACCGCGGAAATAATGGCTGCCGTGACAGCACACCCTGCCGAAGGACCGTCAACATTCCCTCCGCCGATCACATTCACATGGAGATCGTAATCGCCCAGATTTTTATCGGTAAGCCTGCGTACCACCGATGCCGCGGTCGCCACAGAATCTTTCGCCATAGATCCTGCTGTATTATTAAAATGGAGCGTCCCCTTCCCCGCTTCTTTGGCAGGATATGCCGCCGCTTCGATCTCAATAGTGCTTCCTGAAAATCCCGAAACGCCCAGACCGAAAACATGCCCCACTTCCGGCACGTCCGATGCCATCTTATGATGCGATACGGTAAGGCGGCTTCCCCTTGCCGTGCGGCGCATGATTTCTCGGGAAATAAAATTTTCCCTCGCCCCGCCCGCTTCATATACTGCCAGACTGTACGCATCGGCAAGAAGATTTACCGCTTTTCTGCCTTCCATGGTATATTCACTGATCATTTCCGCCACACCGTCTTCCAAAGACACTTTCAATTTCTCCGCCGCATTTTTTACGATGGTTTCTACATCTTCCGGCCGAAGCGGTTCAAAGAATACTTCCGCGCACCGCGAACGGATAGCGGGATTGATTTCCTGCGGCTCCCGTGTAGTCGCACCAATGAGAATGAAATCAGCAGGTGCGCCGTCGCGGAATAATTTTTTGATATACGCCGGCACATAGGGATTTTCTTCATCATAATACGCCGATTCGAAAGGCACCCTTTTATCTTCCAGCACCTTAAGAAGCTTATTCAGAAGGATAGGATCCAATTCCCCTATTTCATCAATAAACAGAATGCCCCCGTGGGCATCCGTCACAAGCCCCGGCTTCGGTTCGGGAATACCGTCATCTGCCAATTCCCTCTGCGCGCCTTGGTAAATAGGATCATGGACGGAACCGATAAGAGGATTCGTAATATCACGGCCGTCCCAGCGGAGCGTCGTACCGTCGCATTCCACAAAAGGCGCATTCTCTCCGAATGCTGACCAGGCCGTTTTCTTTGCTTCCTCAAGGACAAGACGGGCGGCCGTCGTCTTCCCCACACCGGGCGGTCCGTAAAGAATTAAATGCTGGGGATAGGGAGAAGCGATTTTGGATGCCAATGCTTTCACTGCGTCATTTTGCCCGACAATTTCCGACAGGGTGCCCGGCTTTACCACATTCATGACCGTTTTCGTCAGACTGATTTTATCCAAAGCTTCCAGCTTTTCCATTTTATGCCGGCTCTGTGCTGTTTCCACATCGTCTTCGTCTTCTTCCAAAAGTTCGCGCTTCACTTCATCCACATATTCTTTATGCTTTTCTTCCAGGCGTTCAGAAATCTTCCTCTCCAGACGCTCCTCCACCGCCCGGCGTGCCAGGAGTTCCGCCAAACGATCTTCCAGCCGGTCAAGAATAGCAGGAATTTCTCCCTCCTGCGGTTCTTCGGTATACTCCCTGCTCTCAAAAACCAGCCGCTCAATCCCCAAAAGGCGTTTCTTCAGATTTTCATGATGAATATATTTCAATGCGCCATAGCGGCTTGCGCGGACAATCAGTTCTTCCGGACCGACAGCGCCGGCATAGATTTCATAAATCACATCCAGACGCCTTTTCAGTTCCGGTTTATCCGTTGCGCCGCCGCTGATAATGCGTTTCTTCAAACGATCCATTAAATCCTTTATATCTTCCATCTAAGATCCTTCTTCACAACCATTCCATTGAAAAGATAATGACATATTTATATTTTACAACATAGAACGGCAAATGATAAGGACACAGGAAAATACCTTGCCGTTCCCCATCATTCAGGGCAAGTGCAAAAATGCTTTGCAGAAATAACAGGAAACGGCCATATGACAAAGAACAGGCAATTCCGCTTTTATCAGCAAACAAAAAAACTGCCAGCTTACGGACGACAGAATCCTGCTGACAGAAAAAACTTTTATTCTAATCTTTCACGTCATCACTATAGCAGATTCTTTACTCACGTCCCGGATGACGCCTTGTCGTCCCCGGTCATTCTGAACGGAGGCAAGAATGCCTTGTGGAAAAACCAGGAAACAGAACGATGAAACGAAGTGAAGAATCTATTACTCGAATGACATCTTACCGCTTTCCTCACCACGATAATAGATCCTTTAATCACGCCCTGGATGACGATTTCCCGTCCGCCGTCATTCTGAACGGAGGCAAGAATGCTTTGTGGGAAAAACGGGAAACGGAATGATGAAACAGAGTGAAGAATCTATTACTCGGATAACGTCTTACCGCCCCTCTCACCACGGCAGCAGATCCTTTAATCACGCCCTGGATGACGCCTTGTCGTCTGCTGTCATTCTGAACGGAGGCAAGAATACCTTGTGGGAAAGACGGGAGACGGGGCGGTGACACTCAGTGATGAATCTATTCCTCTGATGACGTTTAGCGGCCAACAGCTCATCTTCCGGTTCCTGCTTCCCGGATTCTGTCTCACCCCCAATTGCTTACAGCAAGCGGCTGCCAACTGATAGGTAATGGCTTCTATCCTCCTGCCTATCTTTTCCTTATCGACCGGACACGCTTCAACACCCCCGCAACGAACCAGGCCGTAGCCGCCGTGAACGCCATGCCCGGCAGAGCCGCCGCCACCATGGCATAAAATCCTTTTCCCAGAAGAAGTGTCATTGCTCCCCTTGCCGCGGTTGTCCCTATCGGTCCGGAAATGATATAAAACAATCGGGACGAACCGAGCAGGAGCCATACCGCGCCTACAGCCAGCCGGAATGACATGGAGATCGTCACATTCAAAATCGTGTGCGTTCCCAGCGCCAGACTCAATAGAGACGCCAACACCCCTGCAATGATGTATTTCTTAAAACCGAAGACGCCGCAAATGGCAACGGCGATAGGCGCCGATAATTGAAACTCCGTCCCCGGTACTAATCCGGGGATCTTAAAAGAACCGCTCACCCCGATAAGCGCCGCCAAAAGCGCTGTTTCGCAAACATCGACAATGACTTCCCTGCTGCCTGCCGCTTCCGGCTTGTACGCTCCTGTTTCCAATTCTCCGTTCATTTTGACCTCCAATGTCTGATTAAAATAGCTGCTGCTTTTTTCATTTCTTCTTTTGTATGCATCGCCGTTACCGTCAATCGGATGCGGCTTGTTCCCACGGGTACGGATGGCGGACGGATGGCGGACAGCAGGACTCCTTCTTCCCTGCATGCTTCCGCCGTTGCGAGCGCCTCTTTTTCATCTCCCACCACCACCGGAATGATCGGCGTATCCCCTGCAGCAATGTCCACTCCCGTTTCTGTCAGGAGATTTCGCATATAAGCCGTGTTCTCACGAAGACGGCCCAGATATTTCTCCGGATCCGCTTTTAACAAGCGAAGAGCCGCTAAGGCCGCCGCTCCCGTGACCGCGGAAATGGCTGTGGAGAAAATAAAAGGCCGCGATGTATTCCGCAGATAGTCGCAAATTTCCCGGCTTGCCGCGATGTATCCCCCTTCCGCACCGAAAGCTTTCGACAAGGTCCCCACCTGCACGTCGATCCCTGCCATACGGAAGTACTCCGCCGTTCCCCGGCCGGTTCTGCCAATGACACCCGATGCATGGGCGTCATCCACGATGAGACAGGCCCTGTAGTCCTTCTTCAGTGCCGCCAGAGCGGGCAGCGGACAAATATCCCCATCCATGCTGAATACGCCGTCCGTCACAATGAAGCGCTGCCCTTCGCAGGGAACGGTCTGCAGCAGTCTTTCCAGATCCACCATATCGCTGTGCCTGTAAACTGCCGTTTCGGCTTTTGATATACGGCATCCGTCGACAATACTCGCATGATTCAGTTCATCACTGAAAATGACATCTCCCTTTCCGGCAAGCGCATACAGCACTCCCAGATTCGCCATGTATCCTGTATTGAAGATGACTGCGTCTTCGGTATGTTTGAAATCGGCTATTTCCTTTTCCAAATTGGATAACTCAAAAGCTGCCCCCGAGGTAAGACGCGCCCCGCCGCTTCCCGTACCGAAACGAACCGCTTTCGCCGCCGCCTCCTGTACTTCCTTCGCATGGGTCATGCCCAGGTAATCATTGGAATTGAAAACGATATACTGCTTTCCTTCACGATCTACACCGAGAGACGCCGTTTCCATGCGCAGATCCTGCACCTGCCTGAGCCGCCCTTCCTGCCGCAGCGCGGAAAGAGCGGAGAAAATATTTTCCGGCTTCATTTGACCCTCACCAGCACTGTCTGATGCTGCATATACTCCACATACCTGTCCATATCCGTACCGTGCTTTACAAAAAATACGCGGCCGCCGATAGGATCCCCTTTCTCTTTCATCACCGTAATCCGGCCGTAGCCAAACTTCGGCGAACCTACATAGCCTGTCACATAAAAGGGATCATCCGACCAGCAAAGTTCCGCCACCGTCCCCGGCGCCGCCGCCACTTTCGATGCCAGAATGAGCGCTTCTCTCGGATGTTCTCCGCCCAGGCCCTTCGCCCCCATCTGTGCTTCGTATGTGCACGTATCTTCGCAATCCATACAGCTGCACCGCACGCCGCGCATACCAAGTCCGTCCAGGCGCTCTCCTGTTTCCGCATCAACGACTGCCGCGCCGCGCATACTGTCTGTCAGCGATTCCAAAAGGGCAAATCCTTTTCCTATAGCAGTTTCGCTGACTCCGGAACGGAGCAGTTCTTTTTTCGCCGCCGCCCGTCCTTCCTCCTTTGTTGCCGTGTCAATCTGGTACAAAGGCAAAAGCGGGCAGCAGGTGATTCCCTCATGCCTGACCGCTTCCACCTTGAACTGGATAAAATCCGCCGCGCCGCGGTCATGTTCCCAGGCACGGTGCAGCATGGAAATCATCTCCTGTTCCACGCTGTTCTTTGTTACAATCCTCTCCGCTCCGGAAATATGCTGTCCGCCCACGCCGTGGGCACCGCCAAGACTGGAACGCATTTTCACGCTGTACAATACCTTTTCTTCTCCCATAATACTCCCCCTTTATTTTCCGCCCGTTTCCGGACAGCCAACATCTTTTCTAAGTGTAGTAGCCGTCTTCACTTTTGTCAATCATAATCTTTTATAAAGTTTACAATAAAAGCAAGATTTTTTCCAAAATAAAAATCTCCTTCCCCGGTTAAGGGAAGAAGATCATTTTTTAACTGCCGCTTTTATTTTCTGCGGCTAAAGAATCCCCTGCAGGAACAGGAAATTTTTATTCCGCAACTACGGAAATATGTACTTCGCTGGTGACCTGCTGGTGTACCCAGACTTCCACATCATATTCTCCTGTGGTCCTGATCGGATTTTTCAGCCTGATATTTTTCTTATCCAGTTCAAACCCATACTGCTCTTTAACGGCATCACAAATATCTTTTGCCGTGACACTGCCGAAAACCCGTCCGTCCTCACCGGACTGCACTTTGATAACCGCTTTTACTTTTTTCAGCTGGGATGCCATGATGACCGCTTCGTCCGCAGCCACTTTGGATTTAAATTCTTTAGATTCACGGCGCTGTTCCGCCGTATTCAGATTGGCTTTCGTTCCTTCCGCGCCAAGTCCGCGGCGAATGAGGACATTACGGCCATAGCTGTCCGCTACTTCGACAACATCGCCTCTTTTCCCCAATTTCTTTACATCCTGAAGCAATACTACTTTCATTCTTTTTCCTCCTCCGTTTGTTTACGAACATTGGCAACAACCACCTTTGTTATATCTTCTATATTACCGTCAGTGCCGAACTGCGCTCCCGCCACTGTCTGATGGCCGCCGCCGCCAAGCTGTTCCATGACAATCTGCACATTAACAGACCCGTCGGAGCGCGCGGAGAGGCAGAGTCCGTTCTCCGTATAGTAGAAAAGGAAGCTGCACCGTATCTTCTGCACGGTAACAAGGAAATCCGCCACCTGTCCTGCGATAATCTGGGAATCCGCCGTGCCCTCCGGACATACGGCAAAGGCCATGTATTCATCCACCTGTTTCATATCGGCCAAAATCATGGATTTAATCTTGATGGACGCCAGGTCCATCGAAAAGAGCTTTTTAACCAAAGCGGTGTCTGCGCCGCACCGCCTGAGATAACTTGCCGCGTCGAACGTACGGACACTTGTCTGGACGGTAAAGCTCTTCGTGTCCACTACCATCCCCGCATAAAGGCAGGATGCTTCCAGTGCATTCATTTCTTCTTCGCTGCCATAGTACTGGATCAGTTCCGTCACCAGTTCCGAAGCGGAAGATGCCGACGGTTCCATGTACGTCAGAAGCGGACTGTCGATAATGCTTGCCGCACGGCGGTGATGATCGATAACGACTTTCTTCTGCACTTTCCTCAGCAGTTCCGGCGCCGCCACCAGTTCGGGGATATGCGTGTCCACGACAATAGCCACCGTCTTATCCGTCACGAGGCTTTTCGCCTTGCCCTCATCAATAAGAAGCCCTTCCGCCAAGCCGCTGGATTGTATAGCCTGGATCATTTTCCTGGACGTATCATCCTGTTTGGAAATGACGATGTGCGCTTCCACCTTGGACACTCTCGCCAGGTGGGAAACACCTACCGCGGCCCCAAGCGCGTCAAAATCTTCATGGGCGTGCCCCATAATGAGAACCATATCCGCTTCGTTAATGATCTCACGGAGCGCCTGCGCCACCACACGGACGCGGACGCGGGTACTGCTCACTGAAGCGGGCGCTTTGCCGCCAAAGGCTTTTACATCTTTCCCGAGACGGACGATGGCCTGATCCCCGCCGCGGCCAAGAGCCAGATCAAGCGCCACCTGGGCTTCTTCATACTGGCGGTTAAAAGATTCGTCACTTTTTACGATGCCGATGGACAAGGTCACGGGAATACGGTTCACCGTATGGATTTCCCGCACCCGGTCAAGTATTTCAAAATTAGAATCCATCATATCCTGCAGGGCCTTTGACGAAATACAGGCCACAAAATCAGACGCATTGTACTGCTTGATAAATCCGTCATGGCTGTTGAACGTAGCAAGCACTTTCTCCGTCACATCAGAGAGCAGGGCGGACCGCTCCACATCACTCATCTCCGCCGTCACTTCCTGTATATTGTCTATGCGGATCAGACAAAAGACAGGGCGTGCCTCTTCCGACTCTTTCAAAGATTTCTCCACATCGCTCCTGTCCATGAAGTAAAGCACCATGAAAGATGCTCCGTCCGGCTCATCAGAAGGAACCCATTTATGGAATACACGGAAAAACGTCCCTCCCGCATGGCAGTCAAACCACCCCGCCTTCCCCCAGAGCTTGGCTACTTTCTGTCCCTGGATAATATCACGGAGAGGCGTCCCCTCTTCCGTACCGGCAATCCATGAACGGAATACGCCGTTTGCCCAGACGAGCTTTTTCTTCTCGTCCACAACGGCAATTCCCAGCGGAAGATTCCGCACCGCATAGACCGTACCGACTGAAACACCTGATGATAAATCATCAAGGTACCGCATGAGAAGCCGCTCCTGCATAAGGTCGGAGCGTTTCACCCAGACGACAGCCGCCGCGGTCACGATAAACATTAAAAGCCCGAGGAGCCAGTTCTGTGTGGCAAGCACCAGGACTGCCGCCAAAAGGAGGCTTATCATGACTTTTGAAGTTTTCTTATATACCCAAATATTGCTGAGCATAGTGCTCCTTTCATTTTTTCATTCAACGCAAACCGGTTCCGGAAACCGATGCTTTATATGTAATCGTACCCTATGGCAGTTCTTATTGCAAACAGGCTGCTATTCGTAATTTCTCTTCTTCCTGTATTGAAGCACCATATCGGACAATCCCAGGAGAACGACGATCATCTGCACCATTCCGATGATAACGGAAAGAACTGCGATGATCCAGCGCAGCGGCCTCACGAAAGGATATTTTCTGGGCATCCACCAAAGCGCCGCCAGCCCCTGAAGCCAGAAAACGAGAACACAGGCAAGTCCCAAATTGTACTGGATCATTTCGAGCGTTGCATTTCTATTCGTGATGTACTGCATGGCAAATGCCAGAACATAAAGTCCCAGAAAGAAACGGGGCAGTTCCCATCGTTCCAGGGGAGGCATTCCGGGGATATCCTTCATGCCGAGACGGGTAAAAATCTTTTTCCCAAGCATCATGGACGCCCAAGTATAGAAAAACGCGGCGCTCACCGTGATGACAGGAATGGATCTCCGTATATCATCTATCATCTGCTTCACATTTTCCTGCGTCTGCATGAGCAGTTCGCCGGAATAAAACTGCGCCATCTGCGCCATCATCTGCTGCTCCATGCTGTCCATCGCTTCACCGCCAAAAATCATGGGCGGCACATTCAAAATATACATCGCCGCAAATGCCTGCCCTATCCAAGAAGCAAGCACCACGACCGCTCCCGCGGCAAGCGTCGCCGCCGCAGGAACCTTATTTCTGTAACAAATCCCCAGTACCACGCCAAGCACGCCGAAGATGGCGCAAAGGAAAGCGGCGGAAATGAACCCGAAAAAGACAGAATCCAAAATCATGATGCCTGCCGTGACAATAATCGACCATGAATCCCCCTCTTTCATCCCCAGGTACGCGATAGGAAGAGGGATCAGCAAAAACACCACCAGGGAAACTAGGGGCATGTAAAATCCGATGACGGAAAGCACCACCGCCAGGGCGGTACACTTTACCGCCAAAACGACGGCGCTTGTTTCTCCTGCTCTGTATTCGTCCATAACTACTCCTGTCCTGTTAAATATGTTCAGTATTATTCTATATTTTATCATACAGAAACAATAAACGCGGCCAATAAAAAACTGCGATTCTATAAAAGAAATCACAGTTCATTATGTTCACGCGAGGCTTATCTGACTTCCTGGATGATAGGAAGAATCATCGGCCTGCGCTTCGTCTTTTCAAAGAAATACCTGCCCAAGGCATCGCGGATCTGCGTCTTGATAGCGTTCCATTCGGTCACATTCCCCGTGTTGCACCGTTCCAGCACATTTTCGATACGGCTTCTTGCGCCGGACATAAGCTCCTCGCTGTCACGGACATAAACGAATCCCCGTGATACGATATCGGGACCCGCCGCGACCTGGCTGCTTCCCTTTTCAAGAGCAATAACTACGATAAACACTCCGTCCTGCGCCAGCTGCTGGCGGTCGCGGATAACGATATTTCCCACATCACCTACCCCGAGGCCGTCCACAAAGACAGCGCCGGACTGCACTTTGCCGGTGATCTTCCCGCTGCGGTTCGTAAATTCGAAAACGGTCCCGTTGTCGCCGATAAGAATATTCTGCTTCGGCACGCCCAAACTTTCCGCCAATTCCGCATGAGAGCGGAGCATTCTGTATTCTCCGTGAACCGGTACAAAAAACTTCGGACGGACAAGCGAGAGCATCGTTTTCAGATCCTCCTGGGAACCGTGTCCCGACACATGGACGCGGCTCGTCCGGGACGTAATTACCTTTGCTCCCAGACGCATAAGATTATCAATCGTCCTGCCGACGCTCGTTTCATTTCCCGGAATCGGCGATGCGGAAATAATGACCGTATCTCCGGCATGGATCTGCACCTGCCGGTGGCTTCCGTCCGCCATACGGGACAGTCCTGCCATAGGTTCGCCCTGGCTCCCCGTCGTGAGGATGCAGATTCTGTCATCGCGATAATGATTGAGCTCCTCCGGTTCAATAAATGTGCCTTCCGGAGCCTTAAGGTAACCCATTTCAAGCGCGATACCCACCACATTGACCATGGAACGGCCGAAGACACAAACTTTTCTTTTATTTTCAACAGCCGCATCAATCGCCATCTGTACGCGGGACACATTGGACGCGAATGTGGCAAGAATGATACGTCCCCTGACTTCGTGGAAAGCATCTCTAAGCGACTTGGAAACCACTGCTTCCGACAAAGTATATCCCGGATTCTGGGCATTTGTGGAATCGGCGCAGAGGACAAGCACACCGTTGCGGCCAAGCTCAGCCAGCTTGTGCATATCCGTCTGTTCCCCGTCCACAGGGGAATGATCAAATTTAAAATCACCTGTATGTACTACGGTTCCTACCGGCGTACGGACATAAACACCGCAGGAATCCGGAATGGAATGACATACATGGAAGAAACCGAACCTGAAAGAACCGCGTCTGAATTCATCGCCTGTCTTTACTACATTCAAATTGTACTTTCCGATTTTCTGTTCCTTCAGCTTGCCTTCAATCAGGCCGCAGGTCAGCCGCGTCGCATAGACCGGAGCGGAAACATCACGCAGTAAATAAGCCAGCGAACCGATATGGTCTTCGTGTCCGTGAGTAATGAGAATGGCCTTGATCTTGTCCCTGTTTTCAATCAGGTAACTGAAGTCGGGGATAACGATATCCACCCCCGGCATTGTTTCATCAGGAAAAGCCATTCCTGCATCTATTACGATAATTTCGTCGCCGTAACGGAATACAGTCATGTTCTTCCCGACTTCCCCCAGGCCTCCCAAGGGAATGATCTGTAATCTGGATTTTGCCAAGATTAACCTCCTATTCAATTGTAGCCGTACATTTCATTTATTACATAAAATATAAAAATTGCCGTACCATAGTCGCTTTTGTTATTATACCATGGGACGGAAAGGATTTGTTCCCTTATTAAAGAAATAATATATTTTTTCATTTTTATGTGCACCCATAGTATAATGAATGAAATATGAAATCCCGCACAGGAGGCGCCATGGCAAAAGTAATTAATTTCAATCCCGGCAAAAACGTAAAAGCCGGCATCTTCGAAAAATACATGAAAGACAATGACCTGAATTTCTTCCAGCGCAGAGATACCCATGATGAAAAGGATTCCGTAGCTTTCATCACCGCCATTCCGGCGGGCAGCCACCGCCTTGTAGCTGCCGTCATCACGGACAACAGCATGTATACCCTGCTCCGCATCCATCTGGGTGTCGCGCCTGCAGGCCCCGCCCGTAAAACTTTCATCCGTTTCCTGGAGCAGCTGAACGCCGCCCATTCCATTTTCAAGTACAGCATTGCCGAAGACGACAACACATTTCTGGATATCTGCGTCACCACAAGGCCGGAAAGTTTCGATCCGGAAGTAATCCGCACCTCTCTCAACCTCATCATCTTCCATTTAAAAGACAATTATGAAGATATCGCACGGCGCCTCTCCAAACCTGGCGACGCTTCTGACGGCTTCGAACTGTAACATCAAAAACAGTATGATCTGCCCTATCGTAAAAGATATTCTATTTCTCCTTAAAACAGCATTATAAACTTGAGCTGAATAACGAGGAACATCAGACGTCATAGCGAAGGATCTCCTGCCGTTGTGAGGAGAACGGTAAGATGTCATCAGGGGAATAGATTCTTCACTCATTGTCATGTTGCCGTTTCCCATCTTTCTCACACAGCATTCTTGCCCCGTTCAGAATGACGATTTAGGGAAAGCGTCATTCTGACGAGAAATGAAAAACGTCATCCGGATCGCCAGCAAAGGATCTGCTGTCATAATGAGGGAAACGTTAATCGTCATCCGTAGCAAATGTGAAGAATCTATACCCGTGGCAAGGAAAGTGGTGAGCATCATCCAAGTAACAGATTCTTCACTCTGTGTCATTGTCTCATTTACCGCCCTTCTTACAAGGTATTCTTGTCCCCATTCAGAATGATGAGGGACGGCAAGGCGTCATCCTGAACGAATGTGAAGGATCTATACCCGTGGTGAGGAAAGTGGTAAGAAGATAAAAGCCGTTAGCTGTGAGCTGTCAGCTGCAAGCTAACTATTCTTTTACGATTTAAGCCATTACGACAAGCGAGTATCCTCAATCGCACTACGTGCGCCAGCAGCTTCTTCTGACAGCCGACTCCATCATCCTTGTATAAGACGTTAAGGTTTCATAATTAGAGAAACGTTAATCGTCATCCGTAGCGAACGTGAAGGATCTGCCATCATGAAGAGAAAAAATACCGAAGATCCACTTTTCAAACTTCACCGCAAAAATCATCAGCATGATCCGGATAATCTCGATTTCATTGAAAAAGCTTTATTCCCATAAGTGGCAGAATAAAGCTTTTTTGGTTCTTTGTTATAAATTAAAGCTTATAAACATGTTGCTCACCATCCGGCAAAAACACACTATCCAAACTCGCAGCAAAAAACTCCGGCAATACACGCTGCTGAAAACGTAATTGCCGGAGTTTCACTTTATTCTGATTTTATTAAGTTGAAACCTGCGGCGTTTCCTTTTTCCAATGGCGCGGGAGGTATACAATATTCATCCGGTCCGTAGATTCTTCTATATCTACACGGCTGTCCACGCCATACAGCTTTTTGATAAATTCTGCCGTCAGAAGTTCCCTGGGAGTACCGATACCTGCTACTCTCCCCCCGCTGATGGCAATGAGACGGTCACAGTACATGGCAGCGATGTTCAGGTCATGAACGGCAGCTATGACTGTCACATCCAGACTTTTCACGATATCCATGATTTCAAGCTGGTACTTGATATCCAGATGGTTGGTCGGTTCATCAAGGACAAGGCATTCCGTCTGCTGCGTGAGCGCTCTGGCAAGTATGACACGCTGCTGTTCCCCGCCGGAAAGAGTGGAAAAGTTTCTTTCGCCAAATTCTTCCAGTCCTACGACACGCAAGGCGTCCCGCGCAATTTTATAGTCTTCCGCATTGTCCCGCTCCATCATTTTCTTATGGGGTGAGCGTCCCATGAGGACCACGTCCAAGACGGAGAAATCAAAATTGTAAAAATTGTGCTGCGCCACGACGGCCAGTTTCAGCGCTGATTCACGATAGGAAAATTCATCTAATTTTTTTCCATTGAAATAAATTTTTCCCGTTGTCGGTTTCTGCACGCGGTAGACGCATTTCAGGAAGGTGCTCTTCCCGCTGCCGTTCGGCCCGATAATACCTAAAAATTCCTTTGGCCGCAATTCCAGGTCAATCCCCTGGAGTATCTGTCTGCCGCCGGCAAAAAACCGGACTGCTTCCGCAAGTATTTCCATCAGTCATTCCCTCCGAATCCATAGGTTCGTTTAATCATGAGATAAATAAAGCACGGCGCGCCGATCATGGAAATCAGGATGCCGATGGGCAGTTCCGTATGGGGGATGATGATACGGCAGAAACCGTCGCATATGACAAGAAATATAGCCCCTACAAGGGCGCTGGCAGGAATGAGTTTCTTGTGGTCAGGTCCCAGGAACATACGCATGACGTGGGGAATAATAAGTCCGACGAAACCGATCATCCCCGCCGCGTAAACGGCGAATCCCACAATGAGGGAGCTGATGAGAAGATACCACTGGCGGTAAAGGTGGAGATCCGTCCCCATCGTGATTGCCGTTTCATCGCCGAGGAGCATAAGGTTCAGCACACGGCTCTGTGTCCAGAAAAAAAGGACGGACACAATGATTACTGGCGCGATGACGGCAAGTTCGTTCCATTTCGCCCCCGCCAGACTTCCCATCAGCCAGTAAGCAATGCTCTGCATGCCTTCCTTATTATTGGCAAAGTACACGATGAAGCTGGAAAAAGCGCTGCATACCGCCGAGAGTGCCATGCCTGCCAGGAGGAGTTTCATGGAATTTGACCGCCCCCCAAGGTTGGATATGAAGAGGACTGCCAGTGACAGAACAAAAGCGCCGATAAATGCACTGATTCCCACGAAGTTCGGTCCCAGAGACGCCCCGATCCCCAAAAGGATGGCAGAGGTGGCTCCAAGGGACGCGCCGGAGGATATGCCTAAAATGTAGGGGTCCGCCAGAGGGTTTTTTACGATAGCCTGCATAATAACGCCGCAGACAGCGAGTCCGCAGCCAATAAGCGCTGCAAGGACAAGGCGGGGCAGACGGAGAAGCCATACAATATCATGAACCGGCCCACGGCCCACAGCCTCAATGGGCAGATCCCCCATAAGCTGCTCCAAAACAGAATTGTAGATCTGATCAAGCGGCAGTTTAACCGTGCCGATGCTGAGCCCCCAAAAGAGCGCTGCCGCGAGGAGGAAAGCAAGCGCAATAAGAATCATGGTAAACCCCAGTGTTTTTAAAAATTTCATTTATTGCTCCTTATATAAATCGGGATACAAACCTTTTCCTATATATCGTATGCCGTCAAGAGTCCTTATCCCCGATGAGTAGACAGAATACAGGGGCAGCGGATAAACCCGTTTCTCACGAATACAGCGTACATCCCGGAGCGCTTGTTCATGATAGAGCATATCCAGTTTCTGCTTTGGATGATCATAATCCCCTTCGATAAGGATGACGAATATGGCATCCGGATCCATTTCTATGATTTGTTCCTTGCTGATTTGCTGCTGTCCGGATGCAAGCAGTTCGCCGTTCATTCTTCTGAGGATATCGCCTGCAAGGGTTTCCTCCCCGTAGACACTGATATCCGATCCCATAAATTCGATAATAAGTCCGCGGGGATATTTTCCTGTAAGAGTTGCCTGCCCGGCGGTGCGGGAGATTTCATCTTTCATTTCTTTGACAAGGCTTTCCGCTTTTTCTTCCCTGTCAAATATTTTCCCCAGATTTAAAATATCGGCATACTCATTTTCAATGGTGCGGTTCCTGTTTGCCGGAGCGGAGTTTTGGGAAATATAGGTATGCACGCCGCGTTCATTCCAAAATTCCGTACTGCGGAGAACCTTGTCGGTAAAGGTGGAACTCCAGCCTGCAATGAAGTCAGGCCTCATCATCATGATTGTTTCCGGATCAAGGTTTTCCAGGCTTTTATAAGGAATCGCTTCATAACCTGCCTGATACTCCTCACGGATATACTTCCTGTCAGGGACGCCCATTCCCGCAATGATACGATCCCCTACCCCAAGAGCCAGCAGTGTTTCTATAGAGTTCTGCCAGACCGCCGCCACTCTCTTTGGCGGAGAATAGAACACCTGCCGCTCCTTCTCCCCATGAGAGTTCAGTATCTCCACAGCAAGAGGATATTTTTCCCTGTTCCATTCTATTTTCGCTTCTCCGTCGATACGGGGCATTGTTTTCCCATTTTCTTTCACAACCGGAGCGCAGCCTGAAAGAAAAATCAAACCCGCCGTCATCATCGGCAGCCACTTTCCCATAGTTTTCCCCAATATATATCACAATCCTTTTAATTTCAATTTTAATTTTAAAAAATATTTCATTCTCGCTAATTATATCACAATATAAACCGTTATATATTATATTCATTCTTACATGAATGGATCAGTACGCAAAAAAGAATCCCACTCTGTTTCCAAAGTGAGATTCTTTTCATATTTATGCTATGCGCTGATTAAGCAGAATCATTTTGTAATCTTGGCAACAACGCCTGCGCCTACGGTTCTGCCGCCTTCACGGAT
>ENA-UBIJ01000271-UBIJ01000271.1-human-gut-metagenome-genome-assembly--contig:-NODE-271-length-28273-cov-8.783684_pt1 | contig 28273 bp, 20 predicted proteins | sample MGYA00244944_ERZ654876 | MGnify/ENA primary metagenome ERZ654876 (study PRJEB26926, sample SAMN06164748) | human gut metagenome | biome: ENVO:00009003; feature: ENVO:2100002; material: ENVO:00002003...
ACGCGTAAGATCGTCGGCAGCGTCAGATGTGTATAAGAGACAGATATAAATGAGATAAAACAAACGGATAAAATCAGGAAAAGGAGTATGATGGATATGAAGAATCAGGTAGTATTGGATTGGAATCAGTATGTAGCACTTGCAAGACAGACAGTAGCAGAAGGCTGTGTTCTGCTTGAGAATAAAGATCAGGCACTTCCGCTTGTAAAAGATGAGAAGGTGGCAGTATTTGGAAGAATCCAGAACCACTATTATAAGAGCGGAACCGGTTCAGGCGGAATGGTAAATGTATCAAAGGTCTATGGAATCGTAGATGGTCTGCGTGAGAGTGGTCAGGTCATTCTGGATGAGGAGCTGATCAAGATCTATCAGGACTGGGAAGAGACACATCCATTTAACGAAGGCGAAGGCTGGGGAAATGAACCATGGTGTCAGGAAGAAATGGAGCTGACCGATGAGGTTGTGGAAGCAGCCGGCAAGCGATCAGAGACAGCTATCGTGATCATCGGACGTACAGCAGGCGAGGATAAAGATGCAAGTGATACCAAGGGTTCTTATCAGCTTACAGATGTGGAAGAAGATCTGCTCACAAAAGTAAGAAAGAACTTTGATAAGATGATCGTTTTATTAAATGTCGGTGGTCTGCTCGATATGAGTTTTACAGACCGTTACCAGCCGGAAGCTGTTATGTATGTATGGCAGGGCGGCATGGTTGGCGGACTTGGAACAGCAGATGTATTAACAGGAGCAGTTTCACCATCCGGTCATCTGACAGACACGATCGCATATAAAGTTGCTGATTATCCTTCTACACCATATTTTGGTGATCCGGATAAGAATTATTACAGTGAAGATATCTATGTCGGATATCGTTATTTTGAGACTTTCGCAAAGGATAGCGTCAGATATCCGTTTGGATATGGCCTGTCCTATACAACATTTGAAAAGTCAGTCGTTGTATTTGCAAATGAGCCGGAGAAACAGCAGTTTACACTTCATGTAACTGTTTCAAATGTCGGTTTAAAGAAAGGAAAAGATGTTGTTCAGATCTATGCGGAAGCTCCGCAGGGTAAGCTTGGAAAAGCAGATAAGGTTCTTGTCGGATTTGCAAAGACAAAGGAGCTTGCACCGGGTGAATCCGAAGAAGTAGAGATCACTGTTCCATACAGCCGCTTTGCATCCTATGACGACTCCGGTATTACAGGACATGCTTATGCATTTGTATTAGAAGCAGGCACATATCATGTATTTGCCGGCGAAAATGTCAGAAGTGCAGAATGTGCAGGCGCGTTTGAGCTTGCAGATGGTCTTGTGATCGAGCAGCTTTGCTCTGCACTTGCTCCGGTAGAAGCGTTTGACAGAATGAAGGCAGCAGAGACAGAGAACGGATATCAGGTCATGATGGAAGCAGCACCACATCATGCATCAAACGAGAAGCAGAGAAGACAGGATTATCTTCCACAGGAGATCCGTCAGACGATGGGGACGCATATATTATCCGATGTGGCAGATGGTTCGATCGGAATGGATAAATTTATTTCAGAATTGACAGACGATGACCTTACTTGTATCATTCGAGGAGAAGGCATGGGAAGTTCACTTGTAACACCGGGAACGGCAGCAGCGTTTGGCGGTGTATCCAAGTCACTGATCAACCGTCATGGAATCCCTTCGGTATGCTGCAGTGATGGACCGTCCGGTATGCGGTTAGACTGTGGCGTGAAAGCATTCAGTCTGCCAAATGGAACGATCATCGGATGTACATTTAATACGGAGCTTGTAAAAGAGCTTTATACCTGTACCGGTTATGAGATGATCGCACAGAAGGTGGATTGTTTACTTGGACCGGGAATGAATATTCATCGTCATCCGCTGAATGGAAGAAACTTTGAATATTTCTCGGAAGACCCATATGTGACAGGATGCTTTGCCGGTGCGATGTTAGAAGGTCTGCATGCAGCAGGTGTAACAGGGGCAGCGAAGCATTTCTGTGCAAATAATCAGGAAATGAGAAGACATTTTGCAGATCCTGTTGTATCAGAACGTGCACTTCGGGAGATCTATCTGAAAGGCTTTGAGATGATCGTAAGAAGCGGTGTCTGCGATGCGATCATGACGACATACGGACCGGTAAACGGAGTATGGACAGCCGGAAATTATGATCTCTGTACGACAATCCTCAGAGAAGAATGGGGATTTAAAGGTATTGTCATGACTGACTGGTGGGCATCCATCAATGAGCGTGGACAGGAGCCGGATAAGATTAATTTTGCGGCAATGGCGCGTGCACAGAATGATATCTATATGGTATGTCCGGATGGATCAACAAATGCCAGCGGAGATAATACAGCCGCAGCACTCGTAGATGGACGACTGAAGCGTGCGGAGCTTCAGAGAAATGCAGCGAACATCTGTGGCTTTGTACTCGATACAGAAGCAATGCGAAGAGCAATGGGCTGCCCGACAGAGGTATCGATCATCAATCGTCCGGCGGAACCGGATGATGTTGATCTGTCAGAGGTTGAATTTGTCAGATTAGATGGCGACTATGAATTACGACTTGATACCAAGGAGTCGAAAGCCGGTGTAAATTATGTTCTTCCGTTTGATGTACAGAAAAAAGGAATTTATGAGATTGAACTGATCGGAAGTTCCGATCTCTCAGAACTTGCCCAAATGCCATGTACGTTGTATTATACCAATATACCGATCCTCAGTTTCACATTCCATGGAACAAATGGGGAAGACATGGTTATCAAAAAAGAATTTGATCTGCATACCAGATTTTCAGTTATGCGTCTGAATGTCGGTAAAAATGGTCTTCATTTAAAACAGATCCGATTCAGATATTTAAGGGAGGGCAAAATTTGGAATTAAATATTTTACTGAAGATAGCAATTATCTTTCTGTTTTTTACAGTCGTTGATATATGCGGACATTTCATCTTTAAGACAAAGAGAAATGTCCCGGAATGGCTGCTCACGATAGGGGTAGTTCTGGCTTTTGCCGGGACTACCTTTCTTGGCGTACGCAGTTATTTCGATGATACAGATACAAATGAGCAGGGTATCTATATGGCGTATTGCTATATAATGGATGGCAATTCAGACCAGGCAGTCCGGATTCTGAATGATATATCAGGCAGTTCGGAGGAAAAAGAGGTGCTTGGTGCAGCCTGTGATACGATGAATGGCGATTATATCAATGGGTATTTCAAAACCCAGGAGCTATTAGAACGAAAAGGGATCAGCAAGGCTGGCAAAACCTGCCTGACGAAGCTTGATACTTATTGCTCCGAAAAGCTTGGTATGACAGATGGTGGAACAGAGGCATATACGGATTATGAAGCATATCTTTCGGATCTGGAAAAGCAAGGTGCGGTGGAGAAAGCTACATATAAAAGCGGATCCGATGATGTACAGGAAAAGAAGACGGCAGGACAGGAGTTTTTTTCTGCTTTAGAAGAGTATGTGGATGAACGGCATTTCACCAGAAAAGAAAAGCGCAAATATGAAAAGGCGTATGAGCTTGACAACAAGATCCATGGAGTGGCTGTTTCGGAGCTTACAGAGGATGATATCAAGGACCTGAAACATACCTATGGAGAAACAGAGGAGATCCTTCGCAGGGAGGTCAGCTTTTATGTTTATCAACAGGATTATGATAAGGCGAAGGAAAAAGCATCGGAATTGAACCGACAATTTAAAAGTCCGGAGAATACGGTTATTTATACGGATGTGATCGCCGAAGAGGTTTACCGTAACAACATGGATAAAAACTATACAGAGGCTTCCTTTGATATGAAGGATGAGGAGATCAGAAAGCTGGTGAAACAGGCAGAACGTACGAAGGAAAAAGCACAGAAGCTGATTGATGAAGAGGGCTATGAAGGAAAGCATGCGGATGAGATCAATGAATTATTAGAAGAGGCAGATGAAAGTTACAAGGAAGCATGTAATGTTCCGATCAAGCGTGCGGCAAATTATATTCTGGTACAGATACCACGACATGGCGATGATACCGGCTTTTATGAACTGCAGCTGTCGAAGCTGTACCTTGCAATGGATGACCGGGATACTGCAAATGAACATCTGCATCAGATAATTGATAATAGTGCAGCGATCAGCGATCAGTCCTCTTTGAAGAATTCGATCGATGAGGTTGTTACCCAGTATAATCAGATATCCAATGATGCATACAATCCGGAGCTGAATGCAGCTGTGACTGATCTGGTGGACAAACAGAGTGCACAGGTTGTTCCGGTGTCAGAGGATACCATTAATGGTTCATTTAATTCTTATGTATCAACGACTTTGAAATATGACAGGATCAGTATTCATATCAGCCGGATCGATACAACAGATTATCCTGCTATCCGTGCTTACATCAATATTAACGGAACAAAGGATTCCAAGGAAGAGCTGGCAGACCAGTTTACAAAGGAAGACTTTTCAGTGATCGATACACAGTATGAGATAACAGATTTTACCTTACATAGTGGTGCGGAGAGTGAAGGAGCAAGCATCGGTATTGTCATGGATAAGAGTGGAAGCATGGAGGGAGCAGCGCTTGAAAATGCAAAACAGGCAGCGGCAGAAGCAGTCGATCATATAACAGCAGAAAAGATGATGATCATTTCCTATGATAATGAAGCATATCTGGAACAGACCCTGACATCAAAAAGCGGAACCCTGAAGAATTCTATTAATAATATATCAAGTGGTGGTGGAACCAATATTTCGGCTGGTTTAAATCTTGCACTGGATAATCTGGAAAGCGCGAATGGAAGCCGGGCTGTGATCCTGATGTCCGATGGACAGGACGGCGGTTCGGAGGAGGATATGCAGGCGGCAGTTGATCGCGCGGTAGAGCTTGGCATCAGTGTATATACGGTTGGATTTGGTGAGTGTGATGATGCCTATATGCAGGCGATCGCAGAATACACAGGTGGAAAATTTGTAAAGGCAGAGGCATCCACGGAGCTGTCGGATATTTATCTGTATCTGCAGAAATATATTGTCAATAATTACAGCATTGAATATACTGTGACCAGAAATCCGGAAGCAGATCCAAGATTTCTGACGGTTGATATTGCAGAATATAATGCATCAGAGACCAAGGATTATTATATAAATGAAGAAAACAGACCGGAAGATCTGGGGCAGGATGATCTGATCCGGAAGGTAGACGAGAATACACTTGGCATATCATCCGTCACACCGGGGAATGCATCGGAAAAGGATGTAAAGGCAGGTATAACCGTTACCGTAAATGGAGGTGGATTTGCTGATATTGAAAGTGTATTTATCGGAAATACAGCTTTGACGGATATACAGGTAACAGATAGAACAAGTCTGACTGGCGTACTGACCGGAGAACTCACCGCAGGCATTTACGATGTAAAGGTAAGAACAACCGATGGAAGAGTTGTAACCGGAAGTGCTGCTTTCAAGGTATTTAAGGCAGGAACCTCAGAGTCTGTAAGAATAGGAGATATGACGATCACAGCAGATTCGATCGGACAGGTGGCAGATGACAGGCTGGTAGCCAGTGGTAATGTTATGATCAATGGTTTTATGCATTGCTCAGGTGATATGGAGATGATCGTGGCAGATATGGATCCGGAGCTGGAGCTTGTGTCCGGCAAGACGATAAAGGCAGGAGATTCCGGTACAATTCAGGGTGATGGCAAGCTTTATGTCAGTTATACAGAAATGCAGGAAAAAAGCAGCAGATTTGCGGATCTTGTCATGAATGGCAGGGATTATATTGTTGCAGAGTCAGGCTTTTATGCAACGATAGATGAGGAGAAGACATCCTTTGATCAGAACCTTTCAAACATGAATATATCGATCCCATTTATCATGGATATTAAGGCGGCGGAAGTAAAATTATACAGTAACCGCTTGCAGATCGACATTGATTCGATCCGGGTGGATAAAATGATAAAATCAGGAATTAAGTCACTAAAGCATGAAACCGGTGCCAACAAATACAAAAAGACAGAAAAACCACAGGAAAGAGCCAGCTTAAAGGAATTTGGCGTTTCCGATTTCTTTAAGGGCTTTGATATTTCGGCTTCAGTAGCAGTTACAGCAGATGGACTGGAGTTTGGTGGAGAACTGACTTTGTCTCCGGATGATAAGATCAGCTTTGGAATATTTGGAATAAATGAAATGTCGGTCAAGCTGAATTCGCTGGATCCGGAGCATGAATACTGGAAAATTGGCGGTAAGATTGATTTTTCAACATCAATAGGTGCATTTGGTAATACCGGAATTTCCGGCTTTGATGGATATCTGTCATCCTATTACTGGATTCCGGATACAGTTAAGCTTGATGCAAATCTGCGGCCGGGACCAAGAGTCTGCGAGATAATGGAGATCAATAAGGTAGGCGGAGAATTACAGGGTATGAGCACATTGCTGATCGGACTATATGATTCTCTCGTATCTGAAGAGACAAAGAAGATCCTAAATGCCGGAATCGATCAGACGTTATATGATAAGGATATTAAGCTGATCGGAACTGTTGAGGCAGAGGCGGATCTGTTCGGATGCTTTGGCGACGAGAATACCGGAAATCAGTGGATGAAAAAGTTCAGGCAATGGGGCGAGATCGGAAATGCAAAGGGACAGGTTGAGATCAATTTCAGCGAGCCGGAGTTTGCTGTTTCAGCAGAAATGTCATTGCTTGGTGCTGAAAAAGCAAAGGCAGGAGCCAAGATCAACAAGGATGGACTTGATATATCAGCGGCACTCGAGCTTGGAATTTCTGGTTTTGGCTGCGAGGTAAAAGGAAGTGCAGCAGCAAATCTTGGAGGAAACTTCACTGATCGATATATTAAGATTGGAGTAAATGGAAATGTAGATATGGCGCCGGTGGATGTCCATGCAAAGGGTGACTGCAAGCTCACGATTGATTGGGACAGAGAGTTCAGTAAAGCCAAGGTAACATTAAATTATAAGGCGAATAACGGAAAACAACAGGAAAAATCTATATGGTATGATGAAGATGGAGGTCTGTTCCTGTGGGATAAGATCAGTACATCATCTAATTAAGGGGGCAGTTTAACATGAAGAGAGTAAGGAAAACAATGTGGAAGCTGTGGACAGGCGTATTATTATTTATAGGGATGATCGTCTGGCTTCCGATACAGGTGTGGGCAGCACAGACAGAAGTCGAGATTGATATGCCGGAGGGTTACAGTAAGGCGGTCTTTTATGTAACCTGGGAAAATTATGAACAGCCTGGAACGATTGTGCTGACTTCACCATCCGGTAAAGTATATAGCAAGAAAAAAACGCCGGATCAGGTTTATGAGGCAAATGGCGAAGCAATCATACATGTCGGAAAAGGAGAAGAAGGTACATGGAAGGCTGCGGTAACCGGAGAAAATCTTGGTGTGGTGGACGTAACGATAGGTGAGGTTCCGGATTCGCTGGTCATCAGTAAATTTGAAATATCAGAAAAAGGAACCGGAAGTGTCAAGGTAAACTATAAGATCACAGACTGCCCGGATGAGCTTTATGTGGAGGTGTTTGCAGATACTGATTCAGAGGGCTTTGACGGAACCTGCGTATATAGTGACAATATGGAAAAATCCGGATCGTTTACATTTGATCTGGATCAGCTTCCGAGCGGAGAATATCATTTTTATATCCGTGTATCCGTAGACGGTGTGTATCAGCGTGCCTATAGTGATGCATTTATCAGCTATCAGAATCCGGAGGATGTAGAGAAGGTTTCCGGGGTAAAGGGTGGAACATATAATGATGGATATTATATTTCATGGAAAGCTTCTAATGAGGAAGCTTATACGGTACGGGTTTATGATGAGGCGCATAATCTGATCAGAGAAGAGGAGCAGGGAACCACGGATTTCTATTATGATGATTTTACAGGTGATGCTTCTAAGGTTTATCTGGCAGTGATAAGAACAGATGAGAACTGCAGGTATGAGCTTGTGTCGGCAGATGCTGCAGTAAAGGCTGATGCTGATGTAGTCTTTGATACAGATGCAGACAGAACAAAGAGCAGCTTCATTCAGGCAACGGTCACGATGCAGGATAAGAATACATTTGATGCATATCTGGGAGATGAGCGGATACTTACGGATGAAAAAGAAAATGGTATGTATCGGGTGAACTTAAAGGATGGAGATAATACGGTGACCTTTGTTATTACGGATCCGGCAGGCAATACTGTAGAATATTCCAAAGAGATCTATGTGGATACCGTACCACCGCAGTTGTCCATATCCGAGGATGTTGATGGAAAGGTAGTAACCGAAAATACCATTTATCTGAATGGTTATACGGAAGCAGGAGCTTCCCTGACCTTGAATGGCGAACCGGTCGAACTGACACAAAGCTATTTCCATAAAAAAGTGTCACTTGCAAATGGAGAAAATACACTGGAGCTGATCGCAGAGGATGCAGTAGAAAATCAGTCAGTATACAGAGCTGTGGTGACCTATGAAGCTGCAAAAACTGTAAAACGTGTATTTGAATATGTGATACTTGGTGGTCTGGTACTGGTATTATTGATCCTTTATATTATTGTATTTGTCAAGGGGCGAAAAAGGAGGAAGCAGTCATGATCGTATATACAATCATTCAGGTGGTCATTACGCTTGCTGCGGCTGGTGTGATCGGTTACAGTATATTTCTGACTGTACAGGTTTCCGGTGACCGGCTGCTGACCATGGACAGTACATTAGGTTATCGGTACGCGGTTGCTTATCGCCAGTGGCAGTTATATGCAGGCATTGCTATTGCGGTATTGCTGTTTTTGTGGGTGCTGTATATACTGGCTTGGCGTAGATACAGGATGAAACACAGAGAAGAGCGTCTGGCAAAAAAAACAGCGAAAAAAGAGGCAAAAAGGCAGGAAAAACAGAAGAAAAAGACAGATGCAAAGAAGCCTCAGACAGCTGCCGGTGACACAGTATCAGATAATTATGATGTAAGCATGCAAAGCTATTATCCAAATGGATATGATACAGATAACTGGGGCTATTATCCAAATGGATATGCTGCAGAGAATCAGGGCTATTATCCGAATGGATATGCTGCAGAGAATCAGGGCTATTATCCGAATGGATATAGTGCAGAGGATCAGACGTATTATCCGAATAGCTATAATGCAGATATACAGGGAGGTTATCCGGATGAATATGCTGCAAATGCACAGACATATATGCCGGATACATATGGACAATATATATCATCGAATGAAAAGAATGCTCCAGACACAAAAACAGGAATGAAATGAAAAAGAGTCATTTCAGCCGTTAACGAATCTTGTTATTAACAAAAGGGGATGTAAAAAAACTCCCCTAAAAAGAAAAATAGCTATGGGCTTGTGCCTATAGCTATTTTTGGTATAATAAATTATGCAACTAACTCAAAATACCAAGGGTAATTATACACCTCGTTTTCAGGTATTTATCCGATCTCGCCGTGCTTCTCATAGCTTGTGATGCGGGAAATGGAATTATCTTCATTTACAAATACAACAGTCGGACGATAATCTTTGGCCTCTTCCGGTGTCATGGAGGCATAACACATCAGAATGATATGGTCTCCGACCTGAACCTGTCTGGCTGCTGCACCATTTAGGCACATCACACCCGATCCCGGTTCTCCGGCGATGGTATAGGTCTCAAAACGATTTCCGTTTTCGATATCAACGATCTGCACCATTTCATATTCAAGGATCCCGGCTTTCTTCAAAAGCTCTGAATCTACGGTAATACTGCCGACATAATTCAGTTCAGCCTGTGTAACAACGGCTCTGTGGATCTTACTTTTTAACATGGTAATATTCATTAGAATGACACCTCTTTATTCTTTCTCACCGCACATACTATAACATAAAAAGAAAAAATGCAATATAGAAATACAAGAAATTGTAGAAAAAGGATGCAAAAAGGATGCAGATATATTGCATAAATTATGTATCGGTCATGTACATTTAATATGTCGGGAAAATGAGACGAAAGCTTAAGAAAGTTTAATAAAAAAATAGACCCGTATTAATGAACAAAATCGATGGTTTGTGTTAATATTTTTACAGCGCTGAAAAAATATACATATTAATTTTGTTTGTTAAAATGTAGGATCACAGCAGGAGGTAATTATTTTGAAGAAAATAAGAAAAGAAACAGCAGGTAATAAGACAACACAGGTAAGCAGAAAAATGCGCTATAAAAAGATGGCAGCACTTGCCATTGCAGGAGTTCTGGCAACAGGAAGTGCACTTACAGGCTGTGGAAAGAAGAATATAGATTACAGTGTAGACGGTGAATCAGGAAATGGAGGCAGCTCGGACAGTGGAAGCCTTCAGGGTAAGTACGGAATACCGGAATCCTGTGATACTACACTGGACGCTGGAAGCAGCGGGATCAGCAAACTTGCAATAGAAGCAGATGAGGTAACAGTGCCGGATACGGTAGATCTTCCGACTGTATATGTAAAAAGAAAAGAATCATCAAATGATACCAGAAAACAGATCGTAGAAGCTGTCCTTGAAAAAGACAAAGGTATTTATACATATGATTATAACAATATGACAAAAGCAGATATTCAGGACCAGATCGATGAGTATGAAAAGGAAAAGAAGGCTTCTGCAGCAAATGGAGATAATTCCAGTGCATCCTGGTTTGATTCCATGATCTCCGACCTGAAAGATCAGCTTCAGAATGCACCGGATGAATATCCGGCGGCTGATGATTATTCCGGTAGTGCCTTTATCGGAGAAATCAACGGAAGAAAATACATTATGTATATGGATGATCAGGAAGGAGGAAGTGGTTCCGTAGGTCTGAAGGATTCGCTGATCACCTACCGTCCAAAAGATGGAATGAACGGAGTATATTATTCAACTCCGGACAGTGGGGATGATCTGTCAGATGCAGATGTGTCAGCCTCAAATGTATGTACATTTACAAAGGAAGAGGCACAGTCCATTGCAGACGATTTTATCGGCAAGGTTGGTATTTCAGATGCATCCCTGACTGACACACAGGATCTTTACTGGTATTACTATGGAACAGACGGGAATACCGAGGCTGTCGATGTTGATGGGTATGTATTTACATACAGCAGAGCGATCAATAATCAGACAACAGATGTTCCGGCAGCCTGGAATGTTGATAATATTACGCAGGATGATGGATCGGTAAGCATTCCCGCCGAAACCTGTACGGTATATGTTGATTCTAATGGTATTATATCTGCAAGCTGGGTATCTTATCTGGAAACAACCGGAAAAACAGAGTCAAATGAACTCTTATCATTTAAGGAGCTGTTAGAAAAAGCAAATAAGAATATTGCAGAATACTATACCACATATCCAACCAGATATAAAAAAGTAGAGTTTAATTCTATGAAGCTTGGCTATTATCTGGAGAAGACAGATGAAGAAGGAACATTCAAATATGTACCTGCATGGATATTGACACAGTATGAGGATATGACTGATTCAACAAATGAGACATATCCAACCCAGATGGTTGTCCTTGATGCAACAGATGGTACGGTGATCGATCTGATGGAACTGTCCAAGTCACTTGGCACATATCAGAGTTATGAAACAGATACGATCGCAAGAGATGTATCTGATGACGGCAGTTCATCGATATCTACTATAGATGATGATACCAACACTTCCGGAGATTCCACAGGCAGTGAAGGAGATTCCACAGAGGGTGATGCAGATACAACCGGTGATACGACTGAAGAGTAATCGGTCGCGGAACATGGCGCAAAATAATATGTCATTTACTGGATCGGATCCAGAAGCTATAATAAATGAGAGAAGAAAAGAGGAGGTTCTAATATGCAGAACAAAACAAAGAATAATAAAGAAAGATTTCGCGTATATCGTAAAAAAATGGCAGCCTGCCTGTTAGTTGGTATGCTGGCAGTCAGCACAGCAGTTACCGGCTGTGGCAAGAAGGATATTGATTATGATGTAGAAGGAAATGGTGGTTCCGGAAGCAATGCGGACAGTGGCAGCCTGCAGGGTAAATATGGAATACCTGAAAGCTGTGATACCGAGATCGCAACAGGAGATTCCGGTATTCAGAAGATTGCGATCGATGCAGAAGAAGTGATCGTTCCGGATACAGGAGATCTCTATGTTGCATCGTTTAAGAAGAAGGAAACAACAAATGATAGTAAAAAAGAAATAGTAGAAGCAGTTCTGGACAAAGATAAGGGTATCTATGAATATGATTACGATAAGCGTACCAAAGAAGATATTCAGACTGAGATCGATATGTATGAAGCCGAAAAGAAAAAAGGTGACAGTGACATGACATCTTATTATGATTCCTGGATCAATGATCTGAAGGATGAGCTTGCGACTGCACCGGATGAATATCCTGCAGCAGGCGATTATACAGGAGATACTTTTATTGGTTCGATCGGAGATACAAGGTTTACGGTATCCACTCCGAGCAAGGAAAATGGTACAACCGGATATTCCCTGTTTCTTGCGGATGATTTCTTAAAATATCGTCCAAAGGATGGAGCAAGTGGATGTTATTCAACTTCCATGGACGATTACATGCAGTATGGTGGAGATGAGTCAGATTCTGTAGATGCAAATACAAATCAGTGTACATTTTCAGAAGATGAAGCAAGACAGATGGCAGATGATTTCCTTGCAAAAGTCGGATGTACGGATGTTACCTTAAAGAATACATCAGCACTTTGCTGGGTTTATTATGATGATAATGGTGACAACCAGTCAACAGATGTGGATGGATATACATTCACATATTCAAGAGCGATCAATAACCAGCCAACCGCAACAGTAAATGCATGGAATGTCGATAACATCCAGCAGGACAATGCATCCATTGATATTCCAAAGGAGGAATGTTCCATCAGCATTGATTCCAAGGGTATCAATAGTGCAAGCTGGAGCGAATATCTGGAAGCAGATGGAGAACCACAGGCAACACAGATTCTTTCCTATAAGGATCTGTTAGATAAAATGAATGAAACCGTTCCTGAATATTACAGCAAGTACACATCTCATTACAAGAAGATTGAATTTAACGGTATGGAGCTGACCTATTTCCTGAAAGCAGGAGACAAAGAAGGAACCTTTGAATATATTCCGGCATGGATATTATCCCAGTATGAGGAATATCAGGATTATACAGATAAGGACAGCCCGACACAGATGGTTGTAGTCGATGCAAGAGACGGATCAGTGATCGATCTTCTGGAACTGGCCAAGTCACTTGGCACATATTATACATATGATGACAAAGACGATTCCGATACAGAAGACGTAGACGATACGGATACAGACACAGATACATCTTCTGAAGATACATCCGCTGAGGACACTTCTGCCGAAGATACATCTTCTGAAGAATAAAAATATTAATATAAAAGATATGCTCATGTACTGTTTCATGTAATAAGCAGTACATGAGCATTTTTAATTATTCAGAAAATATACAGCTATGATGCGAAAATGATTTTTCCCTGTGTTTTAATTAGAAAGTCGTAAGATAATTTGGAGAAAAAATACAAAAATTGGAGAAGATACGGATACTTCAGATAGTGCAGAGAAGTGATCGGGATCGGGAAAGAAATAAAATATATTTACGATATGAGGAGGAAGGAAGATGAGAAAACAGATCAGGAGAAGAGGAACCGCCTGGCTGATGTTTGGAACAATGATGATGGCGGCGGTATTTACCGGATGCGGGAAAAAAGATATCGACTATGATATCGATGGATCCGGCGGAAAAAAGGACAGCGGAAGTATTCAGGATAAGTACGATATTCCAAAGTCATATGATGACAGTATAGCAGTAGGGGATTCGGGTTTGAGTGAGATCACATTGAAGGTGGATGAGATCTCGGTTCCTGATACATCAATCATGTATACTGAGAAGTTAACAAAGAATGATACCGCAGGAGAGGCACTTAAAAAAATAGCGGAAGCGATATTTGATAAGAGCAAAGGAATCTATGCTTATGATGAGAACAATCAGACAAAGGCAGATATAGAAGAACAGATCGCATCCTATGAACAACTGAAAAAAGAGCTGGGAACCGATGCGGAACGTATTAAGGAGATAAATGATACGCTTACAGAGCTTCAGGATGAGCTGGAAAAAGCACCGGAAGATTATCCGGCTGCCGGAGATTATTCTGCAACAAAGTACCTTGGAACATGTGGTCAATATGAATTTGTCCTGAGGACACCGGATGATACGATTTCAAGCTATGATTTATCATTGAAGGAGGATGCCATGGTATATAGACCTGCAGACGGAACAGAGGATGGAACGGAGATGATCGATCATGGCGGCTATGTGTCATTAAATGACAGTATAAAATATGGTTCCGAAGGTGCAGAGGAGGCACTGAACGATAAAAACCAGTGTAAATATTCAGAAGAGGAAGCATTGGAGATAGCAGAAGAATTTTTGAAGAAGATCGACTGTAATGATATGACACTTGGAGAGTCCTCCGCACTGGCATGGACCTATGATGATGCTTTATCAACGCTTATAGAGCGTGATATTGATGGGTATTATTTTACATTTAACCGGATGATAAAGGATCAGTCTCTTGGAGAGGGCTTACAGGCATTGAATGTTGACAATATGGTGCAGCAGGAAGCAGGTGTGGATATACCTACAGATTACTGTAAGATTGCGGTGGATGATAATGGAGTGATCGGAGCTGTCTGGACGAATAATCTGTCTGTCGAAGGTGAGGCAGAGGAAACAGAACTGCTTTCTTTTAAAGAACTGATGAAGCGGGCGGATTCATCTGTTTCTGAATATTATGCAAAGTATAATACACAGTACAAGTCGATCGAATTTAATCGTATGCAGCTTACCTATTGTCTGAAACCGGGAGCACAGGACGGTGAATTTGAATATGTGCCGGCATGGATCATATCGCAGGTTGAAGTATATGAATTTGATGAAGTTACATATGAAGATCCTCAACAGATGGTCGTGCTGGATGCAACCGACGGATCCTATATTGATATCCTTGAGGTATCGAAGACACTGGGAACATGCAGTGTAATACAGGATTAAACGGAGGCGGTATAAGGATAATAAAAGAAGTCATTTTTATCTGATATATGAGGGAAAACGGGAAAATCTTTAAGTAAGAAGGGATACAAATGATGAAAATGGACATTACAAAAAGAAGAAAAATGATGGCACTGTTTCTTGCAGGAACTCTTACAGTATCTGCGGCTGTTACAGGATGCGGAAGGAAAAATGTAGACTACAATGTAGATAATACCCAGCCGAAACAAACAGAGGCAGATCTGGGACAGACGGAGACATCTGCATCCGGAGAAGATCTGGATAGTGGAAGTCTGTGGAGTAAGTATAAGATTCCATTTACCTGTGATACGGAGATTGCGATTGGAGATACCGGCTTATCAAAGATCCATGTAACGGATGATGATATCAGTGTTCCGGATACCTCCGACCTTCAGATCGCACAGTATAAGAAGAAAGATCCGGAGAGTAATGAAGTGAAGAAGCAGGTGGCAGAGAATCTGTTTGATAAGGATGAGGGAATCTATGTATATGATTCCATGCATCGGATAAAAAAGGACATTCAGGCAGAGATCACACAGTATCAGACAGCAAAGGAGAATTATCCGGATCCTGTATTTGCGGATTCCTATGATTCATGGATCAGCGATCTGGAAACGGAACTGGCAGATGCCCCGGACAGTTATCCGGCTGCCGGAGATTATTCCGCGGATGATTATGTTGGTACTGTGGATGGGAAGGAATATGAATTGTATTACAAAACAGACAGCGTTTATCGTTCCTTTAATATGCGGGAAGATTTTATGATGTATCGTCCGAAAGAAAAGGCAACGTATGTCACGCCATATTCAAAGGCTGACTATGAAAGAGAGACAGGAACAGAAGCGGATCAGGAGAATACAGTTCAGAATGCCTGCAGCTATTCCAAAGAGGAAGCACAGATGAAGGCAGAAGAATTTCTGTCGAAGATCGGTGCGAAGGATGTAGCCTTACAGGACAGTTCTGATCTTTACTGGGTATATACAGATGCGACAAATTCGGTTGTTGCTACGGATGTGGATGGGTATTCGTTCACCTACGTAAGAGCTGTTGATAAGCAGCCGGTGTCAACGATGGCATTTAATCAGGTTGAAAATCTGCAGAAGCAGGTGGAATATTATGATGTGCCGGTTGAACGCTATGAGATCACAATGGATTCCAATGGAATCATCAATGCGAACTGGTGTGATTATCTGGAGTCCACCGGAGAAAGTGCAAAGACTGAGATCCTTTCATTTCCGGAGCTGCTTGAAAAGGCAAATGAAACCATACCGGAATATTACAAAACCTATCCATGTAAATATAACGCGATCAATTTTAATGATGTGACCTTGACCTATTACCTGACAGCAGGCGCAGCAGATGGACAATTTGAATATAAACCTGTCTGGATCTTTTCTTCCTGTGATGATAAATCGGATCCGGATTATCCAAGTGAGATGGTGGTATTAGATGCAGCCGATGGATCTGTGATCGATATGTTGAATGTAGCAATGAAGATATCAGCAGATTAAAATTAGACTTGATATTCAATCCCGGTTATGTGAAAATGGTAGCAGGTGAAAATGGTTACATATGTATATTAAGGGATACATTATATGAGTACACAAAACAGTCTTGTTATCATAAAAGAGAAAATTGCAGGTGTCATGCTGGATGATAAGCGCATGAAAGCGGATGATATTGCTAAAAAAGTCCTGAAGGGAAGAAAACGGGAATGCAGCACGCCTCCAAAGTGGATGCAGGATGCATTTCATATTACAAAGGCAGAGTCAGAGAATGGATTATGCTATTATGTGAAACCAAAGAAGAAAGAGGTAAAGAATTTCTTCTTTTATATCCATGGCGGCGGTCATTGTATGGAAATCAACAAAAACCAGTGGGAATTTGTTGCGACTGTGGTCGAGGAAAATGGATATGGTGCGGCTGTTCCGATCTATCCGCTGGCGCCAGAGCATAATGCACAGGATACTTTTGATATGCTGATCGGGACATACAGACATCTGACCAGGCAGGAGACAATCGACCGTCTGGTTGTTGTTGGAGATTCCACAGGCGGTGGACTGGCGTTATCACTGGCAGTTCTGGCATGGAAGGAAGGTGTTCGCAGACCGGATAAGCTGGTGTTGTTATCACCTTCATTAGATACAGAATTTATGGATGGAAATCTCGCCAATCATATGCTTGATCGCAAGAAAGAGGTACGGAAGTATTATTACCGGCTGGGCATTAAGGAATTTCTTAGCAGGTACTGGATTCAGGATCTGTATCATCAGAATGAATATACCTGCCCGATCTATGCGGATCTGACTGATATCTGTGATGAGATCGCCATATTCACAGTAGAAAATGATCTGCTGAACAGCTATGCAAGATTATTATATGATAAGCTTAAGAAAGAGCAGATCCGGATTCACTATTTTGAATATTTTGGAATGCCTCATGATTATATTGAGCATCAGCATGTGCCGGAATGCCGTATGATCATCAATCGTATCAGCGACAGTATCAAGGATGAAGCCAAACAGGTAAATCCTGAAATAAAACGTGCAGTATGGGCGCGTTCTATGGTTGCGGAACGATATCCGAAACTGTTTCAGGATGATGAGTCGATTAAGATTGCAGCCAAATTAAATGTGTCACATAAGGATTTCAATGCGATGTATCAGGAATATGATCGCCTTGTTAAGATTGGACGGATCGTAGAGATTGACAAACGGGTAAAACAGTTTATTATGAGGTATGCAGATGGCGTTATTGTAAATGTCGGAGCTGAGTTAGATACCATGTTTTCCCGCATGGATAATGGCAGGATCCGATGGTACAATGTAGATATGCCTGAGACCATGGAACTGCGGCGCAAGATGGTGGAGAGCAGGGACCGGGAGCAGAATATCGGCAAATCAATCCTTGATTTTTCATGGCTTGACAGTGTGAAGAAGAAACCGGGTGAAGCAATCTTATTTGTATGCTGTGATGTAACGAAGTATTTTACGGATAAGAAGCTGCAGGCGTTTCTGAATGCGATATGGGAGCGGTTTCCGGGTGCTGAGGTACTGTTTGATGTCAAGAACTCCGTTGGCAGAAAACGGGCAAATCTGAAAGTATTAACAGGAAAGAAGAAAGGTTCGTTTATAAAAGTAAGTATCGATAACTGTACCAGCCTGATGTATGACTGGAATATTAAGTACAGAGTACTGTATGACAGGGCAATCCTGAATCAGGAGGATATCACGGAGATGTTTTCTTCTGATATAGCAAGAAAATATCGTCATGCGATCAGACGAAAATATGATAAGATCATACAGCTTCGGTTAGGTACGGAACGAATTGCAATATAAACGGCTTGTGATTGACATGAGAGAAGCAGACAGAAGAAAACAATTAGCAAAAAGAATGAAATATGCAGTGTGCATCGGCGCAGGAATTGTAATTGGAATCATTGCAGGAATCTGTATTGGTATTGATTATAATAAGACAACCAGATCGACACCTGCCTTGTACACGGAAATGGAACATGGTCTAGAACTGACACCGGGAGAGCTGGCAAATCTGATCTATGACAATTACTGGAATTATATCAAGAAGAGTTACATCATTGTAGGAGATGATAAAGAAACTGCACAGCTTTATAAGATCAGTAGTAAGGTAGCCAGACATAATTATGATTTGGAACGGTTTCAACTGGATGATAATGGCTATATGAGTTATTCGGATGATAAAATCAAGCATGCAAAGCTTGGAATCGATGTATCCAGTCATCAGGGATCAATCGACTGGGATCAGGTAAAAGAAGCCGGTATCCAGTTTGCAATGATCCGTTTGGGATATCGTGGATATACACAGGGTGGTCTGGCACTGGATGACGGCTATGTGACGAATATAGAAACAGCTCTGGAAGCAGAAATGCCGGTTGGGGTATATTTCTATACACAGGCAGTAAGTTATGATGAAGGAGTAGAAGAAGCACAGTATGTACTTCAGAATATCGCAGGTTATAAGATCAGTTATCCGGTTGTAATTGATACGGAGAAGATGGAAGCAGAAGGTGCCCGCGCAAATGATATTTCAAATGAAGAGCGTACCGATGCCATTGTTGGTTTTTGTGAGACGATAAAAAATGCCGGATATACACCGATGATCTATGCAAATAGAAACTGGTATGCGCAGAATCTGGATATGGATCGATTGGGTGATTATCAGCTCTGGCTGGCACAATATTCCAATGTACCCGATTTCCCATATCTGTTTACCGGCTGGCAGTATACCAGTGAGGGAAGTGTGCCGGGAATCTCAGGATCCGTTGATATTGACGTCTGGATGAAATAGAAAACATTAAGAATATGATTATAGTACAGAATCCATCTGCTTTATAACAATACAGAGCAGATGGATTCTTGTCTATGATAAAAAGATAAAATTATAAAATTAAAACATCCATATTTTATAATACAGATAAATGCTGTAAATAAAGGTATGGATGTTTTTTATGTGATAAATCGTCTTATTTAATTGTAAAGGTTACGTTCTGAACCTTGCCGTTCTTTGACCAGATGGTTAGGGTATGTGTTCCCTTTTTCTTAACGACTGTGTTCTTCTTAACTACCTTGCCGTCCAGTTTCATCTTTACAAGGCTCTTGCTGTTGGATACTGTGATCTTCTTGCCGGCTTTGTAGGACTTGTTGTTCTTAACGGCTGTTGTCTTTGCTGTTTTTGTAACCTTACTGGTAGATGCGTAGAAGTTTTTCTTCTTGCTGGCATCCCTGATAGTCCATGAAACGGTCTTTGATTTGTTTGAAAGCTTACCGTTTGTGGTCTTAACCTTATTCTTAAATGAAACCTTTACATTCATGTAGAATGACAGGCTGTCAGTAAGATCGTTTTTCTGAAGCTGTGCAGCGTCGGCAAGTTTTGCAATTGTAAGATTACTGCCTGCTGTAGAAGGATCAAGTGTAGCATAGAAGAAATTCTTTGTCAGACATACATTTGTGTAACCTGCAGATGAAAGTAAATCTTCGATATCACTGAGTTTCTTGTTTTTTACGGTCATGGAGAACATATGGTAGGTAACACCATCGATCTTCTTTTTTGAATATTTGGCACCGGATCCCTTAAGTTCATTAATGAGTTCTTTTTTGGTCATTTCAGACATGCTGGCAAGTCCATCCAACATTTCATCATCATAACCCTGTTCAATCGTACAGGTTGCTTTGGTGGCAGAGGTGAGTTTTACGGTTGTGTTAATAGCAGAACCGCAGCCGGTCATCATCAGACCAAAGATGCAGACACACAATGCCAAAAGTACGTGTTTCATTTTTTTGTTCATAGATACCCTCCTATAATAAAATTTTGTCTACAGACTCAGTCTATCATCCGCGTTTCCTAAAGTAAAGGCAAATACCGGATTTTGTAGCTTAATAAATCTTATCTGTGGTATAATCCTTGAAATGGATAAATAATTTCATATATCAGAAACATGAAAAAGAGATTATTATGAATAAGCCTGCAAAGATACAGAAAATCATATAGTAGGAGGTTGTGAATTCCTTGAAGTTTTTACTGGCAGCATTAAATACAAAATATATTCATTCGAATCCAGGGATTTATTCCCTGTATTCTTATTCGGTAAAGAAACAGCCGTCTCTTGCAGAATATATTGAGATTGCAGAATATACGATCAACAATCAAAAAGGAGAGATTCTTGCGGATATCTATAAGAGAAGGCCGGATGCGATTGGATTTTCCTGTTATATATGGAATATCGAGATGATCCGTGAGCTCATTACAGAATTAAAGAAGCTCCTTCCGGATACAGATATCTGGGTTGGCGGACCGGAAGTAACCTACGATGCCGATCAGCTTCTTGCGGAGATGCCGGAGCTTACAGGAGTTATGGTTGGAGAAGGAGAGGCAACCTTTTATGATGTGCTGAGAAGATATCTTGATATTGGAAATATTCATAATACTGGGAAGTCCTATGATATCGGGAACGCCTGTAATACTGGGAATTCCTGTGGTATTGAAAATTTCCGTGATACCGGGGGTTTTCGGGATATTGACGGCCTGGTGCTTCGGGAAGGAAAAGATATTCTTTGTACGAAGCCAAGAGGACTTACCGATCTGTCGGAGCTTCCCTTTCTGTATTATGACTTGGACACTTTTAAAAATAAGATCATTTATTATGAGAGCAGCAGAGGCTGTCCGTTCCGGTGCAGTTATTGTCTGTCATCGATTGACAAACGGGTTCGGTTCCGCAATCTTGATCTGGTGAAGAAGGAGCTGCAGTTTTTCCTGGATCATCAAGTAAAACAGGTGAAGTTTGTAGACCGGACATTTAACTGTTCCCATGAACATGCGATGGCGATCTGGAGGTATATCAAAGAACATGACAATGGAATCACGAATTTTCATTTTGAGATTGCTGCAGATATTTTAAATGAGGAAGAATTGGAGTTGGTCAACAGTCTGCGGCCAGGTGCGATACAGATGGAGATCGGAGTGCAGTCGACAAATCTGCAGACGATAGAGGAGATCAATCGTGTAATGGATGTTGATAAGCTTGCAAAGATCGTTGCCCGGATCCATCAGGGACATAATGTGCATGTGCATCTGGATCTGATCGCGGGGCTTCCGTATGAGGATTATGAATCATTTGCACATTCTTTTAATGACGTATATGCGATGAAGCCGGAGCAGCTTCAGCTAGGTTTTTTAAAGGTGCTAAAGGGTTCGAAGATGCATGATAATGCAGAACGATATGGTTTACAGTATACAAGCTGTCCGCCGTATGAAGTATTATTTACAAAGTGGATATCTTATGATGAGATCCTGCGGTTAAAGCAGATCGAAGAAATGGTAGAGATTTATTATAACAGCTGTCAGTTTGAGAACACGCTGCCATTCCTGGTGGAAGAATTTGATTCGCCGTTTGATTTTTATGCGAGCCTTGCTTCTTATTATGACAAAAAGGGATATTTTATCCAGACACCGGCGAGAATCTACCGGTATCATGTACTGCTTCATTTTGCAGAAGAACACTTCCCTAAGAAGACAGAATTGATTCGGCAAATGCTGGTATTTGATTTATATCTTCGTGAGAATATGAAGACCCGACCGGATTTCGCCCCGGAACAGGAGGGTGTGAGAGATTTGTTCCGGGACTTCTACATCCGTGAGGCCAACGACCACAGATACCTTCGGGAAGAAGACTATCATGGCTGTGACTGGAAATCTATGTCCAGAATGACACACATAGAAAAGATTTATTACAACAGAGAGACGGGAAATCGTCTGTCTGAAGTATGCTATATATTATTCGATTACAAACGCCGTGATCCGCTGACCGGGGATGCAAGGTATATGATAGTAACACCTGTCGCATCCATGTGATATAAAATTTGGCTGTCTCATGTTGCCCGGGATACTGCTATTTTACGGATGTGTATGTGTTCGGCCTCATGTTGTCCGGGATACTGCCGGTATACTTTGTATGTCTTGTTTTTTTCTATTCGTTGCAAATGTCTGATTCGCTCATGCTCCTGTACCAACTCGCCTTTCAGGCTCAAACAGGCACCCGCATTCGCTGACAATTTGCATCTCATAACGAAAAAAAGCAAACGATAGTACAAAGTGTACCGGCAGTATCCCGGACAACATGAGGCAGGATACATATACACAACAGTAGTTCAGACAACATGAGGCAGGATACATATACACAACAGTAGTTCAGACAACACGAGACAGGTTACATATATACCCGCGGAACAGCGCTGTTGACGAAAATCGGGTTGATCGGAAATGTAACCATATCGCCTACCGAGATATTACATCCGGTTGTATCCACGATCACGGAGTTCATACTGATCTGACCTAACACCGGAAGCCGGCAGTCTTTAAAGCTGGCAGCCGGTGATTTTTTATGGAAAGTGCCTTTTAATTTATAATAAATACGGATCGGAGAGAAGAAATTTGTCCGGAAATCGGTGTGGCGTTCTATCCCAAGTCCATGATAATATCCGACGGAGATAACGGCTGTTTTTGTATTGTGTGACAGTTTAAAGCTGTGACCATAGCCGATGTTGTGACCGACCGGCAGCTCATAGATATCGTCCACACAGGCAGACAGATTGCAGACCTCATGAAAACCATAATCATTTGGAACCGCAAGTCTGCCAAGAAAGGCAGAGCCGATGCGGATGGCATCTAAATTCATGGATGGATATTTTATCATCGAGGTTGAAGATGAGATATGACGGATGCCTACCGGAATACCGTCTTTCTGGAGTGTGTCACAGAGGTGGGTGAAATCCTGAAACTGTTTCTTCACATAGTACTCATTTCTGCATGCAGCCGCATGGAAATGAGAGAAGATACCGGTAATCCGCACATGCCTTAGTGACTGTACGGTATCGGCAATCTGTTTTTCTTCGGAACATAAGAAACCGTATCTGCCAAATCCGGTGTCAATGCAGAGATGTGCATGGACTGTCGGATGGTTCATGTAGGCGGCTGTTTCATCGATCACATGTGCACAGTCGGTACTGGTGATGCTGAGTGTGATATCATGATCGATCGCAGTCGTGATATCTTCTGAGTTATATAAAGGCGTCATCAGCAGGATATTTCCCTTGATGCCGTTTCTGCGTAAGGTGACAGCATCTGACAGTTCGGTTACACCATAGTTATCAATACCCTTTGATTGTAAGAACGATGCAAATTTTGTAAGTCCAAGCCCATAAGCGTTTCCCTTTAATACTGCTATGACCTTTGCGCCGTTTGCCAGGCGTTTGATGATCCGTATATTGTTATCCAGTGCATTTGTTTTGATTGTAAGAGTTGTCATGTCCTCAAGTTCCTCCGGTTTCATGTAAGTATTTATCTCATTGGTCATCTACAGACACATGGTCTGTTGTCGAAACTCGCTGCCCGGGCATGAGCGGTTGTTCATTTATTTGATGTATCTAGCATATATTCGAAATGCATCATTTTATCAAAAAAACACAATAAAAATCTGATTATCCGCTAAAACACAGTATCTATCAGCATTTTCAAGAAAACAAATACATCAATTTACTACTTATTTACTACTAACGAATGAGCCTTGATACGCAAGTTTTCCTAGATATGCAAAGATATGGTACAGCACATCAGTATTGAAACAAGAAAAAATTGAATAACTTATAGACTATGGAACGCCTAAAATGACGTTCCTTTTCTATTTCCAGCCGTTCTTATTGGACGGCTATTTTATTACCTAAAATGAAAGGAGTATTAGATTTGTATATTAATAACCTGCTCAAAAATCCAAAGGCAACTGTTGCCGCTATTATAATTGCTAATTCACTCTTTCTTTGATCCATACAATTTTCTCCTTTCACACCTCTGAATATCTCATCTTCTTTTACTGCAATTTTTTATAATCCACGTACTCTATCTCTAATTTTCCATTTCACCCAAAATGTCCTCTTAACGTTCTTCATTATTCTGTATAACTTCAACCCTTTTTTCTGATAACCATTTTAAAATTTCCTCCTGTTCTTTATTTTTCGTAATATAATATACTAATTTCAAAGAGGAAATTTTCAATAAAGCTCCTATATTCGCTAAAAACAAACCTGTAAAATCTACAACTTCAAGTTTGTTGCTTACATTATACTTCATCAACCTAAAGAATGGAAGATATTTTCTTGCTCCCTAGCCTACAATCAGAGGGCATATACTAAATGCTACCCAAACATTTTCTTATCAGTCTACATCCATGTGAATACAAAGACAGCTTTTTCTTTTTTCCAATATCCACATACCAGCCTTTTTGTCTTTGCTTATCCACAGCAACCAAGATTACTGTTGTTTGTGTACAAGTTTCAAATATTTCTTCAGAAACAATCATATTCATTCCATGATTCTTAACAAAAATTTTGGTTTCTTCTGATATTTCATCCATGTATGCAAAAATAATCAAACAAGAATTACTTGTTTTTTTCGTATTTATGTGGTCAAGCTGCCTTTTGAGTAAATTTTTTATATCCTTTGCTTCTGAAACACTGACATAATAAGAAATGAAATCCTTTAATGGTGAAAACTTCTTTCTAAAAAGCAAGCCATCCGCCTGTGCTTCAAATTTGTAATTCAAGAATTTTTGTTTAATGCTATTTGCGTCTGATAATGCAATTTCACATAATTCTTGATTTTCATATTTCTTATACATCTTTGTTGCTTCATAATGTATCACATAAACAACATTTTTATAGATTAGTACAACTGCAAGCATTCCAGTTATTATCCATCCCACAAGTACTGCTAATCCAAATTCTTGTTTTCCCTTACTCAGAAGTATAAAACAAAATACCAATAAGATAATAGCTATCAATGCTGACACTATTCCAAGTATAAAACAGTTTTTCCTTTTTCTGATTGTTTTATCATCCCATTCATAATCTGCATTAGATGAAGTTGTTTTCTTTTTTTTAATCAATTTATTGCCCATAACAGCACCTCAAATTCAATTTTATTACTACACTCATTATACTTCATCGACATAAACATCGCTTGACAAGGGCACACAGAGAAAAACAACTGAAAATGAGCTGCCAAGCCTTACACAATGCACCGCCTAACAGGACATAGGCGGTGTTTTTGTATGCAGACAGCGTTTTCTCTGTGTGCCGAAATGGGCCAGCCGTGCGGCGTGGCCTAAATTCTTGTCAAGGAGGTTATTCGTGTCATGGCAGAAGAAAACAAGCATCCCCCTACCACGGAGGAACAGGCCCCGCCTGAAATGCCGGGAAAGGCCCCGGAAATGGAGCAGGCCGAGATCCCTGATGTGGGCGGTGCCCCCGCTCCGTCCGCAAAGGTGATCGACCTTTCCGCTGTGCGTTCTGCGCCGGAAAAGGACGCTCCGCCGGACATCCCCAAGGAACCGGAGGCCCCGCCCGTTTCCGTCACCGAGTACAGCAAGCAGGAATGGGAAAAGCCCATGCCGGAGCCGGAGAAGCCCAAGCCCAAACGGGGCCGCCCTGCAAAAGCTGAAAAAGCTGCGCCTGCCGAGCCGGGGGCCAAGAAAGAGGAAAAGGCGGAAAAGCCCCGCCGTGGCCGTCCGCCCAAGGCGGAAAAGACAGCCCCGGAGCAGACCGATCCGCCCAAGGCTGGCAAGACCCATGCGGCCCCCGAAGAAAAGGCAGCGCCCCCGGCCCCGGAAGTGCCGCCTACGCCCCGTGACGCTACCAGAGGTGAAAAAGAGGAAATCGTCTATCTTGACCTTTCCGACCTGCACCCGTTCAAGGATCATCCTTTTGGTGTCCGTGACGATGCGGAAATGAAATCTCTGGTGGAGAGTGTCCGCAACGGCGGCGTCAACCAGCCCGCGCTGGTACGTCCCCGTGAGGGCGGCGGCTATGAGATCATCGCGGGCCACCGCCGCCAGATGGCCAGCCAGCTTGCCGGGTATCGCAATATGCCCTGTATCGTCCGCAATATGACGGACGATGAGGCCATTCTCGCTATGACGGATGACAACCTCCGTCAGCGCGAAACGATTTTGCCCAGCGAAAAGGCCCTGTCCCTGAAAATGCAGTATGAGGCCATCAAGCATCAGGGAGCGCGTGGCGACAGCGCCGAGGCTGGAAAGCTCTCTCTTGAAAGCGTGGGCCAGCGCAACGGCATGAGCGTGAAAACCGTACAGCGGTATATCTGGCTCAATGATCTTGTGCCGGAATTGAAGCAGACGATGGATGACGGAAAGCTGTCTTTTACCCCGGCTGTGGAAATTTCCCGCGTGCGCCCCAAGCACCAGAAGTATATCGCCGTGTCCATTGAGGGCCAGCAGGCTTCGCCCTCCAAGGGTCAGGCAAAGCGGCTCCGTGAGCTGGACAAGGAAAACAAGCTCTCCCCGGACGTGATCGATGGTATTTTGTGTGAAGAAAAGAAAAAGGAGGATCGTGACGTGATCATTACTGGCGCTGAACTGGAAAAGTTTTTTGGCAAGGAGGCCACGCCCCGGCAGATGAAAGACCAGATCATGACGCTGCTGGAGGACTGGAAAGAGCGGCAGCCGCCCGAGCTTGCCAAGCCCGACAAGAAAATGGATATGGAGAAGTAACGACCTCTGGCCACTATGACCAGAGGCTTTTTGCTGCCCCGATAGGATATGGCTCTTGCGGTTATATCCCCCGTCGCCGCCCGTAATTGAGCACAGGCGGGAGCGGGCTGTCAAGGGGGCTTCGCCCCGCCGTATGCGGCGGCTTTGCCCTTGACCGCCTGCCCCGGCTGTGCTTTTTCTCCGGCAAGCGGCGGGGGCATATCCTCCAGAGCCGCCCCCTTTTCCACGATTGGAAAAGGGCGGGGGAAAAGGTTGACCCACTACATTATATAAAAACGGAGGTTTTCACAATGAAACGACCCCTTGCGTATATCACCGCCGCGTGGAGCGGCGACCCCTGCGAGGCGACGGAGCAGGCCGCCAAGTATTGCCGTGCTGTCTATGAGGCGGGCTTTTCGCCCATCTGCCCCACGCTCTATCAGCCCCTTTTCCTGAACGACGCCGTTCCCGAGGAGCACAAGAGCGGCATCGACATGGGCCGTGACCTGCTCCGCCGCTCTCATATGCTGGTGGTGTGCGGCAGTATCTCCACGGAAAGCATGAAAAACGATGTGGCTGTGGCCCAGCGGCTGGGGATCACGGCAACCACGCTGGACGGCATCCTGACCGTAAAGCGTCAGGGCCGCCGCTGATATGAACGAGATCCGGCTGGGGAGCCTGTTTGACGGGATCGGCGTGTTCCCGCTGGCGGCGGTGCGCTGCGGTATCGTGCCTGCATGGGCCAGCGAGATCGAAAAAGCGCCTATCTCCATCACGAAACGCTATTTTCCCGGTATGGCGCATTTAGGGGATGTGACAAAGCTGAACGGCGGCGACATTCCGCCTGTCCACATTATCACCTTTGGCTCACCCTGCCAGAACCTCTCACAGATCGGCAACAGGGCCGGTCTTGCCGGGGAAAAATCCAGTCTGTTCTTTCATGCGATCCGTATTATCCGTGAAATGAGGGAGGCGACAAATGGTATATTTCCAGCAATCGCTGTTTGGGAGAACGTGCCTTATGTGCTTCAATACATAAGGTACGTTATGAATTGTAAGCAATTATGAACAGTTCTCCCTTCAAAATCTTGTAT
>ENA-UBIJ01000289-UBIJ01000289.1-human-gut-metagenome-genome-assembly--contig:-NODE-289-length-26912-cov-13.505976_pt1 | contig 26912 bp, 26 predicted proteins | sample MGYA00244944_ERZ654876 | MGnify/ENA primary metagenome ERZ654876 (study PRJEB26926, sample SAMN06164748) | human gut metagenome | biome: ENVO:00009003; feature: ENVO:2100002; material: ENVO:00002003...
TTTCAATTTCTTCCTTTATCAGACTTCCTACACTTGAAAAGTGCGAACATAAAAACAGTTTCATCAATATTCTCCTTTATATATAAATTCCGATTTGTCGGGCAGATCATCCGCCCTTATAAGTTCATTATACCGCGCATTTCCGCTTTTTTCAACCACTTTTAAAAACCGAAAACGAATAGAATTTCAGCCCTGCCGTTATAGCAGGGCTGTTCCTATTTCAGAACATAATATCCTGTATTTTCTTTCTGCCCATCCACTGTCTGCTTGTTACCTCATAACCGAGCTTATTGTACCACGCTACACGCTCGACATATAAAAGCTGAATATCCTTGCAGTTCTTTTCATAAAGCGACAGACTGCCCTCGGCTGTCATGGCAAGGCCTATTCCTCGTCTGCGGTATTTATGAGTAACGCCGACACAACCTATCATACCGTGCTTTTCGTTGTCGGAAAAGAACATTCCGCCGTACTCCTCGACCATCTCAAAGCCTGCAATCTCGTCACCGCAGACGGCAAGCAGAACGGGAGCGTCCTTGTTCTCCTCGAATATCGGTAACCAATCTGCCTGAGCATCTTTTACGGCGGCTAAGAGCTTTTCTCTGTCGTTATCATCTGCAAAGCGGTATGTAACTCCGTTCGGGCGGGGAATTTCTTTCAGCTTTTCAACAGCTTTTTCATTAAGCTCAAGCCCCATATTGACCGATGTAAAGTCTGCACTGTAGCCTCTTTTTTCAAAGAACGGAACACTGCTCTCTTCGTCATTGTCACACGGCACACCCTGTAACAAGCCGCCCCCGCCGAGAATAACTTCATCGTAATTTGCGGAAATAAACCCCTCTGCCATTATAAGCAGATGTTTTCCGTAACCGCTGTGTCTGTACTCCTTTTTGACGCACAGGATAACTACGAAATTACTGTTCACTACGATAAATCCGATTATTGTTTTGCTGTCCTCCGCAGTGAATATCTGTGAGTTATCTTTGTGCAGAATATCCCTGAAACGCTCATATGCCAGCGGATAGCGGGGCATCGCTTCACAGTAAATCTCGTACAGATCACGGATCGTGTATTCTTTGTTCATGGTATCACCTCGCCTTTTGTAGTATTTTAACATAAATTCCGCCGTAAAGCAACCCTGCCCGGTTGCAATCCTCCTTCATAAATGCTATAATTAATTATTCATAAAAAAACGGACGAAAGGACTTTATATGAATACATTATTTAAAGGGATAACCGCAATTCTTCCGGACGAAGAAAGCGGATTTTCCGCAAAGGTATGCGATATTGCGGTAAGCGACAGCGTTATCTCCTATATCGGTGACGATGCAGTAAAAAACGGCTTTGTTCCGGACAGGACGATCGACGGCAGGGACAAGCTCATTACAGCAGGGCTTGTAAACAGCCACACGCACAGCTATATGTCGCTGTTCAGGAACAGTGCGGACGACCTTATGTTCCACACCTGGCTGTTCGACAGGATAATGCCGATGGAGGACAAGCTGACCGCCGAGGATATGTACTACGGCACACAGCTTGCCTGCCTTGAGATGATAAAGACGGGTACAACGGCTTTTCTCGATATGAATATCGCCCGTGACTGCATTACAAGAGCGATAAGCGAAAGCGGTCTGAAAGCGACAATATCAAGAGGTCTTGTAGGAAACGGCAGAGATGACGAGGGCGGAAAGACAAGAATTGAGGATACGCTGTACGATATGCGTACCTACGGCGACAACAAGCGTCTAAAATTCATGATGGGTCCTCACGCTATCTATACTACCGACAGGGGCTATCTTGAGCTTGTAATGGAGAAAGCCGCAGAATACGGCCTCGGCATAAACATTCACCTTTCCGAATCGGTGAAGGAAATTGAGGACAGCATAGCACAGAACGGCTGTTCGCCTGTCAAGTATCTTGATGATATGGGAATGTTCAAGTTCCATACGGTTGCCGCTCACTGCGTACAGCTATCCGACGAGGATATTGATATTCTCGCTGAAAGAGGCGTATATGCCGCTACTAATCCTATCAGCAATGCAAAGCTCGGAAACGGCTTTGCAAGAATACCAGATATGTTCGACAAGGGCGTAAAGCTGTGTATCGGCACTGACAGCGCAGGAAGCAACAATACGCTGAATATGTTCAGCGATATGAACTTCATCTGCCTTGCGCACAAGGGCAACTGCCGCAGTGCTACAGCAGTTTCTGCACGTCAGGCGCTTAAAATGGCTACCGAAACGGGCGCAAAGGCTTTAGGCCTTGACAACACGGGAATACTTAAAGAAGGCTATGCGGCTGACCTTACCGTAATGGATATGAAATATCCCTCGCTCCAGCCTGTGAACGATCCTGTTGCGGCTATGTGCTACAGTGCGAGCGGATATGAGGTTGAAAGCGTTATGGTTGACGGTGAGTTCTTAATGGAAAACCGTGAGATAAAGGGAATGGACGAGGAACGCATTTACTTTGAATGCAATAAAGCAATGAAAAGAATAGACGGTTAACGGAAAGGAAAACGAAATGAGCATTATAAGAGATGAGAGCCTGTGGGAAAGCGGCGAAACAAAGATAAACTGGGTAAAGGCGAATATGCCGTTACTGCGTGGAATTGAAGAAGAATTTGCGGTATCAAAGCCGTTTGCGGGACTGAAAGTAGCGCTTTCGGTACACCTTGAAGCTAAAACGGCTTACCTTTGTCGTGTAATGGCGGCAGGCGGCGCAGAGATGTATATCACGGGCAGTAACCCACTGTCAACGCAGGACGATGTTGCGGCAGCGCTTGTACACAGCGGACTTAACGTATTTGCGTGGCACGGTGCTACTGCGGAGGAATATCACGCACATACGGCGGAGGTTATAAAGATCGCTCCCAATGTCATCATTGATGACGGCGGCGACCTTGTAAACCTTATCCACAACGAATATCCCGACCTTATCCCGAATGTTATCGGCGGCTGTGAAGAAACCACAACGGGAATTATCCGCCTTGTAGCTATGGATAAGGCTAAACAGCTCAAGTTCCCGATGATGCTTGTAAATGACGCAGACTGCAAGCATCTGTTCGATAACCGCTACGGCACGGGTCAGTCGGTTTGGGACGGCATAAACCGCACAACAAACCTTATAGTTGCAGGAAAGAACGTTGTTGTAGCTGGCTACGGCTGGTGCGGTAAGGGCGTTGCAATGAGGGCTAAGGGGCTTGGCGCATCGGTAATAGTAACCGAGATAAATCCGATAAAGGCGATGGAAGCAGTTATGGACGGCTTTAAGGTTATGCCGATGGTCGAGGCGGCTAAGATAGGCGATTTCTTTGTAACGGTAACGGGCTGTAACGATGTTATCGGAGAAAAGGCATTCCTTAACATGAAGGACGGAGCTATCCTTTCAAACGCAGGTCACTTTGACGTTGAGGTAAACGTTGCGAAGCTGAAGGAAATGGCTGTTGAAACGGGCGTTGCAAGAAACAACATTCAGTACTACAAGCTGGCTAACGGCAACAGGATAAATGTTATTGCCGAGGGCAGACTTGTAAACCTTGCCGCAGGCGACGGTCACCCGGCAGAAATAATGGATATGAGCTTTGCTATACAGGCTCTGTCAGCCGCATATCTTGTGAAGAACAAGGACAAGCTGAAAGCCGGCGAAAAGATGACGGTAAACGTTCCTGCCGAGGTTGATAAGGAGGTTGCCGAGAGAAAGCTCAGATACTGGGGAATTACCATTGATAAGCTGACTAGGGAACAGGAAAAGTATCTTGGCAGCTGGGAAGTGTAAAAAGTAAATCAAAATACAAAAAGCTACCGCAATGAACTTTACGGTAGCTTTCTTTTATGCTGTTATACGAGTTTTTCAATAAACTCATCCGCCTGCTCTCTTGTGCGAAAAACAACTATCTCCCTGTTGTTTTTGTATTTCTCAAGCAGTCTGTATACTTCGGGGAGCTGATTTGCCCTGAAGCTTTCTATCCATTGTCTGAACTCAGGGTCAAGCTCATTTTCAAACCACGGCATATCCTCACGCTTTTTGCCTATGCGTGACAATGCGCCCTCAATGCAGATTTCAGTCGGCAAGTCAAACAGAAACACTGTGTCACAAGCCTTTATCCTTGTTTCAAGAGTGCGCTGATAGTTACCGTCTATTATCCAGCTGTCACGGGATATTATGCTGTCAAGCTGTTTGTCAAATTCTTCCCGTGAAATGTTCGTGCCGTCGGGCTTATGCCATATCATATCAAGATAGTACAGCGATAATCCTGTGGCGTCACGGAGCTTTCTCGAAAACACGCTTTTACCCGAACCCGAACAGCCTATTACCACTGCCCTTTTCATCAGTTATTCGCTTACAAGCACTTTAACTATCTCGCCGACATACATCTCGTGGAAATCGCCTGCGGCATAGCACTTTTCGATAAGCGACTTGTCTATAAAAGAATCGGGCGTCATAGGCTGTCTGTACAGCTTCTTGCAGACAAGCACAAGCTTTGCCTGCTCTATATAAGCGTAATCGTCCGTTGCAGTGCCTGTAAGGTCGGTCTTTGCCAGTTTATCCTCATCTCTGCCCGAATGCGAGCCGAGATAACTCAGCGCTTCCCTGTGACCGTCGGGGAGAAATGACAATGTGTAATAATCGCTCTTGTCAACAAATTCCTTTGTGTATCTCTGTGGGCGGATATAGACTACCGTTGTGGGCTTGTTCCAAAGATCGCCCATCTGTCCCCAGCTTACTGTCATTGTATTATAGCCGTCCTTGTTTCCTGCCGTGAGCAACGCCCACTCCTTGCCGATAAGCGTGGAGGGATTTATTTTCAGTTCTTCTACCGATATTTCTTTCATAACCGTAATTCCTTTCTTATTCGTAATAGGGTTATACTTATTTTAGCATTTTTTCGCTGTGTTGTAAAGGCATATCACAACTTTACATTCTGCCACAAAAAGCCGTGATTTTCACCCGAAAATTTTACTTGCATTTTTCCCCGTATTATACTATAATTAATTTTGTATGTTAAGCACACTGTTGAAACCAATCGGGTTTGTGGGACGAAGCCCCCAGCAGGTCGTCAACCGTTAGTGTCGTTGCGTCTGTGCAATGACAGCCATTTGTGCCGTTGCATCTGTGCAATGACAGCCATTTGTGCCGTTGCATCGTGCAACGGCTTTGTGTGGCTGTCTTTATGCATCCTTGCATAACGGCTTTGTGTGGCTATCTTTATGCATCCTTGCATAACGGATTTGTGTGGCTGTCTTTATGCATCCTTGCATAACGGATTTGTGTGGCTGTCTTTATGCTTCCTTGCATAGCGACTGTGTGCGGTTGACCTTAAGCCTCCTTGCTTAACAAGGGCGGCAACCCCGTTAATCCCGCACCATTATCCCGAAAACCGCATACATTGGATTATACCTCCAAAAAAATTTTCAATAAAATACCCTTAACCTATTGACAAAGTAGGTTTTGGGTAGTATAATAGCATCATCGGAACAAAACCGATGAGAATTATAAGTTTTGAAACAAACGGAGGAAATACGATGTACGCTACTATTTCATCAACGCACAACAGAATAATGTGTTGCTGTATCAGCTCCCGGACAAGTAAAATGGCATTTGGGTGCAGCGGCATTGTTGTCATACAGCCGTAAAAGCACTGCGGCGACTGTCATTTGTCCGGGAGCATAATTGCCCGGCTTTTATTTTGCCTGTGGCACAGTAAATCGAAAGGATGTGACGGTATGGATCTTAACGCTATCGCTGAGTACCTGCCGCTGTTCGGGGAAGCCGCACTGCTGACTGTAAAGCTCGGTGTTCTTGGTATAATATTCTCGATCATCATAGGGCTTGTATGTGCAGTGGTTCAGTACTACAAGGTACCGGTTATCCGCCGTATAGTTTCCGTCTACATTGAAATCAGCCGCAATACACCGCTTTTAGTACAGCTTTTTTTCATCTATTACGGACTGCCTAAAGTCGGCATACCGACCGACGCCGAAACCTGCGGTATCGCAGGACTTGCCTTCCTCGGAGGAAGCTATATGGCGGAGGCTTTCAGGAGCGGACTTGAATCGGTAGACAAGATACAGACAGAAAGCGCCTATTCTCTCGGAATGAACAAAATGCAGGCAATGCGTTATGTGATACTTCCGCAGGCAATGTCGGTAAGTATCCCGGCATTTGTCGCAAACGTGATATTTCTTATGAAGGAAACGAGCGTGTTCAGTGCGATAAGCCTGCTTGACCTTATGTTTATGGCAAAGGATCTTATGGGAATGTACAACGATACCACCGAGGCTCTGTGCCTGCTGGTCGGCTTCTATCTCATAATACTTCTTCCGATCTCAATCGTCGGAACGATAGTTGAAAGGAGGGTGCGCCGTGCAGGATTTGGCGGTTAATCTCGGAATAGACGTTCTGTTCAAGGGTACGAACTTCATAAGACTTCTCGGAGGGCTGTGGACGGCGCTCTGGATAAGCCTTGTATCCGTTGCGATAAGCATACCGCTCGGTATCGGAATGGGCGTACTTATGACAAAGAAGAACAGGATATTGAAAGCCGTTCTTCGTGTGTATCTTGAATTTATAAGAATAATGCCGCAGCTCGTGCTTCTTTTCATAATGTTCTTCGGAACGACAAGGGCTTTCGGCTGGGATCTTTCGGGCGAAGCGGCCTCTATAATAGTATTCGTATTATGGGGCACTGCCGAAATGGGCGACCTTGTAAGAGGCGCACTTATCTCAATACCGAAGCATCAGTATGAAAGCAGTGAGGCTCTCGGACTTACAAATGCACAGACTTATCTTTATGTTATCATACCGCAGACGATAAGACGGCTCATACCGCTTTCGATAAATCTGATAACAAGAATGATAAAGACGACAAGCCTTATCCTTATGATAGGTGTTGTAGAGGTTCTGAAGGTCGCACAGCAGATAATAGAAGCTAACAGAATGACAAGTCCGAATGGTGCATTCGGAGTGTATCTGACGGTATTCCTGCTATACTTCATCGCCTGCTGGCCGATAAGTATGCTTGCAAAATACCTTGAAAAGAAATGGAGCTAAAGCGTATGGCAGATGCATTATTAACAATAGACAACGTTGTAAAGCGTTTTGATGACACAACGATACTTGACGGTATCAGCTTTTCAGTCAAAAAGAGCGAGGTCATAGTAATAGTAGGACCGAGCGGCTGCGGAAAGTCAACTCTCCTGCGCTGTATAAACGCACTTGAGCCGATACAGGAAGGCAGTATAACGCTTGACGGCGATGTAATCGAAAGAAACAGCAAGACGCTTCCTCTTTTAAGACAGCGTATAGGAATGGTGTTCCAGAGCTATGACCTGTTCCCTCACCTGACGGTGCTTGACAATATTCTTCTTGCGCCGTGCAAGGTACAGAAAAGGGATAAGGAGGAAGTAAGGAAAGAGGCAATGTCGCTTCTCGAAAGAGTAGGACTTAAAGAAAAGGCTAAAAGCTACCCCAGAGAGCTTTCCGGCGGTCAGAAGCAGCGTGTGGCTATCGTCCGTGCGCTTTGTATGCACCCTGAAATACTGCTCTTTGACGAGGTAACTGCGGCACTCGATCCCGAAATGGTCCGTGAGGTACTTGACGTTATGCTCGATCTTGCAAAGCAGGGTCGCACAATGCTGATAGTAACACACGAAATGCAGTTTGCAAGAGCGATAGCAGACAGAATAATCTTCCTCGACAACGGAAAGATCGTGGAAGAAGCAACGCCCGATGAGTTCTTTGATAATCCTAAGACAGAAAGGGCAAAACAATTCCTTAACACATTCGAGTTCGACTCGGTAAGAGCAAAGAAAGAACTCGCAGAATAAAGAGAGATATTTAAAGGAGATAAATCACAATGAAAAAGTTAAACTTCAAGAAGCTGATAGCACTCGGTCTTACGGCAGCTGCGGCAGTAGCTTCATTCACAGCGTGCAGCACAAACGCAACAAGCGGCGGCAGTGACGGCAACACAGGCTCGAAGGTTTACCGCACGCTTGACGAGATAAAGGCAAGCGGTAAAATAAACATCGGCGTATTCTCAGACAAGAACCCCTTCGGCTATGTAGATGAGAACGGCGAATATCAGGGCTATGACATTTATTTTGCAAACAGACTCGGCAAGGATTTAGGTGTTGAGATAAACTATGTTTCGACAGAGGCCGCTAACCGTGTGGAATACCTAGAAACAGGCAAGGTTGATATTATCCTCGCAAACTTCACTGTAACAGAAGAAAGAGCGGAAAAGGTTGACTTTGCACTTCCTTACATGAACGTTGCACTCGGCGTTGTTTCACCCGACAGCAATGTTATCACATCGCTCGACAACTGGAAGGCTGAGGACAAGATGATCGTTATCTCGGGTACAACGGCTGAGCTTTACCTCACAAAGAACTACCCCGACATCAAGCTCCAGAAGTATGATTCTTATGCTACGGCAAAGAGCGCAATCGAAAACGGCAACGGTGTTGCATGGGCTAACGACAACACAGAGGTTATCGCATTCGCAAAGCAGAACAAGGGCTATACTGTAGGCATTGACTCACTCGGCAGCCAGGATACTATCGCTCCCGCAGTTTCAAAGGGCAACGAAACACTCCTTAACTGGATAAACGATGAAATCAAGACACTCGGCAAGGAAAACTTCTTCCACGCAGACTATGACGCTACTCTTACAGACACATACGGTGCAGACTACAAGGAAACACTCGTTGTAGAGGGCGGCGAAGTAAAGAAAAGCTGAGAAAGATATATAAATACAGTTTATGAGGAGCCGAAAAGCTCCTCATAAAAACTTTAAGTGCAGGTGAGAACAATGAAAAGGATACTTTGCTTCGGCGACTCGAATACATGGGGGCTTATCCCCGGCACTGACAAGAGATTCGCCGACGGTGTACGCTGGACAAGCATTATAAGAAACGACCTTGAGCAAAGCGGCTATGAGATAATAGAAGAAGGGCTTTGCGGAAGAACAACGGTTTTTGAGGACCCCGACAGAATTGGCAGAGCAGGCGACAAGCTGCTCCCCGTGTTCCTTGAAAGTCACGCTCCGCTGGATATGGTCATTATAATGCTCGGAACGAACGACTGCAAGCCGGTTTATAACGCTGACGCAGAAACAATTGCGCACGGTGCGGAGCGTCTTATCAAGCAGGTAAGAGCGTATGCCGGTAATTGCCGTATCCTGCTCATTTCACCTATAGAGCTTGGGAATGACGTATGGCAGGAAGGATACGATCCGCAGTTTGACGCAGGCTCGCCCGCCGTTTCACGAAATCTGAAATACACCTTTGCAAAGGTCGCAAGAAAGCACGGCACAGATATACTTGCCGCCTCCGACCACGCAAAACCGAGCAGTATAGACTGCGAACATCTTGACGAAAACGGACACAATGCGCTTGCCCGTGCGGTCGAGGACAAGATACTCAGTATTTACGGAAGGGCGGCTTCATAAACCAAATGACAAAAAAGCAACTTATCAGGCACTCTTTCATCAAGAGCCTGCCTGTACTGTGCAGTTATCTGTTTTTAGGTATGGCATACGGAATGATGATGGCGGAGGCAGGGTATCAGTGGTACTACTCGCTGTTCTCCTGTCTGTTCCTCTACTCCGGAACCTGCCAGTTCTTACTTATAACATTTTTCAGCAGCGGAGCGTCACTACTTACGGTGGCGCTCACTGTTCTGCTTGTAAACAGCAGGCAGAGCTTCTACAGCCTTACATTTCTGAAGGATTTCAGTGCTATGGGAAAGCGTAAGCTGTATATGATACATTCGATGACGGATGAAACGTATGCGGTAAACACTACGCTCGACTATATGCCCGAGGACGACAAGCACAGCACTATGTTCGGCGTTGCGCTTTTCAGCCATTTCTACTGGACATTCTTTTCGGTACTGGGAAGCGTTATCGGACAGCTGCTCCCGTTTCAGCTTGAGGGTGTTGACTTCTGTATGACGGCGCTGTTCGTCATTATCTTTATCGACAAGTGGGAACACGCCGACCGGCACTCCCCTGCGCTTATCGGTCTTGGTGTAGGCGTACTGTGCCTGCTTATCTTCGGTCAGAACAGCTTTATGCTCCCTGCTCTGCTCTTATCCACAGCGCTTTTACTGCTGATAACAAATACAAACTTCGGTAAGAAGAAAGGCAAGAAGGATAAAGACACAGACGGCGAAAACGCCGAAAACAAAACCGATAGCAAGAAGATAGAAGTCGTTACTTCTCCGGAAGATATTATCACCGATGAAAAGGAGGAGCGGAAGATATGACACCAACTCCTATGACACCTTTGCAGATGGTGATAGCGATAGTTATCAGTGCTGTTATCACATTCTCACTGCGTGCGCTGCCCTTTGTAATCTTTCACGGCAACAGGAAAATGCCAAAGTGGCTGGAACGCATAGAAAAGTCGCTCCCGGCTATGATAATGTCAATACTTATAATCTACTGCCTGAAGGACATCGGCGACAATATGTTCGGTGTAGGAATTCCAAGACTTCTTGCCGTTGCTATAACGGGCGGAAGCTATAAGCTGTGGCATAACACTTTCGTAAGCATGGCGGCAGGTACGCTGTCATATATGGGTCTGCTGTACTTATTCAGCCATGTGCTGACAATGGCATAAGGAAAGGAAAATAACTTTGGAAATAACCGTAAGCGAGCTTGAAAGGCTCTCCCCCGACAGCTATATTTTATACGACACACGCAGTGAGCAGGAAAAGCTGTACGGCGTTATGGAGGGTGCTGTATCGGTTTCGGCAGACGAGCTTTTAGCCGCACCGCCTGAGGACAAAACTCAGAAGCTGATTGTCTGCTGTGCAAGAGGAAAATTCAGCGTAGATACTGCAGAACAATTATCGGAAATGGGCTATGACGCTTATTCGCTTTCGGGCGGATATGCCGCCTGGCTTCTTGCTGTAATGCAGAAGGAGCAGGCTGACGAGGTTTCGAAGCGTGTCGAGCAGAGCCTGCAAAAGAAGTTCCGCAAAAAGATATGGGCGGCATTCACAAAGGCTGTAAAGCAGTATGAGCTTGTAAAGGAAAACGACCGTATCGCCGTATGTATTTCGGGCGGTAAGGACTCTATGCTTATGGCTAAGCTGTTCCAGGAGCTTCACCGCCACAGCGATTTTCCGTTCGAGGTGAAATTTATCGTAATGGACCCCGGCTACAGCACGGCAAACAGGAATGTTATCGAGGAGAACGCACGCAAGCTGAAAATACCGATAGAGATATTCGAGTCGGACATTTTCGATTCTGTTTATAACATTGAAAAATCTCCCTGTTATCTTTGTGCGAGGATGAGGAGAGGTCATCTGTATAACTATGCAAAGAGCCTCGGCTGTAACAAGATAGCGCTCGGACATCACTATGACGATGTGATAGAAACGATACTTATGGGTATGCTGTACGGCGCTCAGATACAGACGATGATGCCGAAGCTCCACAGCACGAACTTCGAGGGAATGGAGCTTATACGTCCGCTGTACCTTGTGCGTGAGGACGATATAAAAGCGTGGAGGGACTACAACGGTCTGCACTTTATACAGTGTGCCTGCAAATTCACGGACACCTGCACTACCTGCAACAACGAGGAGAACCGTTCAAAGCGTGTGGAGATAAAACAGCTTATCGCAAAGCTGAAGCAGACAAATCCTGAGGTTGAAAAGCATATTTTCAAGAGCGTTGAAAACGTGAATATTGATACTGTAATTGCGTGGAAAAAGGGAGGAGAAAAGCACCACTTCCTTGACAGCTATGATAAAATGATATGATATTTGCATTTTCTGCGCAGATAAGGTAAAATATAATAGCAAGCTATGCCGTCACGGTTATAAATTGTGACGGCACTTAATTTCTCAAGGGAGGCGGATAAACTGAAAAAACACAGACTCAGGCTGAAAGAATTTATCCGCCTGTTCACGCAAAGCAAGCGTTTTCGGATAGTGCTGTACACCGCAGGCTCGCTGACACTGAATGTCGCCTATGCCGCATACAACGGCGTTCTCGGTCTGTTCTACGGCTCGATATGGTTTATGATACTGTGCGTGTATTACGGTCTGCTTGCCGTGATGCGTTATATGGCTGTATCGTATGAGAAAAAGCTGGACAAGGGCATACAGGTAGTATCGGAAGTATATGTAATGCGGTTTACGGGTATGATGTTTATTGTCATGAGCGTGGTACTTATGCTTATCGAGCTGTACAGTATGATACACAATACGGCACGGCAATATGCAAGGCTCGTCATCGCAAGTATAGCTGTGTACACGGTCATAAAGCTTGCCCGTGCGATAATCAACCTTATAAAAGTGCAGCAGCACCGCTCGCCGCTTCTCAGTGCTATACGAAACATTTCTCTTGCGGATGCAGGCGTATCCGCAGTTACTCTTATCCGTTCGCTTACGGTATATGCGATGTGGCTTAGCGAAAGCGATAACTGATAATAATAACCTGTTCGGGTGTTATCGTCTACCTTACCACACTTGTACTGGGAGTTGCTATGCTTCTTCGGCATACGGACAAAAACCAAAGCGCAGATAAAAATGCTCCGATAACGGCAGATAACAGCTGTGACGCTTCAAAAATTGACACGGTGAAGGAAAGGCTTACCGAAAACTTTGTTAAGATAAGCGACAATGTGGTTGACAGGTACGATGCAATCTCGGACAAGGCGAACGAGAAAAACGAGATGCTGAAGGAGCATTTTGAAGAACGTGTGCGACATATAGAGGAAAAGCGGAAGAACAACGATAATAAATACTGATTTCTTTGTAAACCGTGAATTTATTTGAATTTACCTATTGATTTTTTATTTCGGATGTGTTAAAATATCTGTAGATTTCTTGCAAAAGAAGGGAGAATTTTAATATGTTTATCTCAGAAGACGTAAAATATGTCGGTGTAAACGACACCACAATCGACCTGTTTGAAGGTCAGTACAAAGTGCCTGACGGCATTTCCTACAACTCTTATGTCATTCTTGACGAAAAGACGGCGGTTATGGATACTGTCGATATAAACTTTTCGGCAATATGGCTTGAAAAGGTCAAAACGGAGCTTGGCGACAGGAAGCCGGATTATCTGGTGGTTCAGCATATGGAGCCTGACCATTCGGCAAGTATTGCGGAGTTTCTGAAATTCTATCCCGATACAACGGTAGTCGGCAACGCAAAGACATTCACGATGATAAAGGGATTTTTCCCCGACCTCACCATTACAAACACGCTTACCGTAAAAGAGGGCGATACTCTGACGCTTGGCAGTCACGTTCTGACTTTTGTATTCGCTCCTATGGTGCATTGGCCGGAGGTTATGGTAACGTATGACGCAAAGGATAAGATCCTATTCTCTGCGGACGGTTTCGGCAGGTTCGGCACACCCGACAGCGAGCAGGCGTGGGATGATGAGGCACGCAGATATTATATCGGCATTGTCGGAAAGTACGGTGCGCAGGTGCAGGTGCTTCTCAAAAAGGCCGCTGCGCTTGATATAGAGAAAATCTGTGCATTACACGGCCCTGTGCTGAGTGAAAACCTCGCACATTATCTTGATCTTTACAACAAGTGGTCGTCATACGTTCCCGAAAAGGACGGCGTTATGATAGCTTACGCTTCAATCTACGGCAACACAAAGAAAGCCGCAGAGCTTTTATATGACAAGCTGAAGGCAAAGAATGTTGATGTTATTATCACAGACCTTGCAAGATGCGATATGTCCAAGGCAATCTCGGACGCATTTGCTTACGGCAAGCTGGTGCTTGCAACGCCTACCTATAATGCGGATGTGTTCCCGTTTATGAGAACGTTCATAGAGGGTCTTACCGAGAGAAACTATCAGAAGAGGACGGTTGCGTTTATCGAAAACGGCGCATGGGCGCCTATGGCGGCTAAGGTTATGGCAGGTATGTTTGAAAAGTCGAAGGAGCTTAATATCCTTGACAAGACGGTCAAGATTACCTGTGCGCTGAATGATGCAAGCGTGGCACAGATTGATGAGCTGGCGAATGAACTGGCATAAATAAATCGAATACTGAAAATCGCTCCCGGCTGATGTGGTCGGGAGCGATTTTGTTTGTAGAAAAGTCTGTTGTTCCAAAAAAGTGCTTGTTCTTAATCCCTATCCCCAAACCCCTTTCCCCAGGAAAGGGGCTGAATGTGGGGCTGCCGCCCTCACCCCGCTTGGGGCTACGCCCCAACCCCCAATTTTTAATAATTAAGAGGTTTATCAACAGTCTTATTGCCCCCGAATATTACATCGGGGGCAGTATGATTACTTGTTCATTATTTCAAGATTCTTTTTTATAAGCTCGCATCTCTGCTTTACGCAGTCAACCGAGCGGAGCGGATCGGATGGGGTGTTGAATGTATAATCCATCAGCTTGTCAATAGTTGTAGCCGCAACGTGAAGTCTTGTATCGGAAGAAGCGTAGTAGATATATACATCGTTGTTTTCGGTAACAACCGCACCGTTTGTAAAGCATACGTTCGATACATCGCCTACACGCTCTGATTTATGCGGAGCGATGAACAGACCTGAGGGTGACGCAATCAGCTTTGACGGATCGTTTAAATCGGTAGCGAATACATAAATTACATATCTCAGACCTGCCGCAGTGTTACGGACACCGTGAGCAATGTGTATCCAGCCCTTAGGCGTCTTGATCGGAACAGCGCCTGCACCGTTCTTGACCTCTGTGATAGTATGGTACTGTCTGGGCGAAATAACAACTTCCTCTGTGCAGATGACGGGATTGTTGATATCCTCGCACAGACCAAAGCATACACCGCCGCCGGAGCCTGTCTGAATGAAATCGTCCTGAGGACGTGTATAGAAAGCATACTTTCCGTCAACAAATTCGGGGTGAAGAACTACGTTTCTCTGCTGGGGCGATTTTGACTTTAAGTTAGGTAAACGCTCCCACGTCTTTAAGTCCTTGGTACGAACAATACCTGCCTGAGCTACAGCGGCGGAAAGGTCGTTGCTGTCCTTATCCTTGCTCTCTGAGCAGAACACACCGTAAATCCAGCCGTCCTCGTGCTGAGTAAGACGCATATCATATACGTTTGTTTCTTCCTTTTCCGTATCGGGAAGTAAAACAGGGTAGTCGTGGAAACGGAAGCCCTCTGTAGGCTTGTCGCTCTCGGCAACGGCAAAGAACGATTTTCTGTCGTTACCTTCAACTCTTGCTACAAGATAATACTTGCCGTTCATATAAAGCGCACCCGAGTTCAGTACAGCGTTGATGCCAAGACGCTCCATAAAGTAAGGATTTGTCTTGGGATCCATATCATACTTCCAGAAGTAAGGCGCATGATCGGCTGTCAGAACGGGATTCACATATCTGTCATATATGCCGTTATAGCAGTCGGCAACGGCGTTCTTTCTGTTGATAAGACGCTCGTAATCGTCTATCACTCTCTTCTTGTTATCTTCAAATAAGCTCATTTATTAAGTACTTTTCCTTTCGGTTTAGTTGTGTTAGCTAGCGGAAATAGCCTTTGATATGATTATACAACAGCCACACGGAAAATACAATACTTTTTCTTAAATTTACTTAAAGACATTTCGATTTCAGGTAAATTATTCGTTTTCGGCTTTTCCTGACGTTTTCGATACCGCCGCATAGGTATAATCCGAAATATTCGACTTGAATATCGTTATGTATATGCCGGCTGCACATACACAGCAGAACAGAATGTTTACGAACATTGCAATTTCTGCCGCTGTATCGCTGTAGGTCAGAGCCGAGCTTAACTGCATTACAGCTATCAGCAGATTTATAACCTCTGCAAGTATAAACGATACAGCCGCCGCAGGTCTTGCACCTTTTTTCTTTGCGGCACAGACGTTGGTGGCTATCGCCATACCGATATTTATGCACAGTATGATAAAGATTATCAGCACTGTGATAAACATTATCGCCGATTCGGGCAGAGCGAAATCATCAGGCTTTTTAGGGTTTGTTATAAAGAATATAGAACGCAGAAGATTTCTCAGGTACAGCGGATACAAAGCCGCAGTGATAACCGCATTAGCATACAGTGCGATTACGCTTGCTGTCATAAACAGCTTGCCCTTATGCAGTTCTTTCTGCTGACGTTCGAAAAACTCCTGTTCCAGCTTTTCTTTCTGCTCTTTTGTTAGTGCATCATCGGAAATGATTATGTCCTGCTTTTTCAATTTGCCCTCCGTAGAAATGTATGTATCTTATTCGGTAACTGTTTCAGGCTCTTTTTCTTTTTCCTCGCATTCTGCTTTCACTGCAGATTCACCTTTAAGAAGGTCACGGATCTCGGTAAGAAGCTCTATCTGAGGATCGGGCTTCGGCTCTTCTTTAGGCGCTTCCGCTTTCTTTCTCTTGAATGCGCCGAGTACCTTTATCAGTATGAATACCGACAGTGCGATGAGTAAAAAGCTGATAACGGAATTGATGAATGCGCCGTAGCCGATAGCGACCTCAGGCTCGATAATCTCCGTACCCTCTTTCACAGCCGCCTTGAGTACGATTTTAAGATCGGAGAAATCTATCTGACCTGTAATCATACCGAGCGCAGGCATAAGAATGTTGTTTACAAGCGAGGTAACGATTGCTGTGAATGCCGCACCGACAATCATACCTACTGCCATATCCATTACGTTGCCCTTGGATATGAAGTCCTTGAATTCGCTTATGAATTTGATTTTTCCGACCTTTTCAACACCCTGACCTACCGCCTTGAATGCCTTTGCATCACGAATGTCCTTGTGCTGTGTTTTCTTTTCTGTTGACATTTCAATATTTCTCCTTTATTATTCGGCTTTATCGCCGTTTGATGCATCCTCGTAAACCTTGATAAGCTCAAAGTCAATCTGTCCTAAGTTAACGTTTGCGTTGATGCACTTTACACGCACCTTATCGCCTATAGTATACATAGTGCCGGCTACACCGTCATAAAGAGCGATGCCGTTCCTTACCTCGAAGTAGTTTTCCGACAGTGAGCGTACATCTATTTTGCCCTCTACCGTGTTCGGAAGTTCAACGAAAAGTCCGCTGCCGATAACGCCCGAAATGATGCCGTCAAATTCCTCTCCTATGTGCTTTTTCATATATTCAGCTGCATAGAAGTCCTCACAGCTTCTTTCCGCCGCTACTGCGGAAAGCTCTGTCTTTGTTGCCTGAGCCGCCGCTTTGACAGAGAATTCGCCGTATTTCTTTTTCAGCTTGTCCGCACCCTTTCTTGAAACATAGTCAGTCAGGATACGGTGGATAGAAAGGTCGGCGTAACGTCTTATCGGGGAAGTGAAGTGTGCGTATTCCTTCATTACAAGTCCGAAGTGACCGATGGGCTGTTCGGAATACTTCGCCTTAGCCATAGTACGCAGTACGATTCTGTTTATGATTATATTCTTAGGATCATCTGCAGTTTCTTCAAGCAGCTTGGCGAAGTTTTTTGCTTCGGCCTTTTCGTTTATTCCGAGCGGATTTATGCCGAGTGCCTCGAGAGTGGTTTTCAGCGATTCAATCTTTTCTGCGGGCGGATTTTCATGCACACGGTAAACAAAGGGAATTTCCTTTTTCATACCTACCTTAGCGGCCGAATTATTCGCCATCAGCATGAATTCCTCTATAATACCCTCCGAAACGCCCTGTATTCTCGGCTTAATGTCAATACAGATACCGTTTTCGTCACAGATGACCTTGCTTTCGCTTGACTTTATATCGGGAGCGCCTCTGTCCTTACGTTTCTTTATAAGTATCTGTGCAAGCTCGTTCATAACGGGTATGCAGTCGATGACATCCTTGTATTTTCTCTTTATCTGTGCGTTTGCGGTGCCGTCAAGTATAGAGTTTACCTCGCTGTAAACGCCTTGCACACGGGAACGGATGACCGTTTTTGCAAACTTGTATTTCTTCACTGTACCCTTGTCCGAAATTTCCATAAGGCAGGAGAATGCGAGCCTGTCCACTCCGGGATTAAGAGAACATATACCGTTGCTGAGTTCCTTCGGGAGCATAGGTATTACCTTGTCGGCAATATAAACGCTTGTGCCTCTTTCAAAAGCGTCATTGTCAAGAGGCGAGCCTTCGGTAACATAGTGGCTGACATCGGCAATATGAACGCCGAGCTTATAACCGCCTTCTGTCCGTTCAATGCTTATCGCATCGTCAATATCCTTCGTATCTGCGCCGTCTATGGTGAATATGGGCAGGTCACGCAGGTCAAGCCTTTTAGCCGTCTGCTTTTCGTCAATAACCGCATTTACATACTGCTTTGCCTGATTGAGTGCTTCCTCGGAGAAATCGACCGGTATATTGTTCTGGATAAGATAAGCCTCGGTGGCGGATTTTGCGTATTCGCTTGAGCCAAGCACCTTTACTATATCAACGATATGCTCGGAGTGATGCTCGCCACGCTTTCTTATGGAGAAAAGCACCTTGTCGCCCTCTTTTATCTGCTCCTTGACTTTAAGGATTGTGAGTGGAGGACAGCCGAGCGAATCGGGCAGAACTTTAAGCATCATTCCCTCTTTTACGATAACTCCGCCGAACAGCTCCTCCGATACGTCAAGCACCGCAAGCACCTCGGCGGTCGCACTTCTTTGTTCTGTCTTAGCGGCTATCTCACGGGCGATGACCGTATCGCCGGGAACAGCGCCCTTCAGCTTTCCGCCGCTTACAAAGCAATCTTCACCTGTTGAGAGATTTGTAACAAAGCCGAATGTGCGTGACAGCGTTGCGACCTTTCCTGTGAATACGGTGCGTATGTCGCTTATATAATACAGGTCGCTTTTGGCTTTGAATATAGTCCTCTGACGTATCATTGACTTTGCTGTGTTTTTCAGCTTATCAAGATATTTTTTCGGCAATTCGTTCTTGTTTGCTATCTGCTTTAATGTCATTCCCCCGCCGTTTTCAAACAATGTGGCGATAATAAGTGTTTCTAAATTCAAAATGTTTTCCTTTCTCTGTGCGGTTTTTCGTTACCGCTGTTCTTAACTTCTTCATTTCCTTTAATCTTTATTATTATAATACATTTCACGCTTTTTTTCAATAGGTAAGAAGCGTTTTATATCAACTGTCACTGCATACTTGAAGCGGTTATAGACAAAGATTTAAAATCCCTGCCGCCCGAGCAAAAGGCACAAATGCAACGGGATAATATCTGAACAATATCGAAAAGGCAATCGAGATAAGAAACGCAAGAATACGTTTTGTGTCACTTGTCGATAAGGCGGCAAATCTTCAGAGCTTCCTTGTCGCCAAAAATAAGGACGGCGAAGCAAGTTTTAAATAACCCCTTGACAAAACGCAGAAACAGGCATATAATATAAACGTAATCTGTTTCAGGGCGGAGTGAAATTCTCCACCGGTGGTAAAGTCCACGAGCGCAAAGTATTTGTGCCGATTCGGTGAAATTCCGAAACCGACGGTATAGTCCGGATGAAAGAATCAGAAATGCTTGACCGCAAATCCTTTATTTAAGCGGTACGACACTTTTGAGATAAGGTAAAGCCCCGAAAATACGGGGCTTTTATTTTTTGGCGAACAGCTGAAAGTCACCTTTGGAGCAGATATAGAAAGGATGATTTTTATGCAGACACAAACAACAAATCCAAGCGGAAACAAGGCACATATCGTATTCGATGTGAGAAAGCTCGTTTTCACGGCGCTCCTTGCGGCTATTTCTTCGGTGCTGATGCTGTTCAGTATCAAGGTACCGCTGATGCCGAGCTTTATCTCGTTTGATTTTTCGGATTTCCCGGCGGTAATGGCTTCGCTCACAATGGGACCCATAGCAGGCGTTTTCGTATGCCTTGTAAAGAATATCATCAACCTGTTTTCGAGTATGACAGGCGGTGTAGGAGAGCTTTCAAACTTTATTCTTAGCTGTTGCCTTGTCATACCGGCAGGCATTATAGGCAGAAAGATAAATACTTATAAAGGCGCTGTAATCGGCTGTGTTGTCGGAAGCGTTGTAATGGCTCTGCTCAGTATAGTATCCAACTATTTCCTTGTATATCCGATATACGAGAATATTATGCCTATCGAGGCAATTATCAATATGTACAAGGAGATAAACCCGAATGTAAACGGACTTCTTGAATGCCTTATCGTATTCAACTGCCCGTTCACACTGATAAAGGGTCTTGTTGCGTCGGTACTGTGTATGCCGCTTTATAAGGTGTTAAGACCGGTGTTCAACTCATATTACAGAAAGTGATTACAGACGGATAAATCGGCGTAAAGCCGTTAAGAATGCCCTGCGATGCGGTTGCGTCACAGGGCATTTTCGTATGTCGGGGTACATTATTCCTCGTTTATTGCGTTATGGATAAACCTGCATATCGGGTACAGTGAGCGGAAGCCTTCAAGAATGAGCGGTTGCAGATTCTTAGTGAAAACCGTTTCATTTTCGAATGTAAAGCTTGCAGTACAGCTTATGGATTTTCGGTTGTACCAGCCGTCAAGCAGGGGAGAAACCTCGCCTTTTTTCCGCTTGTAGAAGTCGCCCTCAAGGGTGAAAATTTTCTGCTTGTCAAATGCACGGACAAGCCCGGAAAACGTTTCGGGGTCGGAATCTATCGCATTTCTGAGCCTTTGCATTGAGCCTGCTGAGGCGCTCCACATACCCATTCCGTAGCCCCAGCCCTCGCAGGAAAGTTCAAAGTAGAACGCAGGTGCGACCCACCAGTCCTTGCGTGTTTCCTTGAAAGTAAACCAGTAGTTATCACGGTACGGGTAGGCGTGAGGGAAGCGTGCGTCCTTTACTATCCTTGAAACAGAGCTTACGGTTTTATAGCCTATCTCACTGTAAAAATCGCAGAAAAGCTCATCACAGAGCGATTTCATAGGCTTTGCAAGATTTTGCCTGTATTCATCTTTATGACTTTCGTACCAATTTTTATCATTATTCAGCCGTATTCCCCACAGGAAATCTATAGCCGACCTGTCAAAACCTTCAAACATAATATTAATCCTTTCAAATTGTTTCAAAGTATATTTTACACTGTTTACGGGCAAAATGCAAGTGGTAATAAACGGACGTAAAGGGCATACAATTATTGTGAAATATGTTGTTAAACAGCGTTGCAATGCGAAAGGGTGATAATATGAAGCGTAATAATAAATGGCTTGATCTTGTGCTTTATATACTGTCGGCGGAGGTCATCGGAATGTCATCGGGGCTGCTTGCAGGCAGTTTTAATGAATTCTTCCAAAAGTATAACAAACCGCCGTTAATGCCGCCGTCGTGGGTATTCCCGGTGGTGTGGGTGATACTGTATGCGGTAATGGGGATATCGGCGCATCTGATACATTACAGTGATGCGGCGGTGAGTGTGAAAAGAAAATTGCTGACGATATACTGGGTTCAGCTGATAGTGAATTTCCTGTGGAGCATAATATTCGTGCGCTTTGAGCTGTTGTGGCTTGCTGCGGCGGATATAGTGCTTCTGCTTATTCTGATAGGGATAATGATACTCGGATTCGGAAAAGTAAATCGCATTGCAGGCGATATAAATATACCGTATTTTCTGTGGGTGGCATTTGCGACTTATCTTAACATAGCGACAATATTTGTAAATTGATGCATAAACCTGTAAAACCGCATTGTAAAGCTAAAATTTCAATATAGAAAAATGCACCGGCTGTTGCAGAGTCGGTGTATTTTGCTTTTGATTTAATTAATAAGCAGAATTTGTTTTTCAATATAAATTATATTGACATTATTCCTATATAATGGTATACTATTCGTATGATGTCAGATGACTTCCTGATATGTGGTGTTGTAATGATTTTAAATTTTGCATGGACAATTTGCCTTGTTGAATTGTATTGATTATAGGTATAGTAACAAACTCAATAAGCACTTCTAAGGTTTTGGCAAGTTAAAAATCCATTGTAGAAAGGAAGAAACATTATGAAAAAATATGCGGTAATTACGATTGTTCTGCTTATAATGCTGATCGGCGGTTGCAGTGCCGGTAACAAATCGCTTGCTGACGGCTCGTCTGAAAACAGCGTTATATATAGTGACAGCAGTGCGTCCGAAGACGATGTTAAGTATACTTATGTCTGCGCTCAGTACATATATTACAACACAGCCGATGAATTGATGAAAGCGTGCGATATAGTAATGTCGGGCAAGGTTACGGGAATATCATTCACGGTAAGGGACGGCAGAACGAATGATGAGGTTACCGGGAATACGTCTGAAAGCGACAAGGAAATCTGTACGGTTTATACGGTCGAGAAGGAATCTGCATATAAAAATACAGTCGGTAACGAATCAGACAGTATTGACATTTATGTTAACGGCGGTTTTAAGGATAAATACATTGACGAACAGCTCAAGGCGCTCGGTGGCAGCAGAACGATAACCGTTTATAACAGACCTGAGATTGAAATCGGTAAATCTTATTTATTCTTATTGCGCATCCGTGATAACAAAGAGGCTTTTTTAGTAACTCCCGAGCAGGGATTTATTGATATTGAAAAAGAACGTAACAACAGCACGGCTGATGATTTCTCGGTAAACGAAATAATTAACAGATATTTCTTTACTGAAAACAATACGGACATCTAAATACAAGAATGTAATAACATCATTGTATATTCCAAACTTATCCTAAGGAAAATTGATCCGGATTTAAAAACAATAAATGCAAGTGCAAAAATACAGGATCTTCAGGTATTCAAAGGCAAGGACGGCAAGGGTACAAGTGAAACCTCTGCCGGATATTCCGGTGTTTCGAGAGTCGGATGGACTGACTGGGGTGCGTGCAGGACTTTGCTCAAACTGAACGGATTCAGTTTCAGTTCTTTCGGTATTACCGATGTATCGAAAACTAAAAGTGCATATAATGCGATAGAGGTGTCGAAAATTGAATAATTTATTTGAAAACTGGAATGATACGGCAAGTTGGACGACTGACGGCTCACTGCAATACGATGAAAAAAACCATGTGCTGTATTTTGACAAGACAAAGGTTACGGAAAAGTTGTCCGATGTAAACGAAGACTATGACGTTGCGGCAGTGCGGACGTTTGAAATACCTGACGGCAGTCATGGATTTTATTTTTCGGTGACGGTAGGAAACAGCTCGCCGCTGTTTGATAACAACGGCGGACGTATAGACGTTGAATTTTATGACGCAAACGGTGTAAAGACGGTAGGAGATTATTCAACTTTTTACATATATAATGCGGAGAATTTCATCGAGGCTTATCTGGGCGATGACAAACCTGCACCTATCCCGGAAGACGCAAAAAGTATGGTTATAAAAGCGTACGGGGTTTCCGATACAAAAACGATAGAATTCTATATGAAGGATTTTAAACTGTCGTTTTCGGACAGTGAGGACTGTATGGAAACATTCGCTAATGTTTATCCGACGTTTTTCAGCAGAAAGGTTGATAATTCTCCGATAAGAATAAGCTCGGGCTCGCAGATCATGACTATAGTCAGCTTTGCGGCAATAATCGCGGGTGTTGTGATCGTGACGGTGCTGCTTGTAAGAGCGGACAGAAGAAAACGGAAAACGGGAAAGTAAGGGGTGAGTATGAAAAAATATGCGGTAATTATGATTGCTCTGCTTATAATGCTGATCGGCGGATGCAGTGCCGGTAATAAATCGCTTTCTGACGGCTCGTCTGAAAACAGCGTTATATATAACAGCAGTGCGCCCGAAGACGATGTTAAGTATACTTATGTCTGCGCTCAGTACATATATTACAACACAGCCGATGAATTGATGAAAGCGTGCGATATAGTAATGTCGGGCAAGGTTACGGGAATATCATTCACGGTAAGGGACGGCAGAACGAATGATGAGGTTACCGGGAATACGTCTGAAAGCGACAAGGAAATCTGTACGGTTTATACGGTCGAGAAGGAATCTGCATATAAAAATACAGTCGGTAACGAATCAGACAGTATTGACATTTATGTTAACGGCGGTTTTAAGGATAAATACATTGACGAACAGCTCAAGGCGCTCGGTGGCAGCAGAACGATAACCGTTTATAACAGACCTGAGATTGAAATCGGTAAATCTTATTTATTCTTATTGCGCATCCGTGATAACAAAGAGGCTTTTTTAGTAACTCCCGAGCAGGGATTTATTGATATTGAAAAAGAACGTAACAACGGCACGGCTGATGATTTCTCGGTAAATGAAATAATCAACAAGTATTTCTTTACAGAAAACAACACGGACAGCGAAAGCGAATAACCAAATCATACAGGTAAATTGTAAAAGGAGAAAAATATGAAAAAGTTAAATTTAATGGTTATTGTTACTGTGTTCACCATGATATTATTGTGCTCTTGTGCTCAAAATAATGATGTTATGGCATCTGTAAACGGAATTGACATAAAGAAATCCGATTATGAAGTACATCTGAAAAGCAATGAAATTATGGCAGAGCTTATGACTGAGGACATAAATAATTCCGATTTCACAAGCGAAGAAAAAAATACCAAGATAATGGAGATAAAAGAAAAGTGCTCAACAGATAAAGAAACAATAATAAACAGTATGATTGAAACCGCTTTTATTGATTCTAAATATGATTCTATTACGCATGAGCAGGCAAAAAGTGAAATAGAAAAGCAAATGTCAAACCTTGACGCTTATGCCGATGAATATCCTCAGGTAGCCGCAAACGGTAAAATTATGGACGAGTATATCAAACGTATGGGAATCACAAAAGATGAATATATAGATTTAGCCGCAGACAGCTATATTTCATACGTTAATAAGCAAAAAGCAAAAGAAGAGTTTGCAAAAGAAAAAGATATCAGTGACGATGTTCTTGACAAAGAGTTTGAATCATATATCAAGCAGGAAATATCCAAAACCCTTGCTGTGTACTATAAGTAAGCAAAAAAATATTATCATTACAGAAAGCTACGCTGAATCCCGGATTCGAATTACTGAACAAAGAAATATCTGCGTTTTTTCATTTTGCTGTAATTATAAGTACAAAAATTATTTCTTGGAAAAGCGGACAAACAGAGGCACTCGGTTGTAATAAACGTCGGTGAATATAAAGTAAGACACAGCCGCAGCGGAAAAGCTGCGGCAGGTGTCTTTTGTAATATCGTTGACAGGAGTTGTTTGCGTTGCGCTAACAGCGGCAACAGGTCACGATTACGGTAATGTATCAAAACGGCTGACAGGTTCGGAAGGTCGGCCTTTTTTTTGTGCTGAAACGTTTGTTGAAATTCCGTGCTGTTTGTGGTATACTTAATCTGTATTAAATTCTGATATTCAGAATGTGGAGAACGGAGAAGAAAATATGGCGGAAACTACGATAGAAACGGCGGTTCAGGCACTTATTGATTATGCTGTGGCAAAGTCGCTCATTACGGAAGACGATGAGATATGCGTCAGAAATTATCTGATGGATATGCTGAAGCTGGAAAAATGGGAAAAACCGTCTGTGAAGGAGTACGGCTCGGTTGACGAGATACTTGACGAGATAGTGGATTTTGCTGTGGAAAAGGAGATTATTCCGCAATCGAATGCGTGGAGGGATCTTTTTGACACACGCATAATGGGCGTGTTCACAGGGATGCCTCACGAGGTGAACGCAAGGTTCAAGGAGAAGTATGCAAAGAGTCCGAAGGCGGCTACCGATTGGTATTATGCTTACAGCGAGGATACCAATTATGTAAGAAAAGGAAGAATAGCAAAGGATATACGCTGGAAGTACGACAGTGAATACGGACAGCTTGATATTACGATAAACCGCTCAAAGCCCGAAAAAGATCCGAGAGATATTGCGGCGGCAAGAAATGCTGCTAAGGTTTCTTATCCGGCTTGTATGCTTTGTATGGAAAATACGGGATTTGCAGGTACGCTTACACATCCCGCAAGACAGAATCTGCGACCGATACCTATGACGATACACGGTGATAAATGGGGATTCCAGTATTCGCCTTACGGATATTACAACGAGCATTGTATAGTCTTTAACAGCGAGCATATACCGATGAAGATTGACGCAGAGGTTTTCGGCAAGCTGTTTGATATAACGGATATGTTACCGCACTATTTTGTCGGCTCTAATGCCGATCTGCCGATTGTCGGAGGCTCTATTCTTTCGCACGAGCATTTTCAGGGCGGTCATTATACGTTTGCAATGGAGAACGCTCCGATAGAATATGAGTTTGCTATGAGCGGATTTGACAGTGTAAAGGCAGGTATTGTAAAGTGGCCGATGTCAGTTATAAGGCTCAGCGGCAAGGACAGGGCGGAGCTTGAAAGGGCTTGCGACAAGATACTTGTTGCGTGGAGGGCATACAGCGATGAAAGCGTAGGTATATACGCATTTACCGACGGCGTTCCGCATAATACTATCACTCCTATCGCAAGGCGGCACGGCGATGAATATGAATGCGACCTTGTACTTAGAAACAATATAACGAGCGAGGAACGGCCGCTTGGCATATTCCACCCGAATCCTTCGCTCCATCACATAAAGAAAGAAAATATCGGTCTTATCGAGGTTATGGGTCTTGCGGTACTTCCTGCAAGGCTGGCAAACGAGATAAAAGCACTCGGTGATGCGCTTGTAAACAAGACTGATCTTTCGGGCGATGAAAAGCTGTCGGGTCACGCACAGTGGATGAACGAGCTGTACGCAAAGTACACTGCTGTGAATGCCGATGATGCGGAAAATATCATTAAGCGTGAGATTGGCGCAGTATTTGAGCAGGTGTTGCTTGATGCAGGCGTTTATAAACGCAATGACGAGGGTAAAGCTGCATTTTTAAGGTTTATTGACAGTGTGAAGTAAAGATTGAATTGCTGTCCGGTGTAAAAACCGGGCAGTTCAGGCTGTCGAAAAACCTATATAATTTTTAAAAATGGGGTCGCAGGGGCGTAGCCCCCGACAGGGTCTAGGGGCGGTAGCCCC
>ENA-UBIJ01000293-UBIJ01000293.1-human-gut-metagenome-genome-assembly--contig:-NODE-293-length-26282-cov-7.389293_pt1 | contig 26282 bp, 26 predicted proteins | sample MGYA00244944_ERZ654876 | MGnify/ENA primary metagenome ERZ654876 (study PRJEB26926, sample SAMN06164748) | human gut metagenome | biome: ENVO:00009003; feature: ENVO:2100002; material: ENVO:00002003...
ATCTACACGCGTAAGATCGTCGGCAGCGTCAGATGTGTATAAGAGACAGTGGCGGAGCTGATGCGGGCCATTATAGCCCAAGCGGAATACACCGCGCCGCCCGGCGCCTGGCGCGTCCCCTATCCGGCCCCTGTGGAAAAGGCTCTGGCCTTGCTGCCCTGCCCCCGATACAGGGCCCTGGCCCTGCTGTGCGGAGAGCTTGCCCCGCAGCCGGAGGAGACGGCCGCCCTGTCCCGGGCTCTGGATAGCTTGGGCGGCCTCACCGGCCGCGATCTCCGGGACGCTGTCACCGCCGCCCGAGTGCAGTTGGCGGAGGAAATAGGTGCCTCCTGCCTGCGCTTTCAAAAGCCGCCCCACCGGCGAGACCGGCTGCTGGACCGGCTGCTGGCGGGGCGGCTTGTGGGTATTCCTGCCATGCTGCTGCTTTTGGGTGCAGTGTTTTACCTGACCATCTGGGGCTCCTCCGCCCCCTCGGAATTTCTGCAAGGGGCTTTATTTTCCCTGCTGGAGCCCCTTCGGGGCGGCCTTGCCTCCCTGGGCGCACCGCCCTGGCTTCAGGGTCTTGCGGCCGATGGCCTGTACCGCACCACCGCTTGGGTGGTAGCGGTGATGCTGCCGCCCATGGCCATTTTCTTCCCCCTGTTCACGCTGTTGGAGGACGCCGGCTACCTGCCCCGGGTGGCCTTTAACTTAGACGGCCTTATGTGCCGCTGCGGCGGTCACGGGCGGCAGAGCCTGACCATGTGCATGGGCTTCGGCTGCAACGCCTGCGGTGTCACCGGCTGCCGCATTATCGACTCCCCCCGGGAGCGGCTCACGGCCCAGCTGACCAATTCCCTGGTCCCCTGCAACGGCCGCTTCCCCACACTGGTGGCGCTGATCTCCCTGTTTTTCCTGGGAAATACCAGCGGCCCCGGCCGGCGGCTGCTGGGGGCGGGGCTGTTTTTGGCTGTGATCCTCTTTTCCGTGGGCATGACGCTGCTCACCTCCAAGCTCCTCTCCCGCACCCTCCTGCGGGGGCAGGTGTCCTCCTTTTCCCTGGAGCTGCCCCCCTATCGCCTGCCGCAGATCGGGAAGGTTCTGGTGCGCTCCCTGCTGGACCGGACGCTCTTTGTCCTGGGTCGGGCGGTAACGGTGGCCATGCCCGCCGGGGCAGTGCTGTGGCTGCTGTCCAACCTCGCCGTTTCCGGCCGGCCGTTGCTGGACGTCCTGGCCGGCTTTCTCCAGCCCCTGGGGGATCTCATGGGTCTGGACGGGATGGTGCTGCTGGCATTTCTTCTGGCCTTTCCCGCCAACGAGATCATGCTGCCCGTTCTGGCCATGGGGTATCTCTCCACCTCCGTTATGGCGGATATCGGGACAGTCCGCTTAGGTCAGGTGCTGGCCCTCCACGGATGGTCCTGGCAGACGGCGGTCTGCGCTGCGGTGCTGTGCCTGATGCACCTGCCCTGCGGCACCACCTGCCTGACCCTGCTCAAGGAGACCGGCAGCAAAAAGTGGACCCTGGTGGGAATGCTGCTGCCCCTTTCCATGGGCATCCTGCTGTGCTGTATGCTTCATGGGCTGTTTTGTATTTTTGCATAGGATATGTACTACTTTATGCTATACAGAATACCAGCAAAATACCAGCAAATAAGCCAGCAGGGCAGACAGGGCCGCCTGCAGGAGCTTGCCGAGAAAATAGCGGCCCATTTTCAGATTCGTGTCCGCCAGCACGGCTGCGGTCTGTCCGTGGACGGATAGTCCACCCCAGCCCAGCAGCGCCGCCGCCCACACAAAGTCCGTCCTTCCGCTGCCCAGCCGCATAACGCCCCCGGTAAGCTCAATAAAGCCCAGGGCCGCCGGATGGCTCACCCCCGTCCACTCCGTCACCAGGGCCTGCACCACCAAGGCAAAAACCACAAAGCCGCAGACCCGGAGCATGGCCATGGCGGAATCCTGCACGGACCGGATGAAGGCCGGGAGGATCTTCTCTGGCAGACGCTGCGGAGGAAAAAGGCCCGGCTTTGGGCGGCTCTTTCCCCGCAGCAGCACCCCCGCCAAAACGGCGGACACTGCGTGGATGAGGTACAGAGCCCAGCCGGCTGCCAGACTCTGAAAGCAGCCCAGGCCCACTACGCCCAGAATGAAGGATGGCCCCGCGTTATTACAGAAGGAGAGCAGGCGCTCCGCCTCGCCGCAGGAGATGCGGCCCTCTCGGTACAGCTGACCCACGGTGCGCCCGCCCACGGGGTAGCCCCCCAAAAGGCCCAGGAAAAAGGCAGAGGCCCCGGCCCCGCTTACCCGGAACAGCAGCGCCGCTGCCGGGGTCAGGCGGCGGCCCATCCCCTCGGCAAAGCCCAGGGAGGTGAAAAGCCCTGACACTACAAAAAATGGAAACAGTGCCGGAACCACCGACCGGGCGCAAAGAGACAGGGCCCGGCGCACCGCTTCCCCGGCGGCGGCGCTGCTCACAAGCAGCACCGCCATGACGCCCAGCAGGCACAGGGCCTGCCATTTTCGTTTGCTCACAGCCTCGCCCCCTCGGCTACACTCTATGCAGCCGGGGCGCGGGGCTTGCCTGCTTTTGAATGGTAAGGAAGGCCCTTCCTTACCGCTATCGTATTTTCTCCACTGTATCGACAGCCTGATTCGTCTCCTTTTCCCCGGACAGGCAAGTTTTTCTCCGTGGGCGCATAGGATTTGCAAGCGGAAAGGGGTGTGCGGCGGGGCACACAGGGGCCCGACGTACAGGGAAAGGCTTTGCAGAGCAGGGCCCGCGCGCCCTGCCGAAGTGCAGCGTGTGACGGCGGCGGGCTGAGGGCAGCCCGCCCTACGGATGCGCTGCAGGAAGCCGATGCAGCAAGCGGAACAGGAGGATGCAGGACCATGCAAAAACGGAGGCTGTCTCAGGTGGGCGTGGAGGCCGTGGAGCGGCTGAACCTGCCGCCGGAAACGGCGGTGGGCGTGCCGCAGGTGGAGCTGTACGGAAGCCGCCAGCTCTATATGGCGGGACATAGGGGCGTTATCTCCTATAGCACAGAGGAGGTGACGGTATCCGGCGGCAGCATGACCGTGCGCATAATCGGAAAAGACCTGCAGCTGGCGGCCATGACCGACGGGGAGCTGCGGCTGACGGGTCACATTGACCGGGTGGAGCTGATGGAGTAAATATATGTATAAACGAATCGTCCATTATTTACAGGGCAGCCAGCTGGTGCAGATCCAATGCGCCTGTCCGGAACGGGTGCTGAACCTGCTGGGAGCCAAGGGCATCCTGTTTTGGGATCTGCAGTGGGAATCGGAAATCTGCCTGCGGCTGCGGATGCTGCTGGCACAGGGGCCGGCCCTGGAGGAAATCGCCGGGCAGATCGGGGCGGAGATGACGGTGCTGCGGCGCCGGGGGATCCCGGTCCTGTGGGGACGGTTTCACAGGCGGTACGTGCTTTTGGCGGGGTTCGCGGTCTTTTGGCTGCTTTTATTCGGCGGGAATTTATTTATATGGGAGTTCCGGGTCAGCGGCAATGAAACAGTGCCCACGGAGACGGTGCTGCGGGCGCTGGAAAACTACGGCATCACCGTCGGCTCCCCGGGGCTGGAGATCGACCAGGAGGACATGCGCAACCATGTGCTGCTGGAGCTGCACGACGTATCCTGGCTGACGGTGAATGTGAAGGGCTGCGTGGCCTATGTGCAGGTGGTGGAGCGGCAGCGGCCGCCGGAGATCGCGGACGAGGCGGGTGTGTGGAATATCGTGGCTGCCCGGGACGGCCTGGTGACCCGGGTGCGGGCCCTGGACGGCAAGGCTCTGGTGGCGGAGGGCAGCACCGTGACGGAGGGGGAGCTGCTGGTGACGGGGGTGTATGAATCTCGGGAGGGCAATACCTATATGACCCACAGCCTGGGCACCGTGGAGGCCCGGACCTGGTATGAGCTGTCGGTATCGGTGCCCCTGGAGATCACGGAAAAGAGCGGGGGAAGGCGGGAAAAAACCGCCCTCTCCGTGGATTTTGGCAAAAAAAGAATAAAATTGTGGGGCAGGGGTAGCATAAGCGGCGCAAGCTGTGATAAAATAACTTATTATCATCCGCTGTCGCTGCCGGGCGGGCTGCGCCTGCCCATTACGATGGTACGGGAGTCTGTGACATACTATGACGGCCAGAGCGTCCGCCGCAGCCGGGAGCAGGCACAGAAGGAGGGGGAAACCCTCCTGCTGCAGCAGCTCAAGGCCCAGCTGGGCCGGGACGGCTCCGTGACGGAGACAAGATTCTCCGCCGCAGAGGAGGGGGACTATCTGACGGTCACCCTGCAGGCGGAGTGCCTGGAGCAGATCGGCGTGCCTGTGCAGGTGCAGCAGACAGAGGAAGCAAACTGAGGAGGAGACCCATGGAGCAGCGCATCAGCCTGGAACGCATGGAGGAGGCTGTGAGCCTTTTCGGCTCTTTTGACGAGAATATTCGCATCTTAGAAAATGAATTTCATGTATCGGTGGTAAACCGGGAGGAGCAGCTCATCATCACCGGTGAGCCCGAGGATACCATGCTGGCGGAAAAGGCCATTGAGGCCCTGCTGCGGCTTATCTCTCGGGGGGAAAATGTGGGCGAGCAGCATGTGCGCTATGTCATCGGCCTGTGCCGCAGCGGACAATTGGACCGCATTGACGAGCTGACACGAGACGTGGTGTGCATCAGCGCCAAGGGCCGGCCCATCAAGCCCAAGACCATCGGCCAAAAGGACTACATAAAGACCATCCAGGCCTGCCCGGTGACCATCGGCGTGGGCCCGGCGGGCACGGGCAAGACCTATTTGGCCGTGGCGGCGGCGGTGAAGGCCTTTCGGGAAAAGGAGGTCAGCCGTATCATCCTCACCCGCCCGGCGGTGGAGGCCGGAGAGCGGCTGGGCTTTCTGCCCGGAGACCTGCAGAGCAAGGTGGACCCCTACCTGCGCCCCCTGTACGACGCCCTGTTTGATATGCTGGGGCCGGAGACCTATCAGAAGTATTTGGAAAAGGGGAATATTGAGGTGGCGCCCTTGGCCTATATGCGCGGGCGGACTCTGGACGACAGCTTCATCATCCTGGATGAGGCCCAGAACACCAGCCGGGAGCAGATGAAAATGTTCCTGACCAGAATGGGCTTCGGGTCCAGGGTGGTCATCACCGGCGACGTGACACAGATCGACCTGCCCAGCGACAAGCCCAGCGGCCTGAAGGAGGCCATGCGGGTGCTGGACGGCGTGGAGGGTGTGGGCATCTGCCGCCTGACCCAAAACGACGTGGTGCGGCACATTATGGTGCAGCGGATCATTGAGGCCTACGCCAAGTTTGAGGAGAAGAAAAAGAAATGAGAAAGACCCACTATATCCCCATTACCGCCGACGTGCCCGGGGCGGCATCGGACAGCAACTGCGCCCTGATCCGCAAAACCATCCGCACGGCTCTGGCGGCGGAGGGGATGGAGCTCCCCTGTGAGATCGACGTGCTGCTGACCAGCGATGAGGGGATCCATCAGATCAACCTGGACATGCGCAATGTGGACAGGCCCACGGATGTGCTGAGCTTTCCGGAGTTTGACCTGAGACCGGGGGAGCTGCCCGCGGCGGAGGACGCAGACCCGGGGACGGGACTTATTCCCCTGGGGGACATGGTGCTGTCCATGGAGCGGGTGGCGGCCCAGGCCAAGGAGTACGGCCACTCGAGGCGGCGGGAGCTTGCGTACCTGGTGACCCACTCGGTGCTGCATCTGCTGGGGTATGACCACCTGGACGAGGGGGCCATGAAAAAGCAGATGCGCTGGCGGGAGGAGGCCATCATGGCCCTGCTGGGCCTGGAGCGGTAAGACGAGTGAAAAAAGAGAACGGATTGCCACAGCCAGTGTGCGCACTGGCCTCGCAATGACAGGTTTTTTGCAAGGAGTCGGTGCAAGGCCGGGCGGGTCGTCCGGGAGGCCGGCCCCTACACGCCATTCGCCGATAGAACTTTGTAGGGGGCGGCGTCCCCAACGCCCCGCTTTGCCACGGGCGCGGTGCGCCCTCGCAATGACAGGCTAAAATGAAAATGAAACACAATACTTTTCATATGGTTTTGCTGGCCATGCCGTTGGTGCTGGGGGCACTGAGCCTGCTGAGCTTCGTGCTGTATTATTACAGCGCCAACCACCCGCCCTACGCCTTTACGAAGGTGATTGCGGCGGGGCCGGTGCTGGCCCTGGCAGGATTGGTCATCCTTTATTACGAGAAAGAGTCGGAAGGAACATCCCGGCCTGTGGGTAAGCGGGTTGGTGGTATGCAGTTTGGGCTTTGTGATATGCGCAGCTCTGCTGGCGCTGCTGGCAGCCATTGTTGCGGCCATGCTCCGGGGGGATTGGCTGTGAGGCGCAGCCGTTAATGGCGGCGGGGTGAGGGCACCCCGCCCTACGGATAACATGGCAGCTGGTGAAAACGGGCCGATGTAGGTATCGGCCCCTACGGATGGTTACAAGAGGTGCGGGGGTGGGACGATGTGGGCATCGTCCCCTACGAAAGCGTTACAAGGAGTGCGATGCGGTGAGGAATCCCCCAGTCACGGCTTCGCCGTGCCAGCCCCCTTTAGGCAAGGGGGCCATGGGGACGGGGGTTACGGATTGCCACGGGCGCGGTGCGCCCTCGCAATGACAAATCCCTGCGCATTTACAAAAGATGCGGAGAAAGGGCGGAGGTATGACGAAGAAGAAAGGGATCCTGCTGGGTTCTCTGGCGGTTTTTGCGCTGGTTTTGATTTATGTGCTGTACCGATTTAACTATCTGCCCCACCCGAAGTATTCTAACGAGAAATTCGGCATCGAGACCTACAGGAGCCAAGTGGATCGGGATGGGGACGGGGTGGACGATCAGACGGACATTCTGCAGTCCGTCCGGGCGTATCTGGACACCCGGCCTAAGTATAAGAGCCGGTATTATGCCACCGGCTATCCGGACGACGGGTATGGGGTATGCACAGACGTGGTGGCCTTCGGGCTGCTGGGGGCCGGGTACGACCTGATGGAGCTGCTGCATGAGGACGTACTGACCCACGGAGACCGCTACGACATTGACCCGGTGGACAAAAACATCGACTTTCGACGGGTGCGGAATCTGAAGGTCTACTTTAAAAACACCGCTATTGCTCTGACCACGGACATTCACGACATCGACCAGTGGCAGGGTGGGGACATTGTAATTTTTGAAAATCACATCGGCATCGTTTCGGACAAGCGCAACGGAAAGGGCATCGCCTTCGTGCTGCACAACGGCAATCCGTACCAGCGGTACTATGAGGAGGACATCCTGGAGCGCCGGAACGACCTTGTGGCGCATTACAGAATCAGCTGAGAAAGGGAGGAATTTATGGCTACTTTTGATGATTTTATGAGGCTGGATATCCGGGTGGGCACCATCACGGAGGCAAAGACCTTTGAAAAGGCCCGGAGACCGGCCTATCAGCTATGGGTGGATCTGGGCGAGGAGATCGGCGTAAAAAAAACCTCCGCTCAGATCACGGACTACTATAAGCCGGAAGACCTCATCGGCAAGCAGGTGCTGGCCGTGGTGAATTTCCCGCCGCGGCAGATCGCGGATTTTATGTCCGAGGTTTTGGTGCTGGGTACATACAGCGACGGGGGCGTGGTGCTGATCGCTCCGGACAGAAAGGTTAAAAACGGAGACAAGCTGGGCTGAGGCACCGGCGGCCCGTTTTTATAAAAGCTCAAGAAGAAAGTTGAGGATCACCTATGAATGAAATCAAAAAAACCGCTATGGTCACCGTGTGCGGGCGGCCCAATGTGGGCAAGTCCAGCCTGACCAACGCCCTGGTGGGGGAGAAGATTGCCATCGTGTCGAGTAAGCCCCAGACCACCCGCAACCGCATTTACGGCGTGGTGAACCGGGGGGACACGCAGCTCGTGCTGCTGGATACCCCGGGGCTGCACAAGCCTCGGTCCCGGCTGGGGGACTACATGGTAAAGGTTGTGCGGGAGAGCCTGGCGGATGTGGAGTGCGCGGTGCTGCTGGTGGAGCCCATCGCCCACGTGGGAGAGCCGGAGAAGATCCTACTGGAGCGCATCCGGGAGGAGAAGCTGCCGTGCATCCTGTGCATCAACAAAATCGACACCGTTGCCAAAAAGGACGAGCTGCTGGCGGTGATCGACGCATATAGCCAGGCATACCCGGATTTTGCGGCTATCGTGCCTATCTCGGCGCGAAAGGGTGACGGATTGGAGGAGCTGATGGGCCTATTGGCGGGCTATGCCCAGGAGGGGCCGCAGCTTTTCCCCGATGGCATGACCACCGACCAGGCCGACAGCCAGGTCTGCGCCGAGACGGTGCGGGAGAAGATGCTTTTATGCTTGGACAAGGAGATTCCCCACGGCACCGCGGTGGAGGTGACCCGTTTTTCCGAGCGGGACAGCGGCATTATCGACCTGGATGTGACCATCTACTGCGAAAAGGCCAGCCACAAGGGCATTATCATCGGCAAAAACGGGGAGATGATCAAGCGCATCAGCACGTTAGCCCGGCGAGACATTGAAAAATTCATGGGCACGAAGGTGTATATGGAGACTTGGGTGAAGGTAAAGGAAAACTGGCGGGACAATGTGAATTTTATCCGCAGCCAGGGGTACAACGAGAATTAAGCCGGTGAAAAGCAGGGGGTTTCGGCCGGTTTTCCTGCGAGCGTAAGTGAGCCGCCATTTTATGGCGTGAATTCGAAGAATTCCGTAGGCGGAATTCACTTCCGCCGTTAAGCGATTTAATACGGGGCCCCCGGCCGATGGAACATCGGGCGGGGAAAACTGGCGGGACAATGTGAATTTTATCCGCAGCCAGGGGTACAACGAGAACTGAACTGGTGAAAAATCTTCGATTTTTCTGCCAAAAGGCCCCCAGCCTGCTGCGCGCATAAGTTTGCCGCCTGCGGGCGGCAATCTCTGCGAGGCTTTTTGCTGCGGAAAAGGGCAGAAAGCCAGAACTTTCCACGGATGAAAATAGAGGCCCATGGCAAGCTACCTGAAAAAGGAGGCGGCGGCTGTGGAGGACTACTGGAGTTTGTTTTGGGAGACGGGGGCACCGGAGCTGTACATGCTGCACCGGGTCCGGGAGGGTGAGAAATGCCGGGAGAACAAGGAAAAACCGTTGCCCACGGATTGATCCTGCGGGAAACAGAGACAAAAGAAACGGACAAAATCCTCACCGTGCTTACGGCGGAGATGGGGAAAATCCCCGTCATCGCCCGGGGTGCCCGGCGGAAAAACAGCCGCCTGGCGGCGGCCTGCCAGCTGTTCGCGTGGTCGGAAATGACCCTATATAAGCGAGGGGACTGGTACTATCTGGACTCGGCGGACCCCGAGGAGCTGTTTACAGGACTGCAAAAGGACCTGGTGCGCTTTGCCCTGGCGGCCTATCTGGCGGAGCTGACGGAGTTTGTGACCGGGGAGGAAAACCCAGCCCCGGAGCTGCTGCGGCTGCTGCTCAACGGGCTGTACGCTTTGGCAAAATTGGACAAAGACCCGGCACTGGTGAAGCCGGCGTTTACCTTCCGGCTGCTGGCCCTGGCAGGCTTTGAGCCCATGATCGACGGCTGTGCCGTGTGCGGGGCGGAGACAGCCCAGAGCCCGGTGCTGGACGTGGTGCAGGGCGTGGTGCACTGCCGCAAATGCGGCGGCCCGGGGGGAGAAAGCTTTCCCCTGTCGGCGGCGTGCATGACGGCGCTGGAGCACATCCTCCATGGGCAGGACAGGAAGCTCTATAGCTTTACCCTGATGCCGGAGGACCTGAGGCTGCTGGATAGGGCGGCGGAGGGGTTCGCCGCGGCACAGCTGGAGCGGAGCTTCCGGACGCTGGGGTACTATAAGGCGATACTTATTTGAGAGAACGGGCGGACAGGGGCGTCCGGGCCTACGGATGACAAGGAAATTTGTGCAAGCCCGGTTCGGGCCGATGTGGGCATCGGCCCCTACGGAGTGTTTACCGACAGGATTTTGTAGGGGGCGATGCCCACATCGCCCCGCGTCCGTTACAAGGGGCGCGGAAGAACGGGCGGGGTAGAACCCCGCCCCTACGAAAGGGTTGCAAGAGGTGCGGTGAGGTGAAGAATCCCCCAGTCACGGCTTCGCCGTGCCAGCCCCCTTTAGGCAAGGAGGCCAAGGGGACGGGGGATGCAGATTGCCACGGGCGCTTTGCGCCCTCGCATTGACAGTATTTTTGCAAGGAGCCGGTGCAAGGCCGGCGGGAGGACAGGGCCGTTCGCCCCTACGGGATCATTTTGGCTTTATTTACATAGGAAAATTTATATTTCCAAGGCAAAAGAGGAAGATTCATGAATACATTGTTTGAAAAATCCATACGGACGTTGGAGCTGCCGGTGGTTTTGGAGATGCTGGCGTCTCTGGCAGTGAGCGAGGCGGCCAAGGAGAAGTGCCGCCAGCTTTTGCCGGTGTGTGACCTGGAGGAGGCTGCACGACTGCAGGAGGAGACCCAGAGCGCCCGGGAACGGTTGGGGCTTTACGGCAGCCCCAGCTTTTCAGGGGTGAAGGATGTGTCCCGGGCGCTGAACCGGGCCGACCACGGCGGGGTGCTGAACACAAGGGAGCTGCTGGATGTGGCAGACCTGCTGACGGCCTCCCGCCGGGTTTCGGAATACGACCGGGACCGGCAGGGGGAGAAAACCGTGCTGGACCACCTGTTCTCCGCCCTGCACACCAACAAATTCTTAGAAGACAAGATCCACGGAGCCATTTTGGACGAGGAAACCATTGCCAACTCCGCCAGCCCCGAGCTTGCCGACATCCGGCGTAAGATGCGTCTGGCGGCCAGCAAGGGCCGGCAAATTCTGCAGCGGATCATCTCCTCTCCCTCCTACGCCAAGGTCCTGCAGGAAGCCCTCATTACCCAGCGGGACGGGCGGTTTGTGGTGCCGGTGAAGGCCGAGTGCAAGGGGAGCATCCCGGGGCTGGTGCATGACATTTCCTCCTCCGGGGCCACGCTGTTTGTGGAGCCCATGGGCGTGGTGCAGGCCAACAACGAGCTGAAGGAGCTGCAGGCCCGGGAGGAAAAGGAGATCGACCGCATCTTGCGCATCCTCTCCGGGGAGTGCGCGGCCCAGATGATGAACATCCTTTACGACTATGATATTTTGGTGCACCTGGATGTGATCTTTGCCCGGGGGCAGCTGAGCTACCGGATGAACGCGGCCAAGCCTATTTTGGCCCGGAGGGGCGGCATCGTGCTGCGCCGGGCCAGGCATCCGCTGCTGGACCAGGCCAAGGCAGTGCCCATTTCCCTGGAGCTGGGCAATTCCTATGATACCCTGGTTATTACGGGCCCCAACACCGGCGGCAAAACGGTGACGCTGAAAACCATCGGGCTGCTGACGCTGATGGCCCAGTGCGGGCTGCAGATCCCCGCTGACGACGGCTGCAGGCTGCGGGTCTTTGACCGGGTGCTGGCGGATGTGGGCGATGAGCAGAGCATCGAGCAGAGCCTGTCCACCTTCTCGGCGCATATGTCCAACACCGTGGAAATTCTGCATCAGGCGGACGAGAACAGCCTCCTGCTCTTTGACGAGCTGGGGGCGGGCACCGACCCGGTGGAGGGGGCGGCCCTGGCTATTGCCATCATTCAAAATGGGCGCAGCAAGGGTGCCCTTATTGCCGCCACCACCCATTATGCGGAGATGAAAACCTTTGCCATGACCACCGCCGGGGTGGAAAACGCCAGCTGTGAGTTCGATGTGGCCACCCTGCGGCCCACCTATCGGCTGCTCATCGGCATCCCCGGCAAGTCCAACGCCTTTGCAATTTCCCGGCGATTGGGGCTTGATGAGGAGGTCATTGCCGCCGCCAAGGCCCAGATGGACAGCGAGTCCATCCGCTTTGAGGATGTGCTGACCCAGCTGGAGGAGAAGCGCCAGCGGCTGGAAAAGGCCCAGGGTGAGGCGGACCGGCTGTGGCAGCAGAGCCAGGAGGATGCCCGAAAGGCACGGACCTTCCGGGAGCAGATGGAAAAGGCCAAGGAAAACGCCCGGAGTAAGGGTGAAAACGAGGCCCGGCGCATTGTGCGGCAGGCCCAGCAGCAGGTGGACGAAATATTCGCCGAGCTGGACGAGCTGCGCAGGAAAATGCAGCAGCAGGCAGATTTCCAGGCCATCAACGACGCAAAGGTATCGGCGAGGAAGCACATGAACGCCGCCCAGGAGGCCCTGCACCTGCGGGAGGAGGCCCCGGAGCCGGAGACTCCGTCCCGGCCTATTGTGGCCGGAGACCGGGTGGAGCTGCCCGGCGTGCGCACCGCCGCCACGGTGGTGCAGGTAAACGGCGACGGGAGCCTGGTGCTGCAGGCGGGGAAGATGAAAATGACCGCAAAGCCCGGGCAGGTGCGGCTCATAGAGGGACAGCCCCAGCCGAAGAAGCGGGCGGCTGCGCCTAAAACGGGACCTGCGCCCACGCTGCATCTGGAGCGGCGGGCGTCCTCAGAGCTGGATATTCGGGGCTACGAGACCCTGGAGGCTGAGAGCGTGGTGGAAAACTACCTGGACGCAGCCGTTATGGCCAAGCTGGAGACGGTGACCATTATCCACGGCAAGGGCACCGGGGCCCTGCGCAAGGCGGTGCATGAGATATTGAGGCGCAGCAAGGTGGTCAAGAGCTTCCGGCTGGGCCGCTACGGCGAGGGCGAGGCCGGCGTGACGGTGGTGGAGCTGAAGTGATGGCGCCGGGTGGGAGAGTTGCTTGCCGCGAAACTCGGTGATTGTGGGGAAACGAAGCGGGTCGTTTTTGTGGGAAAAGTAAAAAATCGCCCGCGTAACACCGGGGTTTCTCGCTTTTTTCGTGGTTTTTGCCATTGCAATCCCCGCCTCTTTCCGTATAATTAGAAGTGGTTAGGAAGAAGTTTTTCCGAATAACTGCTGTGCGTAAAGGAGAAGAGGATATGTATACACAGGAAATTACCGTGAAAAACGAGGTCGGGCTGCACGCCAGACCCGCCACCTATTTCATTCAGAAGGCCAATGAGTTCAAGTGCGGCATTTGGGTGGAGAAGGATGAGCGCCGCGTAAACGCCAAGAGCCTGCTGGGTGTGCTGAGCCTGGGCATCGTGGGCGGCACCACCATTACCCTCATTGCAGACGGCTCCGACGAGAAGGAAGCTGTGGCTGCGCTGGCCGAGCTCATCAACAGCAATTTCGGCGAATAAATCACAACAAAAGCGAAGCGGCCAAAGCCGCTTCGCTTTTGTTCGCCTAAAAGGCTCTGCAGAGTTCGCCGGCAACAGGCGGCGGTTTGCGGGCGCTTGCCTTGGATCAGCTTTTGGCCTGAAAAAAAGCTTGCATTGCTTGACAATATATGATATAGTATGGGATGTAAGGTTATTTTCGCAGAGTGGACTTCCCGGTCCGCTCTTTTTGTTGGCTAATTTGCGATCCTTACCATCGGTCAACAAGTGCAGACAGGGTTTTGTCGGACAGAAATGCGCCCATACTGCGTCATGCCCCTTGGAAATACGACAAGTATTCCCTGCGGGTCTTTCCTTGTCTGGACACATTTCTGCGCGGCAAAACTGCTTCGCACCTGCCAGCGATGGATTTTCGAGGGATTTTTGGCTTTTGAGCCGCAGGCGGGCTGGCGCCCGCCAAGGTGAGAAGGACAAAAAGCGCCGCAAAGGCGCGCAGGCAGGCGTGTTTGCCCTTGTTGACCGATGGTAAAATTGCGGAAATGCGAGGATATTCGATGAAAAAAGTAACGGAAATCGTGGCGGAGCTGGCCGCTCCCGTGGCTGCGGAGTTCGGCTGCGAGCTGTGGGACACGGAATATGTCCGGGAAGCCGGCCAGTGGTTTCTGCGGCTGTATCTGGACAAGGACGGCGGCGTGGACATCCTGGATTGCGAAAACGTGAGCCGGAGGGTCAGCGACCTGCTGGACCAGGCGGATCCCATCGAGGGCAGCTACATCTTTGAGGTGTCCTCCGCCGGGGCCGAGCGGCAGCTGAAGCGGCCATCAGATTTTGAAAAATTTCTGGGTAGCCCCGTGCTGCTGAAAACCTACCAGAATCGCGACGGACGGAAGGAATTCCCCGGCGTGCTGAAGGAGTACGACGGCGGCGCAGTGATACTGGAAATGGGCAAGCAGGAGCTGCGGTTTGAAAAAAATGAAGTCGCTATGGTGCGGCTGCGCATAGTTTTTTAAGCCGGCGAAACGACCTGGGGGCGGCAAGCTCTGCGAGGCTTTCTAATATGCGATATTTTTTGTGGTTTAATTTTGTTATTATAGATTTTTCTTATACAGAACAGGAGATTCGGCTATGAAATGTGAAGAAATCTTTGCCGCTCTGGCGCTGCTGGAAAAGGAACGCGGCATTCCCCAGGATTTTATGCTGGAAAAGATCGTGCAGGCCCTGGTCACCGCCTATAAGCGGGATCACGAGGACGTGGAAAACGTGGTGGTGGACGTGAACGAGGAAAAGCACGACCTGAAAATGTTCGTGGAAAAGACAGTGGTGGAGGAAGTAGAAAATCCGGCTGCGGAGATCTCCGCCGAGGAGGCCAAGGCCATCTCCGCCAAGTACCATGTGGGCGACACCGTGCGCTTCCCGGTAAAGAATGTGGACTTTGGCCGCATCGCCGCCGGCAACGGCAAGCAGGTCATCATCCAGGGCCTGCGGGAGGCCGAGCACGGCATGATCTATGACGAGTTTAACTCCAAGCAGCACGAGATCCTCACCGGCACCGTGGTGCGTATCGACCAGCGCAGCGGCAGCGTCACCGTGCGCCTGGGCTCCGGCGCGGACGCCACCGACGCCGTGCTGCCTCTGGGCGAGCAGGTCAGTGGAGAGGAATACTATGAGGGGCAGCTGCTGAAGGTCTATCTGATGGATGTGCGCCGGGGCAGCCGGGGCCCCCAGATGCTCATCTCCCGGACCCATCCGGGGCTGGTGAAGCGGCTGTTTGAGCTGGAGGTGCCGGAGATCTTTGACGGCACGGTGGAGATTCGCTCCATCGCCCGGGAGGCCGGCAGCCGCACCAAGATGGCGGTGTATTCCTCCGATGAAAACGTGGATCCCATCGGCGCCTGCGTGGGCCCCCGGGGCCAGCGGGTGAACGCCATTGTGGAGGAGCTCCGGGGCGAGAAGATCGACATCGTCCCCTTCAGCGAGGACCCGGCACAGTTTGTGGCCTCGGCCCTGGCTCCGGCAGATGTCATCAGCGTACAGCTGGCCGAGGAGGGCAAGGCCTGTCGGGCCATCGTGCCCGACGACCAGCTGAGCCTGGCCATCGGTAAGGAGGGGCAGAATGCCCGCCTGGCCGCCCGGCTCACCGGCTATAAGATCGACATCAAGCCCGCCTCCTATCACGAGGAAGCGGCGGCTGAGTAAGAAGCCTCGCAGAGTTCGCGTCCGCAGACGCGGAATTTGAATTTTAAAAACGGATTGCCACAGCCGGTGTGCGCACTGGCTTCGCAATGACAGACTTTATTGACAACCACAGAAAAATCAAGGGCTTTTCGGCAGCTATTACGAGGGAGGGTACGCCATGCAGAAGCAGCGGAAAATTCCCCAGCGGCAGTGCGTGGGGTGCCGCACTATGAAGGATAAAAAGGCGCTGGTGCGCATCGTAAAGACCCCGGAGGGGGAGATCTGCGTGGATGCCACCGGCAAGAAGTCCGGACGGGGGGCCTATATCTGCCCTGATGCCCAGTGCCTGCAAAAGGCCCGAAAGTCCCGGGCCCTGGAGCGGGCCTTTGAGACGGCCATCGGAGAGGACATTTACGCGGCGCTGCAGGCGCAGATCGAGGGGTAAGCATGGAGAGGATTCTATCATTGCTCGGCCTGGCTCACAAGGCGGGCCGGGTGGAGATCGGCGAGGAGCCGGTGGGCTCCGCGGCCCGGGCTAAGAAGGCCAGGATCATCCTGGTGGCCGGGGACGCTGCAGCCAGCTCCGTGCGCCGGGCTATGGGCTTTGCAAACGCCGGAAGCTGCCTGTGCCTGGTGATCCCGGCCACAAAGGAGCAGCTGGGAAGGGCGCTGGGCCGCACCAGCTGCGCCATGGCGGCGGTGACGGACATCGGCTTTGCTGACGCTGTGACCGGCAAGCTGGCAGCGCTGGACCCGGAAAAGTTCCAAAGCGCCGCCCAGCGCATGACCGTGAAGGCGCAGCGGGCCCGGGAGCGCCGGCAGGAGCAGTTGGCCCACGAGAAAAATGTGCGCATAGGGAAAAAGCGCCTGCCAAAGCCCCCGGAAAGGAAAGCTCCGACGGATAAAAACATGCCGCCGGAACAAGAGGCCCGGCCCGGCAAGGGAAAGAGAAAGCCGGATCGGCCCGGCTCCAAGGAGCGGGGCGCGGCGGCGAGAACACAGAAAAAGAACCAGGCACGGACTCGGTTTCAGGGCAGTAAGCCCGTGAAGAAGGGAAAGGGCTCCGGGCGTAAAAATCCGTAAACTACTGCGCGCATAATATGCAGGTGTACAGACTACCGATAAAGTGGTAAAATTACGATAACTGTAAGGAAGCGTGTGTGAGGAAAGCCTAAGAGAGGTGGCCCTTGCCATTGGAATCAGTAGATTTTGCATTTTCATGGTTATAAAAGCTTAGGCAGCGGGGCGAAAAGATTTTTTTGACACGCTGATTCGTATCACATTGATGGAGGTGGCTTTATTTGGCTAATATCGGGAACAAATACAGGGTGCATGAGGTGGCAAAGGACTTTGGTCTGCCCACCAAGCAGATCACGGAGATCCTGACGGAGTACGCACAGACACCCAAAAATCACATGCAGGTGCTGGAGGACCACGAGCTTTCGCTGATCTTTGAGTATCTGACCCAGCACAACCCGGTGTCCGGTATACAGGTGATTTTCGCCGAGGGCATGAAGCCCGCTGCGGAGAAAAAGGCCGAGCCTGCCCCCGAGAAGAAGGCGGAGCCCAAGAAGGAAGCCGCCAAGGGCGCCGCCGCCCCCAAGGCAGAGCCTGCGCAGAAGAAGGCGGAGGCCAAGCCCGCCCAGCCGGTGAGCCGGGTGCCCAAGACCAAGGTGGTGGACACCAGCAAGGCCACCAACATCAACCTTGCCAAGTACGATGAAAAGCTGCAGGATATGGCCGACGCCCGCAGTCACGGCCGCCGGGATCAGCAGCAGACCCAGGGCAAGGAGAAGTTCCGCAACAGCAAACAGCGCCGGGACAACAACTTTGTCAGCAACAAGCGCAAGCAGGAGGAGGCAGACCGTCTGCGCCGCCTGCGGCTGGAGGTTATTAAAAAGACCCCCGTTACCGTGCAGATCCCTGACGAGATCAGCGTGGGCGAGCTGGCCAGCCGGATGAAAAAGACCGGCGCCGAGGTGGTCAAGTGCCTGATGAAAAACGGCGTTATGGCCTCCCTGAGCCAGATGATCGACTTTGACACAGCCGCCATCATCGCCGAGGAAATGGGCTGCAAGGTGGAGAAGGAAGTGGTGGTCACCATTGAGGAAAAGCTTATTGACGACCACGAGGATAAGGCTGAGGATCTGGTGCCCCGGGCCCCGGTTGTGGTGGTCATGGGTCACGTGGACCACGGCAAGACCAGCTTGCTGGACTACATCCGCAATGCCCATGTGGCCAGCGGCGAGGCCGGCGGCATCACCCAGCATATCGGCGCTTACCAGGTGATGGTAAACGGCAAGCCCATCACCTTTTTGGATACCCCGGGCCACGAGGCCTTTACCTCCATGCGTGCCCGGGGCGCCATGGTCACGGACATCGCCATTCTGGTGGTGGCTGCCGAGGACGGCATCATGCCCCAGACCGTGGAGTCCATCAACCATGCCAAGGCCGCAGGGATCCCCATCATCGTGGCCATCAACAAGATGGATAAGCCCGAGGCAAACCCCGAGCGCATCAAGCAGCAGCTCACCGAGTACGGCCTGGTGTGCGAGGATTGGGGCGGCGACACCATCGTGTGCCCCATCTCCGCCAAAACGGGCATGGGCGTGGACAATCTGCTGGAAATGCTCGTCCTTACCGCCGAGGTGGGCGAGCTGAAGGCAAATCCCAACCGCGCCGCCCAGGGCACGGTCATCGAGGCGCGGCTGGATAAGGGCCGGGGCCCCGTGGCCACCCTGCTGGTGCAGAACGGTACCCTGCACCAGGGCGACATTATCATCGCCGGCACCAGCGTAGGCCGCGTGCGGGCCATGGTCAGCGACAAGGGCCAAAAGATTACCTCCGCCGGCCCCTCCGTGCCTGTGGAGATCACGGGCCTTTCGGAGGCCCCCTCTGCCGGTGCCACCTTCAACGCCGTGGCCGATGAAAAGCTGGCCCGTGAGCTGGTGGAGCAGCGCAAGGCCGAGGAGAAGGCCAAGGCAAACGCCCCGGTGAGCAAGGTGTCCCTGGAGGACCTGTTCAGCCAGATCCAGGCGGGCGAAATGAAGAGCCTGAACCTCATTGTCAAGGCCGATGTCCAGGGCAGCGTGGAGGCTGTGAAGGCATCCCTGGAGAAGCTCAGCAACGATGAGGTGCGGGTGCGGGTAATCCACGGCGGTGTGGGCGCCATCAATGAATCCGACGTGATGCTGGCATCCACCTCTCAGGCTATCATCGTGGGCTTCAATGTGCGGCCCGATGCGGCCGCGCGCGAAAGCGCTGCCCGGGCCAACGTGGATATGCGGATGTACCGGGTCATTTACGACGCCATCAACGAGATTGAGGCCGCCATGAAGGGCATGCTGGCCCCCAAGTATCGGGAGGCCCTGCTGGGCCACGCCGAGGTGCGCCAGACCTACAAGGTCTCGGGCGTGGGCACCGTGGCGGGCTGCTATGTCCAGGACGGCAAGATCCAGCGCAAGGACTGCCAGGTGCGCCTGGTGCGGGACGGCATCGTTATTCACGAGGGCGTGCTGGCCTCCCTGCAGCGGTTTAAGGACCAGGTGAAGGAGGTCGCCTCCGGCTACGAGTGCGGCATGACCATTGAGAAGTTCAATGATATCAAGGAAGGCGACATTATTGAGGCCTTCACTATGGAGGAGATTCCTCAGTAATCGAAGGGGCTTATAGATAGCTGCCGCCCCCGGTCGCCTTCCTGCGCAGCACGGCTGCGCCGCAGGTCGTGCGTACAAGTGTTTTGCAGCGCAAAACCTTGCTTTGGCGGAATTCACTTCTGCCAAAGGGAGATTGAATCCGGGGCCCCCATGAAACCCCGTTTCATGGGGAGAGGCGACATTATCGAGGCCTTTACTATGGAGGAGATTCCCCAGTAAAAGGAGAACCAAGGAAGAACGGATTCCCGCAACCAGTGTGCGCACTGGTCTCGGAATGACAGTTTTTCGGAACACAGTAACTAAGCCGCGGGGCGGGCGTTTCGCCCGCCCCGTTTTTTGAAAGTAGACTACAATCCTTTTGGCAGAAAATTCCGCAGGAATTTTTGCCAGTTATTGAAAGGAGGATGTATCTTATTATGGCATCCAATCGTATCGGACGCATCAACGAGGAGATCCGCAAGGAGCTTTCGGCGCTGCTGCGCACAGTGAAGGACCCCCGGGTGGCAGAGGCTATGCTCACCATCACCCATGTGGATACCACCCCGGACCTGCGCCAGTGTAAGGTCTATGTCAGCGCCCTGAACTGCAAGGACGAAAAGGACCTGATGAAGGGGCTCAAGTCCGCCGCAGGCTTCCTGCGCCGGGAGCTGGGCAGCCGGGTGGATCTGCGCTACACCCCGGAGCTGCAGTTCATCGCCGATGACTCCATTGCCTACGGGGCGCACATTCTGGACATGCTGAACCATGTGAAGCCTGCTAACCCCGAAAACGAGAACATCGTGCTGCCGGAGGATATCAAATGACCATTCAGGAGACCGCAGCCCTACTGCAAACCATGGACCGGGTGCTGCTGCTGACCCATGTGCGCCCGGACGGGGACACCATCGGCTCCGCCGCCGCCCTGTGCCGGGCCCTGCGGGACCTGGGCAAGACCGCCTACCTGCTGCCGAATCCGGGCATCACGGAGACCTATGAGAGCTACGCCGCACCCTACTGGGCTGAGGAGGGTTTCACACCTGATTTCGTGGTGGCGGTGGACATTGCGGCCCTGAGCCTGCTGCCGGAGAACGCCAAGAAATATGCCTCGTGTATTGACCTGGCTATTGACCATCACCCCTCCAACGAGGGCTTTGCCAAGGAAAGCTGTGTGCTGGCGGAAATGGCGGCCTGCGGCGAGATCATCTATGAGATCGCTGGCCTTATGACACCGATGACGGCGGAGATCGCTTTGCCGCTGTATGTAGCCGTTTCCACGGACACGGGCTGCTTTGTATACGCCAACACCACGGCCCACACCCACCGGGTGGCGGCGGCCCTGATGGAGACGGGCATCGCCGTGGCCGGGGTGAATAAGGCGCTGTTTCGCACCAAGAGCCGCACCCGTCTGGCCATGGAGGCCTGGATGGCGGAGTGGGCGGAATACTACGACAACGACCGGGTGGTGATTATGCAGATTCCCCGTTCCCTGTGCCTGGACTACAAGGCAACCGAGGCGGATGTGGAGGAGCTGTCCAGCCTGGCGGCCCTGGTGGCGGGCACCGATTGCGGCGTGACGCTCCGGGAGCTGGAGCCGGGGAAGGTGAAGATCTCCCTGCGTACCGGGCCGCGAGTCAATGCAACAAAGGTATGCGCCCTGCTGGGCGGCGGCGGACACGCCGCGGCGGCGGGGGCTACCCTCAGCGCCACCCTCAGCGAGGCCAAGCAGGCCGTTTTGCAGGCCATCGACATGGTGGTGGGCGAATAAATGGCAAACGGTATCGTTATTATTGATAAGCCTGCCGGGTGGACCAGCATGGATGTGTGCGCCAAGCTGCGGGGCATACTGAAAACCAAAAAGATCGGCCACGCCGGGACCCTGGATCCCATGGCCACCGGAGTGCTGCCGGTTTTTGTGGGACAGGCCACCCGGGCGGTCAGCTTCGCCGAGGGCGGAGAGAAGGAATACATCGCCGGGCTGCGTCTGGGGCTCACCACCAACACCCAGGACACGGAGGGGCAGGCTCTGACCCAGGCTCCCGTTACGGTGGGACAGGAGGAGCTGGAGGCGGTGCTGCCCCGATTTACCGGGGAAATCAGCCAAATCCCGCCTATGTTTTCTGCCATCAAGATAAACGGGCAAAAGCTCTACGACCTGGCCCGACAGGGCAGGGAGGTGGAACGCCGCCCCCGAGGGGTGACTATTTTTGCCCTGGAGGTGGTGGAGCGATTGTCCGAAACGGACTATATTCTGCGTATTCGCTGCTCCAAGGGCACCTATGTGCGAACCCTGTGCCACGACATCGGACAGGCCCTGGGCTGCGGAGGATGCATGTTTTCCCTGCGGCGCACCATGGCCGCCGGGTTCACCCTGGGCGAAAGCGTGACCCTGGAGCAGGTGCAGGAGCTGGGTGAAAAGCTGCTGCGGCCTACGGACAGCCTGTTTCGGGAGCACCCGGAATACCGGCTGAAAACCGCAAGGCAGGAGGAGCGATGCCGCAACGGCAATCCCTTTTTTATCAAGGAGAGCCTGCCGGAGGGGACTTACCGCATTTATGGCGGGGAGGGGGATTTCCTCTGCCTGAGCCGCCTGCAGGGGGACACCATGACCTCCCTGAAAAATTTTTTCGGAGCGTGAGAGATTTTGAACCAAACAGTCATTGCCCTGGGTTTTTTTGATGGGGTACATCGGGGCCACGGCGCCCTGCTGGAAAAAACCGTGCAGCGGGCCCAAGAATTGGGCGCAGAGCCGATGGTATTCACCTTTGACCGGCCGCCGAAAGAGGTGGTGACGGGAAAGCCGGTATTCCTTCTCAATTCCCCTGAGGATCGACAGGAGCTGATGAAGCGAATCTACGGCATTGACCGGGTCCTTCTGGCTCCCTTTGACCGGGAGATGATGACCCTGCCCTGGGATGCTTTTGTGGAACAAAAGCTGGTGCGGGACCTGAACGCCGTGCATCTGGTGGCCGGACACGACTACCATTTCGGCTACAAAAACCAGGGTGACCCCCAGCTGCTGCAGGAAAAGTGCCGGGAGCTGGGCTTGGGCTGCGATATCATTCCCAAGGTGGAGGTGGACGGCATCACCGTCAGCTCCACCTACATCCGCCAGCTGGTGGAGAGCGGCGATGTGGAGCGTGCGGCGCACTTTTTGGGGCACCGACACTGCATGACCCAAACCGTGGGCCACGGCCAGCGCATCGGCCGAACTATCGGCATCCCCACGGTGAATCTCGCGGTGCCGGGCCATGTGCTGGTACCAAAGCATGGGGTATATGTGAGCCGGGTCTACCTGCCGGGGGGAAAGAGCTATGCCGGGGTTACCAATGTGGGCACCCGGCCCACGGTGAGCGACAGCTGCACCGTGTCCGTGGAGACCTTCCTGCTGGATTTTCAGGGGGACCTCTATGGACAGCGGATTCGTTTGGAATACTGCCGGCGGCTGCGGGACGAGGAGAAGTTCGGGTCTCTGGAGCAGCTGCGGGACATGATCCGGAAAAACATTGAGCAGACCCGGGCATATTTCCGGGAAAGCTGCATAGAATAAATATAGGCGCGGCGAAAATGAAAAATTTTCGCCGCGCTGCTTTTTCGGTGATTTCCCGACGATTTTCTCCCGGGCTGAAAGCCTACAATGGAGAAAAAAGGAGGGGATTGCGTGAAAAAAAGACAGGCCATTGCCCTGCCGCCGAGAATGAAAAAGGCGGTGGCTCGGCTGAGATGGCCGGTGCTGGGCTTTTTGCTGTGTGCAGGGCAGATGGCCGGGGTATACGCCCCCTTCGCCTTGGCCGCCGTGACGGCGGCGGGGATCCGCCTGCCGGGACTGGCCGCCGTGATGGGCGTGGCCGGCGGGGCGTTTTTATTTATGGATTTCCAATCGGGCCTGCGGTGTACGGCGGCGGCCATCCTCATCTTTGCCGCCAATACAGCGCTGTATGACACGGCGGTGTACAAAAAACCGTATTTCCGCCCGGCCTGCGCGGCATTTTTCCTCCTGCTGGTGCAGAGCATCTATCTGCTGGGCCGCAGCGGGCAGAGCTGGCTTCTGGCCCTGTGTGCCGCCGCGACGGCGGCGGGCGCAGCTTGGCTGACGGTAATCCGCCAGGGAAAATGGGGCGTTTTGTGCGGCCTGGTCCTGGCGGCCGTCCCTGTAACGGCCTTCTCCTTCTCCGTGGGGCGGGCACTGATGATGGCGCTGCTGCTGGCCCTGTGCCGGGGATGCGGCATCTCTCAATGCGCAGCGCTGGGCGGCTGCCTTGGCCTGCTGACAGACCTGACGGCGGCGCAGCCCACGGTATTATACACCGTGATATGGGGCGCAGGCGGTGCCGTTGGGGGGCTGCTGCGGCGGCTGCCTCGTCCCGTTCAGGGCCTGTGCGCCGCGGGGGTTTGCGGCGGATTAGGCATGCTATTTGGGCAGGAGGTTATGCCGGTGACCCTGTGGGAAAGTTTGGCCGGGGCGATGCTGTACACATTCATCCCGGAAAAGTGGCTGCCCAAGCGATACACCGCCGGAAAGCGGAGCGAAGGCGCGCCCCAGCCGATGCCCTACGCCCGTCCGGCGGCGGCGCTGCGGGCCCTGTATGACAGCTTCTTCCGGGGGGAGCAGCCCCAGCCCTCGGAGAACCCATCGGTATTGTTCGACCGGGCCGCAAACGAGGTGTGCAGCGGCTGCGTGCTGCGCACGGATTGCTGGCAAAAGCATTACGGCGAGACCTACAGTGCCTTCAATGACGCCTGCCCCCGGCTGCTGCGTCGGGGGCGGGCTGAGGCGTCGGACTTCCCGCTGCACTTTTCGTCTCGGTGTGTACACTTTCCGGCTCTGCTGCAGGCCATTGACCGGCAGACCCACGACTACCTCCTGCGGCGGCAGTTCCACCGGCAGCTGCAGGAGGTCCAGGCCAGCGCCCGGGAGCAATATGCCTGCTTTTCGGAGCTGCTGGACCAGACAGCGGTGCCGGCGGCCGGCGGCAGCGGCATCGGCTACCGGGTCAGCTCCGCCCTGCGGCCTCAGGCCGGAGAGCAGCTGTGCGGTGACCAGGTGGAACAATTTGAGGTGGGCGACGGCGTATATCTGCTGCTGTGTGATGGCATGGGCAGCGGCCAGGAGGCCCACCGGGAGGCGGCCATGACCGCCCGGCTGCTGCGGCAGTTTCTGGAGGCGGGTATCCAGCCGGGGCCGGCGCTGAAGACCCTGAACGCCGCTATGAAGCTGCGGGGGGAAACGCAGGGGGGTTTTTCCACTGTGGACCTGGCACTGATGCAGCGGCAGAGCGGCTGCGTGGAGCTGTACAAATGCGGGGCCGCTCCCTCGTATCTCAAGCGGGGCGGCAGTGTGCGGCGGTTCTGCTCCGACGCGCCGCCCACGGGGCTGTCAAGCTCGCCCCTACCGCCGGATCAGGTACACATCCCGGTGCAGGCAGGGGACTACCTGGTGCTCATCAGCGACGGCATCGCCGACCAGAGCTGCGACGAGTGGCTGCTGAATCTGCTGGCAGGGTGGAACGGATGCGATCCGGACGAGCTGACGGCTCTGATCCTGGCAGAATCTCGGAGCAGAAAGGGCCTGGCAGACGATTGTGCCGTGGCGGTGCTGCACCTGCCCTTCGCAGGAGAAAACCGGAAAACAGCAGTGTGAGGAGCGGCAGGGCGAGGGCACCCCGCCCTACGAAGTACTTGGCAGACCTTGCCCGGGCCGCAATAACTATTTTTTCGCAGTGCGCTGTGTGGCTTTTGATGGTTTTGCGGTGTATATTTTCCAGCCGGTTTGCCCATACTGAAAGCATCCGAACCAGTGAAGGAGGGCAAAGAACTTGGTCAAGGGTATTTCCAGGCGCGTCATCGTGGTGGATTCTCCGGATCCCCGGGTGTTCGATCAGGCAATTTTTATTCTGCGCAACGATGTGCTGGAGGGAGACGGCGTTTCCTCCCGGCAGCTGGTGGACCAGGCGGTCCGCATTGCCAAAAGCTATACCCGCTGCCAGGGACTTCCCCCTCCCAAAAGGCACCGGTTGACACCGGCCATTGCCGCCATGCTGGGCGGCGGGCTCATGGGGCTGGTATGGTTAGTCGTGGCGCTTTTGTAATGCTTACTTGTGCTTTTCTACCATTTTTTCTCCTCACTTACGGGCGGCCTTACCGGTCGCCCGGCTTTTTTGCTTTTCGGCGGGGAAATTTTGTGCTATACTGGGGAAAACTGCGATAAAGCGAGGAAACGCTATGTATATAGGTAATGTTTTTATCCCCAATCCCCTGGTGCTGGCCCCTATGGCGGGGGTGACGGACCTGGCCTTTCGCCGCACCTGCCGGGAGCTTGGCGCTGGCCTAACGGTGACGGAAATGGTCAGCGCCAAGGCCCTGTGCTATCAGGACCGAAAAAGCCGGGGGCTGCTGAAAATAGGCCCGGGGGAGCACCCGGTCAGCGCACAGATATTCGGCAGCGACCCGGTCTGCATGGCCGAGGCGGCACAGATCGCCCGGGAGATCAGCGGGGCGGACATCATTGACATCAACATGGGCTGTCCGGTGGGAAAGGTAGTTTCCAACGGTGACGGCTCAGCTCTGATGAAGGACCCGGAAAAGGCAGCGCGCATCGCCGAGGCGGTGGTGAAGGCCGCAGGGGTGCCGGTGACGGTGAAAATGCGCCGGGGCTGGGACAAGGGCAGCATCAACGCTGTAGAGCTGGCGAAAATGCTGGAGCAGGTGGGTGTAGCCGCTGTGGCCGTTCACGGACGCACAAGGGCACAGATGTACGCCGGAGCCGCCGATTGGGTGACCATCCGGCAGGTGAAGCAGGCAGTCAAGATCCCGGTGATGGCCAACGGGGACATCTTCGCCCCCTGGGACGCGGTGAAAATCCTGCAGTTTACCGGGGCGGAGCTGGCCATGATCGGTCGGGGAGCCTTCGGAAACCCCTGGCTGTTCCGGCAGGCTCTGGCGGCCCTGGAGGGCCGGGAGATTCCTTCGCTGCCGCCGCTGGCCGACCGGTGCGACACGGCTGTGCGGCAGATCCGCTGGGCTGCGGAGGACAAGGGGGAGCATATCGCCATTTTAGAGGCCCGGAAGCAGTACGCCTGGTACCTAAAGGGCGTGCCCCACGCCAACTATTATAAGGAACAGATCGTGCGCATGAACACCCTGGAGGATGTGGACCGCATCACCGAGGGCATCAAGCGGGATCTGAAATAAGAAACGGATGAGCCGCAGCTCATCCGTTTCTGAGACTGTCGAAAAACCCTCCGGGTTTTTCCGACAAAAGGATTGCAGTCTGCTGCGCGCATAATTTGTCCGTCGCAGACGGACAAATTCCAC